>Ga0302251_1000012_pt1 | contig 295538 bp, 320 predicted proteins | sample AAG_RA_Gln_MG_FD_193534 | JGI IMG/M metagenome (GOLD analysis project Ga0302251, IMG submission 193534) | Enriched activated sludge microbial communities from anaerobic digester in WTTP, New Holstein, Wisconsin, United States - AAG_RA_Gln | ecosystem: Engineered > Bioreactor > Anaerobic >... | reverse complement strand
CCCCCTCGGCGCATCCAGCGCACGTTTTTTGTATATTTCTTGTTGGCAACCTCCCTCCGTCATTGCGATACGTGTTTGTAGCAGGATTCCTATACGTATACCCTGACGTCAAGAGATGGGATGGGCGGAGAAGGGGACGCATGGGGACTGCACTGAACACCGACCTCTACGAACTGACGATGGCGCAAAGCTTCCTGGAACAGGGAAAGACCGGTCCTGCGGTCTTTTCGCTCTTCTGCCGTACGCTTCCCAGAGAGCGTAACTTCCTCATCAGTTGCGGCCTTTCTGTTCTCATCCAGAAACTTGAAGCGTTCCGGTTCGGGAACGACGACTTGGGATATCTTGCTGGGCTGGGGACGTTCTCGGACGAATTTCTCGACTGGCTCCGGCGCTACCGGTTCCGGGGTTCGCTTTCTGCGGTCCCGGAGGGGACGGTTGTCTTCCAGAATGAGCCCCTTGTCCAGATCGAGGGATCGCTCCCGGAAGTCCAGATCCTCGAAACGCTGGTTCTGAACACCATCATGTACCAGACAATGGCAGCATCGAAAGCCGCCCGCATCGTGGGAGTCGCCCGTAACAAGCCGGTCATCGATTTCGGATTCCGCCGTGCTCACATGACAGAGGCGGGGGTACTGGCTGCGAGGGCTGCCTATATCGCAGGCTTCTTTGCGACCTCAAATCTTGAGGCAGGGAAACAATCCGGTATCCCGGTTGCAGGGACTATGGCGCACTCCTACATCATGGTCTTTCCCCGGGAAGATGACGCATTCACCGCCTTTTCCTCCTCCTTCCCGGATAAATCCATATTTCTCATCGACACCTTCGATACGCTTGCAGGTGCAGAGAAGATCGTCTCCCTTGCCCGTTCGGGCGTCAGTGTCACCGGCGTCCGGATCGACAGCGGAGATATCGGGAGGCTTGCGACCGCGGTGAGGAAGATCCTTGATAAAAACGGGTTGGAGGACATTAAGATTTTTGCGAGCAGCAACGTCGACGAGTACGCAATCGCAGAATGGCTTGGAGCCGGCGTACCGATCGATAGTTTTGGTGTCGGGACGAGGTTTATCACGTCGTCCGATGCGCCGTACCTCGACATAGTCTACAAGCTGGTGGAATACGAGGGCAGGCCCATGTTCAAGACCAGCCCGGGAAAAGCAACATTCCCCTTCAAACGCCAGATCGTGAGGCACGCAAAGGGTGGAAGGATGACCCATGATGAAGTCGTGCGCATGGATTCGCCGGAGAATACCCCCGGCCTTGTCACCACGATCCTCCGTCGCGGCGCCGGAACCGGATCCCTGCCTTCCCTGGACGAGATACGGGCTCTTGCGACAGCTCAAATCGCATCACTCCCCGCCGGGTTCATGACCCTTGAAAAAAGGGAATATCCGGTCAGGATCGGCAATTGATAAAAACCGCTTCTTCTGGCACTCCGGTGCCCCTGACTAAAGGATTCGGACAAACGGTGCCATACGTGACAGGAAGACTCCCTCATTGGAATGAAAACCGGGTCGAAAATATGCCGTTTTGAGGGAACGCTCAAAAAATTATTTTAATTATTCGAAACAGCACGTTTTTCTCGGTTTTCCGATATTCAAAATCAATAAATATTCCCTTGACATAGTGATGATCTACCCAAAAAGCATGAGCCAAGGGTGGGGTGAAGCGGATCATGTTAAGGATAAAAAAGAACAAGCCGGTTGTTTCCGGTGATGTGCGGTCTTTCCGGTCTGTGCGTCGTTCAAATCTTAACCGTACCTACGTCCCGCTGAAGGTAGGTGTTGTTGCCGGGTATATCCTTCTCGCAATGCTCTCGGCTTCCACCTCGATGTTCGGGATCCTTGTCGGGGCACTCCTCCGTCTTGTTGGATTCTGAAGATTTTTTTCAGGAATTTTTCATCAGCCGTCTGATACCTGAGATGAGTGTTATCTGTACATCCGGGATTCAATCCCGTTGTCAGGACCCCGACCTTTTCGGGAAAAAGAGTGACCCGTCTCGTGCCTACGTAACGATAACCGTGCCGGTCATCTGGGGATGGATCTTGCAGTAGTACGTATAGGTGCCGGGAGCGGTAAACTTCTGGCTCCACGATTGCCCTGGCGATAATACACTTGAATCGTACTTGATGATATTGCCCGAGGGATCGGTAAAAACGATCCGGTGCACGTAATTCTGATCGGGTTCGTTGTTCTCCCAGCGGACAATCTCTCCGGTTTTTACGGTAATCGTCTGCGGGGTAAAAGTGAAGTCCCGGATGATGATTGTGTTGCCGGAAACTGATACCTGGCTTATTGGTGTTGCGGGCGGGCTGGTCGTCGGAACGGGGGTCTTTTCAACCGTCGTCGTCATTGCTGTTGTCTGGACCCGGGTCGGCGCAGGCTGCTCCGAATTTGTGCAGCCGGTAACCATTGTGGTTACAAGAAGGAGTAGGATGACAAATGCTGTTCTTTTCATACCCGGATCATCGTAAATTTCGGCAGAAATAGGTTGCGGAACCCGCAGGTTATACGCATCCCGCGGGATTACACGACGATGATCGTTCCCGTCATGAACGAATGCTGGTTGTCAGCGTAGTCGAACCGCCCGGTCTCGCGAAACACCCTCGTATACGTCTGTCCCGGAGAAAGGCTCGACGAATCGAGCCGTACCGTGCCTTTCCCCGTCGATGTAACCCTGTGCGCAAGGGTATCTTCATTGGTCCAGACAATAGCAGTCCCCGCCGGGACGGTTATGACCGGGGGGTCGAACGAACTGTCCTTAATCCTGATGATAACCGTGTCCTTCCCGACACCGGAATCCGAAGATGTCATACCGGCGGTTGTCGATGCTGTCATCCCTTTGCCGGTGACGGGCCCGTTTTGCTGGACAGTACATCCTGCCACAAAGACCATGACCGCGAACAGACAGAGGAAACAGATGCCGCGTTTCTTCCTCATAGATGGCTTGTGGGAAATTGAACCATTTAAGTATTGTTAACTTTATCTTCATCGGGCAGGTCAAAGAGGGGGTGCGATCCCATCAGCAATCCGTCATACCTGGATGCCCAGAAAAACCCGGACAAGGATCCCGATCCCGAAGGAGACGGCGGCGATCCCAAGGCTGATGAGCGCCATCTCGAAGAAGCGGCGATAAAACGGCAGGTCCCGTGCTACAGAGATATAGAATGTGAAAACGAAGATGACCAGTACCGCGGCAAGAAGCGTGAGGGATATCGCGGCGAAGGGATTGGTAAGGAGGAGAAAGGGGGAGATGAGCAGGACAACTGTTCCGAAATAAGCGATACCGGTATACACCGAGGCTTTCAGCGGATCGGTGTTCTCATCAACGGTTCGATCTTCGGACCGCTTGGACAGGAACTCTGATGCCGCCATGGAGAGCGAGGCTGCAATTCCCATGATGAGCCCTGCCGTTGCGATGAGACGGGTGTCCTGCAATGCAAACGTGAAACCGGCGAGCGACCCGGTGAATTCGACAAGGGCATCGTTCAACCCGAGCACGATGGACCCGGTGTACCGTAACCGTTCCTCGTCCAGGAGCCCAATCAATTCCTTCTCATGTACTTCCTCGCGGGCGAGGATCTCCTTTGCCTCGGGAACCACATCGCTGATCCCCAGGTATACCTGCTGTGCCCGTTTCTCGATTCTTTCCATCAGTTTGATCGTGAATGTAATGCCGAACACCAGAGCCAGAAAATAATAGTACCAGACCCTGAGGGTATCGGGCCCGGCATCACGCCGTGTATAACTCTTCCAGATAGCATAATGTTCAAACTCCTGGCCGGCGATGCGTTCGAGGATCTGACGGTTGTGATCATCACCGACCCTTGCGGCGATCTTCCGGTAGATCATATACTCGGTGATCTCGCCTTTCTGCAGAAGGTAAAGGATCTGGTGAACTTTCTCATCCGCCGATTTGTCCGTCATGGTCATCACCGTCCTCGTCCGGATCCCCGGATGTGCTTTCAAGCACCACAATTTCAGCTGCCCGGATTCCCTGGATAAAATCCGTGATCCGATACTGGCCGGAAAGGGTCATCTCCCGGATAAGGTCCGGGGGTAATAACCGTTCGAATTTCCAGCTGCCGGGGGGCGCTGTCCCGATCCGGGCGGTGATCGTTTCATAGTCGGATTCCTGAATCCTTTGGATAACCTTCGCGATACGCCGTACAGCACCTTCTTTTCCCGCGTTACGGATAAGGAGTACAAAATCGCTGTACCGTACTCTGGTTTTCCCTCCGAGCTCCCTCCCCACAAGGATTGTGAGGAGCCGGTTGAAGGACCCGCCGTTGAAGGAGTAGACGACTACCTCCCCCCTCTTTGCGATCCCACGTTCCCGCACGAAGATTCCGGACTTTCGGATTCCGGCAGGCATACGGAAAATCCGTTCAGCAAGGATCTCCTGCTCTTTTTGTGGCAAGGGCAGAAGTGTGCCTTTCCGGGAGATAATCTCCTGGACCGCGCTGCAGATAGTGGTCGAGTAGCCGGCTTTATCGCTACCGGTCCAGAACGCACGGGAGGTCTGTTCTGACCCGGGGATGACGACAACAAGGTTATGACTTTCGTCGAATTTTACCATCTGCCAGACCTTACCCCCGAGAGAGAAATCGCCACTTTTTTTTCCGGCAACGAACCGGGCATCCAGGGTCCCGATAATCTCTCCTTCCGGAGTGACGGCACGGCACGTCTCGCTGCCGGAGATTACCGAATAGAGGTCCCGGTAGTTTGCCGTCCCGAATACCTTCTCCGAAGCTTCTCCCAACATCAGCATATCCCCGTCCATCGTGAGATACCCCTCCGCGATGGCAAAATCGATGATTTTTTCAATGACCGATCGGGGAATCCGGGAGAACGGGGGGAGTGAATGGAGGGTGGCAAGGAGGCTCTTTTTCGTTGTCCTTTTCGTCCTGAGCATGTTCAGCAGGAGCTGCTGTGCAAGGACATTAAGGGAGTGTTCCGGAGGATGGAGCGGTTCAATCCGGCGGTGCATCGCGCATTCGAGAATTGCAACGCTGATGAGCAGTTCGCATGCATCCGAAAGCACCCAGGCGACATAGCCGGCCTTTCCTCTCCTGCCGCTTCTTCCCATCCGCTGGAGGAAGGAGGAGACCGATGCCGGTGGCCCGACCTGGACGACAATGTCCAGGTCTCCGATGTCAATTCCCAGTTCGAGCGTACTCGTGCAGATGATACAGGCCCCGCCTTCCCGTAAGAACGCCTCCTCTGCTTCCTGTCGCATCACAGATGAAACCGAAGAATGGTGAATATAGACGTGCTCAGCCCGGGGTGAGATCGCATTCATGACATTTTCTGCCTCCCGCCGGCTGTTGACAAAAACAAGCGCTTTTTTCTTATCGATGAACCGGATGACAGCATCCATCCGCGCCGGTTCTTCAGGTTCGATTACAAAGGAGAATTGTTTCTTTTTCGGGGGGACTTCGACTGCCACCAGTTCTTCCCCATGCCGTTGATCGGAGAGCCACGCAAGGATCTCTGAAGGGTTTCCGACGGTTGCGGACAGACCGATACGCTGGACGGGATTGTCAGCGATCCGATCCAGCCGGTAGAGGAGGGTTTTGAGGTGGACCCCCCGTTCCGATTCCACGAATGCGTGGAGTTCATCGACGATGATATACCGGAGATTGCGCAGGGATGCTGCCAGTTTCGGTTCATGAAGGAGGACTTCGAGAGATTCGGGGGTGATCATCAGGATATGGGGAGTCTCTCCCTCTTTCCAGACCCGGTTGCCTTTCGGTACGTCCCCGTGCCACTTGGCAAGCGTAAGACCGGTAGGTATGCAGAAACGGGAGATCCGGTCCTCCTGATCATTGATGAGCGCTTTTAACGGGGAGAGGTACAGGCAGGCAATCCCCGGCCTGCCATTTTTTATCAGATTATCGATGACAGGGATGAGCGCGGCTTCGGACTTTCCCCCGGCAGTCGGTGCGATGACAAGAACATCATTACCCCGCGTTACTGCCCCGTATGTCTGTTCCTGCACTTCGCGAAGCTCTGTCCATCCCAGTCTGTCAGAGAGAACGCCCTGGAGTGATTCGTGGAGGGAGGCAAAGACACCACGCATGTACAGCTGGTTTGGGGCTTACTGGTAAAGGGTTTTCCCAACTCGCGGGAGCTCTTTTCAGCCGGACCCGGGTGAGGGGGAACCGGCCTTTTCATTCTTCCGCCGGATTGTATCAAGGGCGGATACAGCAGCAGTACGGATTTCTTCATCGGGATCATTAAGCAGTTCCTGTAGGGATCCCCTGGCACTCTCTTCACCGATTGCTCCAAGTGCCTCTATTGCCCGCAGCCGGACGATCTTTTTGGGATCCTTCACCAGCTGGACCAGGGGATCTGCTGCACGTTTGTCCGACAGCCTGCCAAGAGCCCACGCCGCACCAGCCCGGAGCCATTTTTCCGGTGAACGGAGCGCCCCGATCAGGGGTTCGATAGCCCGGGTATCCCCGAGCTTCCCGAGAGACCGGGCAGCAAGCCACGAGACATCGACGTAGGGATCGTGAAGGGCTGCAATCAGCGGTTCCACAGATTCCGGATCACCAAGTTCGCCTAATGCTTCTGCTGCCTTCCATCGAAAATGAAGATATTCGCTTTTTAAAAGTCCGATCCATTCCCGGACCCGCTCTTTTCTCTTTTTTTCAATAACCTCCAGACTCTCCGGCTCTGCAATGCTTTCTGTCGCCGCCTCAGGATCCTTACCGTCCGATCCCACGTCGTACCCACCAACCTGCAATCAGAGAGGGAAGATATGAATGTTTGTATTCGCCCGGGAAGAGACCCTGTTCATCCCTGCCCCGGTTCCCGTCCGGAAAAAATGGTGAGGCTCCTCCCGTTTTAAAAAAACCTTTTTTTAGTTATACATGTGACACATGAACATGGATCTAACGAAGGAGAAAATTCTTACCTATAAATCCGGCGTCCCCCCTTTGACCCGTCGCGAGATACTGGAGCTGTCAAAAGACGTTCCCGGATGGTCGATCTCCGATGGTCACATCACACGGAGATACGAGTTCGCCAATAGTTCGGAATGCCTTGCATTCATCACCGAGATCATCGGCTTCTCACAGCAGGAGGGCCATATCCCAGATATTTCGATGAAACAGGGCCGGTTCGTCGAGATCTCGTATTATACGTACCTTGCCGGGGGGCTGACATGGAATGACTTCATTATGGCTGCAAAACTGAATGAACGGTATGGCAAGGAATAACCCGTATTAATATCGGAATACAACGTTTTTGAAAATTTATGAGATGAACGGGATCAGGACACCCCGAAAGCCCGGATTATTTTATTGCGGATCGTTTCTTTGGGAAGGGCACCGATGACACGGTCTGCCACACCCCCGTGCGAAAACAGGATGAGGCACGGGATTGCGGAGATTCCGAACTGCAGCGCGAGACGCTGGTTGCGATCCGTGTCGCATTTGGCAAATGTAACCTTCCCGGAAAATTCCTGTGCAAGTTCATCCACGATGGGCGCAACACGCCGGCAGGGCCCGCACCATTCGGCCCAGAAGTCAATCACCAGTGCCGGATGCTCCTGAAGCATCCGGGCAAATGAATGCTCATCCACCGTCAATACCGCGGTATGGCCGGCCATCGGGGCGGATTTTGGTGTGAAACGATCCCGGAGTTCCGCCATCCTCTTCTCCCGGATTTTCGCAAGTTCCTCATCATCCATGAAAGTTTCATGGAACACCGGATCTCATTAAAGATACGGGAGGGATTTGTAAGCCTTCCGATAAAGAAAGGTATATCAGCGCAAACCGGCAATAGTAATACCCGAGCCGGAAGCGAGGTGGGGTAGTCAGGATATCCCGGCGGGCTCATAACCCGTAGATCGATGGTTCAAATCCATCCCTCGCTATAACGCGTTTTTTTCAGGTTTTTTCTTCGGGGACGGTTCCTTTCTGAATAGTGGAGCGCCCGGAAAAGAGTTGATATACCGGAAAATCTATTCCGTGCCGGGGTCGGATAACGCTTCCTGCGCTTTATCAACCATGTTCTGTGCGGCTGTGACTTTCGGCCTGATTGTCATATAGTCCTTCTTTTCAAAAGCTGCCTGAGCTTCCCGGTACAGTGCCTCGGCGCGATCGATCCGGGCTTTCGGTTTTGCGATCGTTCCACCTTCGTTCTTTGCCAGTTCAACCTCCTCCTGGACAGACAGAATCCTGCCATAGAGATCTTCGAGGAGGCCCCGGTATTCCTCGGTTTTTTCCGCTTCCTGCGCCATCTTTTCCCGGGCGCGTTCCCTGAGTGCGTTCTGGGCTTCCGCCTGGCCCTGGATAATGTACTGGAGCTCGTCCTCTACCTCCTTGATCGTCTCGGCGAGAACGGCTGCGAAATTCGTCCGCTCGTTCTTGGACTCCTGGTACGCGTCATATGCACCGTATGCCCCTCCGGCAGCCGCTCCTCCGAGAGCTCCCGTCAAAGCATCGCCAAGACCCTGATCCTTCCGCAGGACATTGCCAAGGACACCCCCCAGCCCGGCGCCGGCGATCGCCCCCATGACCCCCTTCGATACTTCCCTGCGGGCCCGGTCAACGGCATAGGTTACCTTGACATTCTCGTTCTCAACAGCGATGTCCAGTTTACCCTCTTCGTCGGAATGCTTGACATGCATTGTTGCTGTAGAAGGACTGAGCGCCTGATGTTTGGTTATCTCGGTGCCCTTGAGCGCAAGATGGGACATAAGACGCTCTGTGAAGTCCTGGTATTGCGATGATACTCCTTGTCCATAATAGATAAACGGCATTACTGACACTCCATACAGGTAACCGATGGAATGTTGGTACTATGTATCGATGTTATTTTTGGTTCCTCCACTCCGTTGAATCGTGGCGTACAGGATAATGGAACAGGGAATGGACGCTTTCCGTGACGGAGATTCATCAATAAACAAAATTATACAATAAAGTATAAATTTGTACAATGAGAGATCTCTGTATGCAAACAAAGATACTCCTCGATGAAGAAGAGATCCCGCGGCGCTGGTATAATGTGCTCGCAGATCTCCCGTCGCCGATGGATCCCCCGCTTCACCCCCAGACCCAGAAACCGGTGGGGCCGGGAGATCTCTCCGCGTTATTCCCGATGGAACTGATCCGGCAGGAGATGAGCCCCGACAGGTTTATCGACATTCCTGCAGAAGTCCGCGATGTCCTGACCCTCTGGAGACCCAGTCCCCTCTACCGTGCGAAACGCCTCGAACAGTTCCTGAAGACCCCTGCAAAGATCTACTACAAGTGGGAGGGGGTAAGTCCGGCCGGAAGCCATAAGACCAATACCTCAGTCCCGCAGGCATACTATAACATGAAGGCCGGGATTGAGAGGATCGCAACCGAGACGGGTGCCGGACAATGGGGGTCTGCCCTTGCCTTTGCCACGATGCTCTATGATCTGCAGTGTACCATCTATATGGTCCGGTCAAGCTACACCCAGAAGCCCTACCGGAAATCCATGATGCATGTCTGGGGGGCGGAATGCATCCCGAGCCCGAGTACCAAGACCAAATCCGGGCAGGCGATGCTGGCAAAAGATCCGGATACCCCGGGAAGCCTCGGGGGAGCGATCTCGGAGGCTGTCGAAGACGCCGCTACCCACAGCAATACCAATTACTCTCTTGGGTCCGTCCTTAACCATGTCTGCCTGCACCAGACGGTTATCGGTCTCGAATGCCGGGAACAGTTACAAAAGGTCGACGATTACCCGGATGTCGTGATTGGTTGTGTAGGCGGGGGATCCAATTTCGCCGGGATCTCCTTCCCGTTTGCCGGGGATAAAATGACCGGAAAGCACAAGGAGATCGATATTATCGGTGTAGAACCGGCCTCATGTCCATCCCTGACCAAGGGAATGTATGCCTATGACTTCGGCGATGTCGCCGGACTGACACCGCTTCTCAAGATGTTCACGCTCGGCCATGACTTCATCCCGCCATCAATCCATGCCGGGGGATTACGGTACCATGGTGACTCGCCGATCGTATCCAGACTCGTCCATGACGGCGTGATGCGTGCGGTTGCTTATCACCAGAGCGAAGTCTTCGACGCCGCGCTGACATTTGCGCGGACCGAGGGGATCATCGTTGCTCCGGAAACATCCCACGCGGTGAAGGCGGCAATCGACCAGGCGCTGGAGTGCCGCAAGACGGGCGAGGCAAAGACGATCCTGTTCAACTGCTCCGGTCACGGCAACTTCGATATGTCTGCCTATGACGCCTTCCATGCAAAACAGCTGGTCGACTACGAATATCCTGATGAACTGATCAAACAGTCCCTTGCCCGGCTGCCGAAAATTTCATAAATTTTCCATGCCCCTGATCGGTTTTCTCATCAACCCGGTAGCAGGACTCGGTGGTACAGTCGGCCTGAAGGGTTCAGATGGCGTCGCTGAAAAAGCCCTGATGCTCGGGGCTGTCCCCCGATCCGGCGACCGTGCCCTCCTGATGCTGAACCAGGTCCGGAGAAAAGATATCCTGTTTTTTACCTGTGCGGGCCCGATGGGCGAAGAGATCCTCAAAAAAGCCGGGACATCGCTGATAAATATCATCCACCATCCTGCTCCGGATACAACTGCTGCCGATACGCGGGAAGCGTGCAGGCGGTTTCTTTCGGAAAACGTCGATCTCATCGTCTTCTGCGGCGGTGATGGGACGGCGCGGGACGTATTCGATGTCACCGGTTCCCAAATACCCGTTCTCGGGCTTCCTGCCGGAGTCAAGATGTACTCCGGGGTCTTTGCGCTCGATCCATCGGCAGCTGCGTCAGTCCTTGATAACCTGGAATCGACGGGCTGGCGAGATGCTGAGATCCTCGACATCGATGAGGAAGCGTACCGCTCGGGGACGCTCGCCACCCGGCTCTACGGTATTGCAAGGGTGCCGGTGCTGGGTGAGAAGATCCAGCCTGCGAAGAACATTTTTGAGGAGCAGGACGAAGAGCGGGCAAAAGACGAGATCGCCCGGTTTATTACCAGGGTGATGCTTCCCGACACGTACTATATTATCGGGGCAGGATCTACGACGGAAAGGATCGCCACTCATCTCGGGGTAAAGAAAACCATCCTGGGAGTCGATGTCCTGATGAATGGACGTATGGTCGCAGAGGATGCTGATGAGAAGACTCTCCTCTCATTCCTCGATGAGAAGACACCTGCCCGGATTATCATAAGTCCGATCGGAGCACAGGGATTTATCTTCGGCCGCGGAACCCAGCAGATCAGTGCGGAAGTGATCCGGCGCGTGGGCCTTGACAATATCATCGTTGTCGCCACCCCTGCAAAGTGCCGGGCAACACCTTCTCTTCATGTGGATACCGGCGATCCCTCACTTGATTCAGCGTTTCCTGAATCTCTCCAGGTAATTTCGGGATACAGTATCGCCCAGAGAAAGAACGTCGGCAGATAGCCGTATTCTCAGATGGTGTTACCTGTCAACCGATGAAAAATATTATGGCGGAGTATCGCTTTTCGGGGGATTCATCGCAACAAATGCGATGATGATCCCGACGAAGGCAAGCACAAGGACATAGGGGAATACGCCGAGATATGACCCGGTTGACGTCTTGATGAACCCGGCAAGCTGGGGACCGGCGATTGCCCCGGCTCCATACGCGAGGAAGACCACCCCGTAACACCGCGGGTAATCGCATGTACCGAAATAACTCGCGGTCGCCGTCGGTGCGATCGCGAGCCAGCCCCCGAGACACCCCCAGAGAACCGCGAAGGCGATGACGTAGGTCACCGGTCCCGGCACGAGCCAGATGATTCCGGACGCAAGTGCGATCAGGACGAACGAGATAACCGCGGTGTTCCGCGGAGTTATCCGGTCCGCAAGCGCCCCGAAAACGGGTCTTCCCCCGCCGTTGAAGAGCGCAAAGAAACCGACCAGCAGTGTCGCGAGTCCTGCCTCAATACCGGCATCTGTCCCGACCGGCTTTGCAATCGAGATGGCCATGAGTCCTGCGAGACACCCGATGAAATAGCAGGCCCACAGACCATAAAACGACCGTGTCCGGACCATGACATCCCGCCGGCACTCGCACACCATCTGCGCGCTCGTTCCCAAAGCCGGTGCCCATCCTTCCGGTTTCCATCCCGGCGCCGGGAACCGCAGCGGAAGAGCCAGGAGCACGATGAGGATCATGAAGCCGACTCCGAAGAACCGGAACGTCGTCATGACCCCGTGTCCGGCAATCAGGTACCCTGCGATGTTTGCCGTAAGAAATGCAGAAAAGCCAAATCCCAGCAGGGTCAGCCCAACCGCAACTCCCCGCCGATCCGGGAACCAGCGGGCCGAGACTGCCACAGGAACGCCGTACGCGATACCGACCCCGATGCCACCGATGACCCCATAGACGAGGTAGAGCATCCAGACGGAGGTAACCGTCGATGCAAGCAGCCAGCCGAGCCCGGTGAGGATACCGCCCAGGATTGTCACATTCCGGGGCCCGATTGTCTCGATATATTTTCCTGTAAACGGCATGGCGAGAGCGAAGAATGCGAGGAAGACGGAGAAGGGCATCAGGATCTCGCCTGCAGTAACGGACTGGTTGAGTGTGCCCTGAAAATACTCCGTCAGTGGCCCGACAAAGACGCTCCACGAGTAAATTGTCCCGAGACAGAGGTTGATGATCATGCCCAGAAGCACGAGCACCCACCGGCCGGCCTCCGGTGACATGCCCAGGAGGGTTTCACGGGATTGTGCTGTCATACAGAACCACGGGTGACCATTGGCATTACTCTTCCAGGGTGGAGACATCCCCAGGATCCATGCCCAGTTCTTTCGCCTTCAGCACACGGCGCATGATCTTCCCGCTGCGGGTCTTGGGAAGCTTATCGACGAACTCGATCTCGTGCGGTACGGCAATCGGGCCGAGGGTATTCCTGACATGGTACAGGAGATCCTGTTTCAGCTTGTCGCTGGGACTATTCCCGATACGGAGGATGACGAATGCCTTGATGGTGTTCCCCTTCACCGGATCCGGTTTTCCGATGACCGCCGCCTCCGCGACAGCATGGTGGGATACCAGCGCACTCTCCACTTCTGCGGTTCCGATATTGTGCCCGGCAACGATGATGATATCATCGGATCTCCCGAGGATCATGATGTACCCGTCCTTTCCCTTGACTGCAAGGTCGCCGACTGCATAAACCCCGTCGATGGTGTACCAGTATTTCCGGTATCGTTCGTCGTCATTGTAGACGGTCCGGAGCATCGCCGGCCAGGGATTCCTGATGACGAGGAAGCCCCCGGTGCCCGGGGGGACCGGTTTTCCGTTCTTGTCTACAACGTCGGCGATTACCCCGGGGATCCCCTTTCCGGCAAAACCCGGCCGCATCGGCTCGCCCAGGATCGTCGTGATCATCTGCATCCCGGTCTCCGTCTGCCACCATGTGTCGAGAATGGGGGTCTTGTCCTTTCCGATCACGTGGTAGTACCACTCGAATGCTTCGGGATTGAGAGGTTCCCCGACAGAACCGATAATCCTCAGGGAACTGAGGTCATATTTGTTCGGCCAGCTCTCGCCCATCTTCATGAACATCCGGATCGCGGTCGGAGCTGTATAGAAGATTGTTATCTTGTGCTCGTCGATCAGGTGCCACCAGGACCCTGCATCGGGATAGTCCGGTGTCAGTTCAGTGATAAAGACCGTCGCCCCGACTGCGAGCGGGCCGTAAATGATGTAACTGTGACCGGTGATCCAGCCCGGATCTGCGGTGCACCAGTAAATGTCATTGTCCTTGATGTCGAAGACATATTTGCTCGTGTAATACGTTCCTACCATGTATCCCGCACAGGTATGGACGATCCCCTTGGGCTTTCCCGTCGATCCGCTCGTGTACAGGATGAAAAACGGGTCCTCGGCATCCATCGGTTCGAACGGGCAATCGTCAGGCATTCCTTCCATCATCTCGTAGAAATCCAGCTCGATGGGTTTCTGGAGATCGACATTCGGCTGTCTCCTGCGGAGTACGATAACATGTTCGATTGTCGGGGCGTTGATGATCGCTTCTTCAACGATTGTCTTCAGCTGGATTGCTTTCCCCCGCCGTATCGATATATCTGCAGTGATGATCACTTTCGCCTCGGCGTCGTTGATCCTCATGTTGAGGGCCGCCGCCCCGAATCCGCCGAAAACAACGCTATGAACCGCCCCGATCCGTGCACATGCCAGCATGGCAATGACCTGTTCCGGGACAAGGGGCATATAAATGCATACCCGGTCTCCTTTCCCGATTCCAAGCTTCTTGAGGCCGTTCGCAAAGCGGCAGACCTGGATCAGGAGCTTTTGGTAGGTGAAGATCCTTTCCCTTCCCTCATCTCCCTGCCAGATCAGGGCAACCTTGTTGCGGCGTGCATCGTTTACGTGACGGTCAAGACAGTTTGCAGTGATATTCAGACTGGCGTTGGTGAACCACCGGGCGTACGGATACTTCCAGTCGAGAACAGCGTCCCATGGGCGGATCCATGACAGCTCCTGTGCGATCTTATTCCAGAAAGACTCCGGATCTGCAAGGAATTCGGAATATGCCTTCTGATAGTCTCCCATCCAGGATTCTTTTTGGTATCGTGGATCCGGGGAATAATATTTCACTTCATCGACGAGCCGGACATCGAAATTTTCAGTCATAGTGTCGCCCACCTATTCTACATTATTAATCATGTAAATAATATTTATACATTTGCTGCATCACTCCCAAGTCCACAGTTTCCACTGGAATTCCCGGCGTGTCACGGGCCCCTGTTCCCCGTACAGAGTACATACGAACCATTATCTGCCGGTGTTCGATATACTTCATAAATGCCGGATAATTTCAACGGATGCATGCTGGGCGCGGCGATCGGCGATGCGCTTGGCATGCCGAATGAAAGCACCTCACCGAACCTGAAGAAAATGCGCTTTGGCTACCGCCGCGCCTTTAAAGGCCACCCCAATGCGGGGCTGGGTCCGGGTCAATATACCGATGACACCCAGCTCATGATACTTGCCGGTTCCCTTCTCGCGGACGGCAGGTTCAACGAAGAACGGTACGCCTCAGCGTTGAAGGACCTTTATGCCCGCGGGGGATTCCGTTTCCCGGACGGCTCGATCTCTGCCGCCTGCGAACATATGCTCCGTGATGCTCCGATGGTTGCCGGTGTGAAATCGACAACCGCGGGATGCCTCCCGATCGCAGTGCCCTTCGCTCTCTCGTATCCGGGATTATCGGAAAGTATCGAACGGGCGGTCCGGGCCTGTAATGTCACCCATACGCACCAGGCAGCACACGCTGCTGTTTCTACGCTCGTAGTGCTGATCTACTATGCGCTGAACGGAAGCAACGACGCGATTGCACAGGCCGAAAAGAAAGCATCTGTCGAAGATGAAACACTCGGGGGGAGGATACGGAACGCCCTCATGCTCTCCCGGGAAGGCGTTGATACAGAGACCGCCGTACTGAAGATCGGGCATGATGTCTCGGTCTACCAGACGCTGCCCCTCTCGCTATTCCTGATCAGTAAGTACCAGGAGTATCCCGCGGATCTCCTGACGGTAGCGGCAAATGTCGGCGGGAATACGGATACTATTGCCTTCATCTGCGGGGCCTATATCGGGGCAAAGAAGGGGGCCGGAGCATTACCGTCAGATCTCCTCGAGGGGCTGGAAGACCGTCAGAAGATAGAACTTCTCTCGGGGAGGCTTCGTAGCGTGTACCAGCGAAGGCTCGATCAGGTATAATTCAAAAGTCGGCTTTTTCTTTTTTTCGCAACCTGCCGGGAACAAACAGAATACCATTAAGTTTTTTCAACGACGAATATTATTCCATGAAGGTTGCGATCATCGGAGCATCGGGGTACGCCGGTGGGGAACTCATCCGGCTCCTCCATCACCATTCAGACGCGGAGGTTACCTGTGCCACCTCCCGGAAACTCGCCGGAACACCTCTCGTGAAGATCCATCCTCATCTGAAAGGATTTACCGATCTTGCATTTTCCAATCCGGAGACGGATGCGATTGATGCGGATGTCGCATTCCTCGCCGTCCCGCACACCGCTGCAATGACCTATGCCGGTAAGCTGATCTCCCGGGGGATCAAAGTCATCGACCTGAGCGCCGATTACCGGTTGCCAAAAGCAGTATACGAAGAGGTGTACGGCGTTACCCATACTGATTTCTTTGAGGTTCCCTACGGGATTCCCGAACTCCACCGGAGGAGCGTGATCCATGCAACCTGTGTCGCCAATCCCGGTTGTTTCCCAACAGGGGCGACACTTGCAGCTGCCCCGCTTGCAGGGTACGCGACCACCGTGATCTACGATTCCAAGACCGGAGTATCCGGGGCCGGCGACAACCCCTCGGCAACAACGCATTACCCGAACGTCGGGGACAATGTCGGACCGTACAAGTGGACATCGCACCGGCACCTTGCAGAGATGAAACAGGAGCTCGCCTTCCTCGGATCCAAAGCCCGCTGCTATTTCACCCCCCACCTCGTCCCGGTCAACCGGGGTATCCTGACAACCGCCCACATCCTGCTCGACTCACCGATGGAGACAAAGGAGGTCGAGCGGCTGTACGAAGACTTCTACCGGGATGAATATTTCGTTCGGCTCCAGAAGCCTTCCCTTGCCGCCGTCCGCGGGAGCAACTTCTGCGATATCGCCGTTGAATCTGAAGGATACCGCGTCGTTGCGGTCTCCGCTATCGACAACCTGGTCAAGGGCGCGAGCGGGCAGGCGATCCAGAACATGAACCTCATGTGCGGGTACACAGAGACCGACGGCCTCGTCCACGCGGGGATGCTCCCCTAGGTGATGGCGATGCGGGTACAGGACATCATGACAAAGAACCCGGTGACGTGCAGCATCGATACGCCGCTCCGGGAAGCAGTCGGGTTATTGCGGAAATTCCACATCGGCGGACTTCCGGTGATGGATGGCAGTGAACTTGCCGGGATCATCACCGAGTCCGATATCCTTTCGCAACTGGAGACTTCACGGATATCCGACGATCTCTGGCTACCGTCCCCCCTTGAGATCATCGAGATCCCGATACGGGAATACATCAACTGGGAGAAAACCCGCAGTGCGCTTTCCAATATCGGGGACACGCCGGTGAAAAAAGTGATGACCCACCGGGTGGTTACTGCAACGGAAGACATGGATATCGAAGCTGCCGCTTCGCTGATGCTGAAGGAAGGAATTGCAAGGCTTCCCGTTCTGCGGGGGAAAACCCTGGTCGGGATCATCACCCGGGCTGATATTGTCCAGGGTGTCGGCAGAACCTATGACAGTTCGGTGGAGGGTGTATGATGATGGATACCGGAAGTATCTGCAGCATTGAGGGAGTCACAGCAGCGGGGATCAAGGAAGGAAAATTCGGGCTCGCTCTGATACGTGCCGACGGCAATGCTGCAGGGGTGTTTACCACGAACCGGGTGAGTGCTGCACCCGTCGAGCTGATGCGGCAACAGATCAGGAAAGGGCGGCTCGAAGCGGTGATTGCCAACAGCGGGTGCGCGAACGCTTACACGGGAAAAAGGGGGTATGACGATGCCGTGACAATGACGGGTATCGCCGGGGAGGCGCTCGGCGTCGATCCGGCCCGGGTCGGTATTGCAAGCACAGGGGTCATCGGCCGTTACCTCGATATCCCCCTGATCACCCGCCAGTGCCGGCATATCGCGAAGAAGCTTACCGCGAGCCCGGATGCGGAATCTGCTGCAGCCCAGGCAATCATGACGACGGATACATTCCCCAAGCATGCACTCGTCCGGACCGAATCGTTCTCGGTGGCCGGTATCTGCAAGGGGAGCGGGATGATCGCCCCCAACATGGGAACGATGCTTGCATTCATCTATACGGACGCAGAGGTAAGCGCCGGAAAATTAAAAAAGGCGCTGAAACTGGCGACGCAGAGGTCGTTCAACCGGGTTGTCGTGGACGGGGATACGAGCACGAACGATATTGCGCTCTGCACCGCGACCGGAAGGGCGGGGAAAGTATCATACACCGAGTTCTGCACCGCGCTCGAAACCTGCTGCCGTTCTCTGGCCATACAGATCGCACGGGATGGCGAGGGAGCGACAAAACTCCTTGAAGTATCGGTGAAAGGTGCCCCGGATGAAGAGGAGGCCGCGGTTGTCGCCCGCACGGTGATCGAATCGCCTCTCGTCAAAACTGCAGTATACGGGGAGGACCCGAACTGGGGGAGAGTGATTGCTGCCGCAGGCAGGGCGGGCGTCGCGTTCGATCCAGAGGGGGTCTCTCTCTGGATCGGGGATGGCAGTACTGAACATCCCCTTGTAACCCGGGGCCGGATCATCGCGAATCTGAAGCAGGCGAAAGATGCGATGCACGGAAAGAAGGTGGTCTTTACCCTCGATCTGGCTGCAGGGCGGGGGGAAGCTACCGCATGGGGATGCGACCTGACAGAAAAATACGTAGAGATTAACGGGAAGTATACAACATGAAGCGTGAAGATGTCCTGATGGAGGCGCTGCCCTATATCCAGCAGTTCCATGGAAAGACGATCGTGATCAAGCTGGGCGGGCATGCGATGGTGGACCCGGTCGTCCTTGAAAACGCGATCCGGGACGCTGTGCTCCTCAACTACGTCGGAATCCGTGTCGTCCTCGTCCATGGCGGGGGCCCGGAGATCACGGAGAAGATGAAGCAGATGGGAAAAGAGTCTGTCTTCGTCGCAGGGCTCCGGGTGACCGATGCGGAGACCCTCGAGATCGCGCAGATGGTTCTTGTCGGAAAGATCAACAGTAACATTGTATCGCTCATAGCGAAATGCGGCGCACGGGGCGTCGGGCTCTCGGGTAACGACGGGAGCCTGATCATCGCGCGGAAGATGGACCCCCAGAAAGTGAAAGTAGGTGGTGTCGTCCAGGAAGTCGATCTCGGTCATGTCGGGGACATCGAATGGATCGATCCCGCAATCCTTCATTCACTCCTCGAAAACCGCTATATCCCGGTTGTCGCACCCATCGCCATCGACAGGGCAGGGAACAGCCTGAACATCAACGCGGATACGGCTGCCGGCGACATCGCAGTAGCCCTGAAAGCCTACAAGCTGATCAACATGACCGACGTCGATGGGGTTATGGACTCCTCACGCACAAACGTCTTCCGGAAACTCTCCATCGACCAGGCAAACCGGCTCCTGAAATCGGGGGCGATCGGCGAGGGGATGATCCCCAAAGTGACCTCGGTGATCAATGCCGTTGAAAATGGGGTAGCCTTCGCCCATATCATCAACGGCAATATCGAGCATAACCTCGTACTCGAGCTCTTCACCCGCGAGGGTGTCGGGACGATGATCACGCTGAAGTAGCGTATTCATAATCGCAGTACTTCAGGATCAACGCCAGAATTTTAAGCGGGGCGCAATCGCCGGGACCTTTTTCAGCATCCTTCCCGCGCCATTTCTCCAGCGAGTTCTCCTGCGCGGGAGGCCATTCCACTGAAAAATTTCGTCTCCTGCACCTGATTGAAGCGTCGCCCGTCAGCAAATGGCGTGGGAACTCCGGAAACGAATAAAGAACCGGAGAACGATTCAGGGGAGGTTGCCTTCCCCCTGGCATTCCCGCTGGCGTTCTTCACTCATCTGGATAAGAATTTCAAAGATCTTCTTAACCGAGACGGGATCGATCTTCGCTTCGACAGCCCGGCGGAACGTCTCATCAAGAACCGCCCGGGTCCTTTCATCATCATGAATCGGGAGACCCTGATGAAATTTCAGTCGTGCAATCCTTCCGGCCATCTCCTGCCGGCGGGCAATCTGCCGGATGATCTCCCGGTCGACCTGGTCTATCTCTTTGCGCACATCCTCGATCCTCATACGCAGCTAATGAACAATCGGGAAGTATAAACCCGATCGATCGGACCGGGGGTTGCGGATACGCAAAGAACTATTGTTCCTCACGTCGTTGTACTTGGAGAAGTGTTATGCTGGAAAGGATCTCTCCAAGGGAATGGCGCGATCTTATAATCGCCTGGATCGCCGTCTCCCTTGCATTTGCTATCATCTTCCTGCGTGACAGCGGAAGGGTCGAACCGGTTCAGGCTTTGATTTTGATCGGTATCGCCCTCGTCACTGTCGGGATCGGATTTGTTGCCCATGAGATGGCACATAAGTTCACCGCTCTGGGATACGGCTACTGGGCTGAGTTCCGGAAAGATAACATGATGCTCCTCGTCGCTGTCGCACTCGCGGCACTCGTAGGAGTCGTATTCGCGGCACCCGGTGCAACGGTCATTTACGATAACCGCGCTTTCGGAGGGGGGATCACCCGCGAACAGAACGGGAAGATTGCCGCTGCCGGGCCGATCACGAACCTCCTGCTCTGCATCCCATTCGCCGGGCTGTTAATGTTTTCCGGAGGTTCTCCATCTCTGCTGTACCTGATAGGTTCAATGGGACTGCAGATTAATGCCATGATCGCAGCGTTCAACCTGTTGCCGGTCAGTGTCCTTGACGGGAAAAAAGTGCTTTCCTGGAACGCCGGAATATTTGCCATACTGATTGTTGCTGCATTCGGCATTCTCCTGCTCTCGTTCTACCCGTCCCTTCTCTAAGGGATGAGGAAAATTCTCCTTTATGAGGCCGGTTTCGGGCTTTCCGTTGCCTCTTCCCTGAGCTTTTTTAACACCCGCACGACCTTCTGTCCTTTTTCGTACGCATCCGGGAGGGCTGATGGGTGATTCTTGATACCCCCATACCGGTCCATATCGTTCGCGATGACGTTATCGTAGTACTCAAACCCGGTCGTGTTGAAGAGCGCTGTAATGACAGGAAATGCCCCGTCAAAGACATTCTCCCATCCGAGCCCGGCAGTCGAGATGAAGATCCCCTTATGCCTGCGGATGTGGTCATCGGTAAAAAAGAGGTTTTTTAAAATGAACTTGCGTGCCCAGAGATACTGTTGACGGTCAATGAATCCTTTGAGCTCTGCAGTGATCCCCATGGTATAGATCGGGGAGGCAACGGCGATGCAGTCGGAAGCGAGGATCTTTTCATACAACATGATGGCATCGTCTTTGACGATGCATTCGCCGGTCTTATGACAGGCATTACAACCCCTGCAGGGAGAGAAGACCAGGGTTTTTAAAACAACCTTATCGACCGTCGCACCTGCAGCCTGCGCCCCCTCGAGGAATTTATCCAGCAGGGTCTCGGTATTCCCGTGGCGGTGCGGGCTCCCTGAGATCCCGAGAACAGTTACCGGCATGCGTCGTCACGCCGCAAGACGTCTCCTGATGTCAGCGATAACAGCGGTCCCGAGTTTCTCCGCATCCGTCTTTGCCGTAGGATGCCGGAGTATTGCTCCTTTCTCATCCACATGGTTGACCATGAGGTAGTGAATATCCCGGTTCTTTACCTCGATCACGGTATAGAAACATTTTACCGAGGGTATCGCCGCGTCGAAGACGTAGCTCCAGTCCTGGCCTGCTGTTGAGAGGAACACCCCCAGCCGTTTTCCTTTTCGCTCGACCGGTACGACCGGAAGTTTGAGCACATACTTCCGTGATGTGAATACCTGGGCACGATCGATCAGGGCTTTCGCCTGAGCTGCAATTCCCATGCAGAAGATAGGGGCAGCGAGAATGATGATATCTGCCTCGATGATCTTGTCATGGTATACATCCATCCCGTCGCGCTGGACACATTTATTGATCTTCTGGCAGGCATTGCATCCCTTGCAGGGATTGATGCCGGCATCGGCAAGGATCACTTTCTCAATGGAAACGTCCGGTTCCGTTCCCATTGCTCCCAGTACCCAGTCCAGGAGTGTCTCGGAGTTCCCTCCCCGCCGCGGGCTTCCGGCAAAGGCGAGGACTTTGATCGGCATAGTTCTTTTCTATGCGGTAGTATCAGAAAAAACGTTGGATGGAAGCGTTGTCCACCGAAAAACCTGGCGTGTCAGGCCGATACACAGTGCTGACGGAACAGATATTAAAAAAAGGTGCAGGTCGTCCGGCCATGTGCAGAGGCCTGCATTTTCTCCCGATCACTTCATGATGTCATCAAGCTGTGCTTTCCCGTAGACATATGCCGGCATACCGGAGAGCAGGAAGGTGACACGCAGAGCTTCGTCCACTTCATCTTTCGTGACTCCCAGGTTTGCTGCCCCCGCGAGCTGCGCCCGGACCGCATGCTGGTCGCGGAGTGCGGCGGCAATCGCGATGGCAATCAGTTTCTTGGTCTTCTTCGAGAGCTTGCCATCGTCCCAGACATGTTCTTCGAGTTTCATCACCATCTCGTACATCTCGGGATCCTTATCGCAGAGCTCCTTGAAGAACCGGGGGACTTTCCCGATCTTCTTCTCGAGCTCCCTGATCCGCTTCCCGTTCTTTTCAGCCATAATCCGTTACGCCTCCAGTTGCATCGGTTCGCCGCAGCAGATCAGCTCGCCGCCGCCAACTTCCCTGACGACGACAACGTTCCCGCAGATCTCGCATTTGAAGACCTGTCCTTCCTTGGATACATTCACCATAGCTCACCTCGTTCGGTTCTGCCCGGGACTACCATGAACGTGCGGATTTCCCATTTGCTGGCGGTATGGTATGCCCCGGAATTCACCCGGCGGTCCAATAAAGAGTAAAAGGGAATTTCAGATGTTGCTCTTGCCCCGTTTTGGCGGCTTTCTTGCATCTTCGGGAGTTTTTACATCGGGGCGGATGTGCGTCATCGGGAAACACTGGTACTCTTCGCACGCACAGGACGGGCATTTCCGCAGGTCCTGTTCGCTCTTGTCAAGGGTATACTCCTTCCCGCAATCAAGGCACACGTATTTTCCCGGGCCTACTTTCTGACCTGCTGTGTAGGTCTTCTGTTCGGTCAAGCTCTTCACCAGACTTGACATAGGCGCATAAACGTATTTATGGGTTTGTGTTTGTGCAATACCTTCTGTCCCCGATCAAAACGCTAATAGCCCCACCCTGAACAGGTATACCTATGGGAAAGAAGGTCATAGGGCTGCTCGGGAGTCCGCTGCCGGAGGGCAACACCGCACGGTTGCTCGAGCGGGCTTTGCAGGGGGCAAGGGATGCCGGCTGCGAAACGGAGACGATTCATGTTGCGACTCTCTCCTTTGAGGCATGTATGGAGATGATGTTCTGCAGGGATCACGACACCTGCATTATGGATGATGACATGCAGCCGATATACGGGAAACTGAAGGATCTGGACGGTCTCATCATAGCAACCCCGGTAATGACCATGGGCATCCCGGGAAAACTCAAATCATTTATCGACCGGTGTCAGATTTTTTTCATGGCGAAGTATGTGCGCAGGCAGCCTTTAATCACACAGGAGCAGAAAAAAAGGCGTCGGGCGCTGTTGCTGTGTATCTCGGGGATGAATGTTCCGGGAGTCTTTGACGGGGTAAAGAAGACAGTACAAGCTTTTCTCGACATCATCGACTGCCCGCTGATGGACGAACTGCTGGTGCCAGGTATGGATACCCTGCAGGATATTACAGCATCCCCCGGAATCCCTGACGAAGCCTATGCGAAGGGGCTCGCGCTTGGAAAACAGGTGTGTGCGCCCTGAGCCGCGGTCACAGCACCCCTTTTTCTTTCAGGCTGGTAAACCCTGACTTTGACACGATGATGTGATCGAGGAGCTGGATGCCGAGCGTTGCCCCGGCATCACGGAGCTGGCTCGTGATCGCGATGTCCTGCGGGCTGGGTTCGAGGGATCCGGAGGGATGGTTGTGGACACAGATGACCGATGCGGCGCGGTCGGTGATCGCTTCAGCGTAAACTTCCCGGGGGTGGACGAGGCTGTGGTTTAAAAGCCCGATGGTGATCGTTCGCTTAGCAAGTACTTCTCCCGCCCCGTTCAGCGTGATGCAGATGAAGTGTTCCTGCCGCTGCATCCTAAGATCCTCCACCAGAGGAAGGATGTCTGCAGGTGTGCAAATCCGGCGGGTGTCCTGGTTTGTGCCATAGTACCTGCGCCCAATCTCAAAACACGCCATAATCTGGGAAGCTCTTGAAGGCCCGATACCGTGGATCCCTTTGAGCTCGGTAAATGTTGGAGGAGAGCTGCCAGTCCGGATCCGCTCGCTGATATCCCGTGCAATCGCCCTGACGTCACGGTTCGCGGTTCCCCGTCCCAGAACCACTTCGATAAGTTCTGTATCCGAGAGTGCAGCCACCCCTTTTCTGGAGATCTTTTCGCGGGGGCGATCCTCTTTGGGGACATCCTTCATCTTTCTCATAGGCAGGCACCGGGGTTGGAACCCGTTTCTTTTTGGGGAGTCTTTTTGGAATCAGACAAAAACTTTTCGCGTGCGCCGTGAATGTTGCAAAAAAAATGGTGGTTCTGGCATTTTTTCGTCGGAATGCCTCATGAAGAATATTTAAGTAGTGACTTTTCTTATCTTTGCACATGGCAACAATCGACAATGTAAAAGCGGCTTATGCCGGTGAATCGCAGGCAAACAGGAAATATCTTGCATTTTCTGAAAAGGCTGCAGAAGAGGGCTTCAGGAACATCGCAACTCTCTTCAAAGCGGCCTCGGAAGCAGAGGCGATCCATGCCCGAAAACTTCTCAAGGTTATGGGTGCTGTCGGGACAACGAAGGACAACCTCCAGGTGAGCATTTCAGGCGAGACCCATGAGTTTACGGAGATGTATCCGGGTTTCATCACCACCGCAGAATCAGAGAAAAAGTCGGATGCGCTCCTCGCATTTACCCATGCCATGAAAGCCGAGCAGGTCCATGCAAAACTCTACGAGAAGGCACTGAACCTCCTGAAGTCGGGAAGCGACATGAGCAGGGAGAAGATCTTCCTCTGCCCGATCTGCGGGAACATCGAGATCGGGAAAGTTCCGGAGAAATGCCCGATCTGTGCCGTCTTTGGAAAACAGTTCCGTGAGATCTCGCTCTAAACCATCCCCCGGGGGACTAGTCCCCGGCGGGATGCGAATTCTTTTCAGGCTTTTCCGTTCTTCTTTTTATGCCGCCGGTGGAGCCAGAGTACGACCAGTGCCAGTGCAATCAGCGTAGCCCAAGAAGCGGTATAAATGACGATGATGGGATTGAGGACAATCTGCGGCGCCTTCGTCGGCGTCGGCCTGGCCGGCGGTTCTGAAACCCGCAAATTGACAGAGGCCGACGAAGGGAACCGGTACGTACCATCGAAGTACCGGATCCGGACCGTTGCATTTCCCGAGTGAATCACCGGGTTTGATGGTGTATTCCTCACGTTCGGAAATGCGATTGAGCGGGTCAGGCGCCTGCCGTTCTCCTCTACCTCAAAATACCATGAGTCCGGATAGAACGGATCATAGGCGTCATTAATCCCGACAAACAGGGTTGATCCCTGGGGGACATTCACATGAAGGACAGCGGTTTCGTTCTCCCCGGAAACGATGATTCTCTGGGTGAACGTATCCCCCCACGAAAGGGAAACATACGGTGAGAGTCCGTTACATTCAGACGGGAGCGTCCTATTGGTGAAGGTAAAGTCCGGCACATCGGGTACCCGGGGTTCGACGGCACAGGCAAACCGGTCGTCCATAACCTGGCCATAGGTCAGCGCATAGTTGTAGATCCTGACCTCATCGAGCCCGCCCTTAAGATATCCGTTGCATTGCGGGTCGGGCATCGAGCCGGGACCAGCGTCCACTCCGAGCATAACGTCGTTGGGCCGGGTATACACGATCTGTCCTGTCCCATTGGCAATATTGCGCAGGACACCGTCAAGATAGATCCTGATAACCTCCCCGTCATAGGTGCCGGCCACATGATGCCAGCGGTGGAGAAGAATGTTTTCGTGCTGGACCGGTACGGATACATCACCCTTTTTCGTGCTTACGGTCCACCAGAGGTCATTTCCGTCGTCGAATGCGAGCCGATACCCGCTCCCGCTGGTATAGGTTGAGACAAGCACCTGCCGATCGAATGAGTCGATGGCGAACCACAGATCGACCGTGATCGCCTTTTCCGGGTGGTTGATTGTCCTGTATGGAATGGCGACATAGGAATCGACCCCGTTGAAAAAGAGAGCCTGCCCACATGATCCGGCACTGATGCGGGTTGCACAGAAAATTTGACCGGAATTCCCGTTTCCGGAAAAATCGATGGCGTACTGGCCTGTCGCCTCGTTCATACTCAGGAATACGATAGGATCTGCTGAGGCGGGTTTTTCATCGGATGCGGCACAGACGCCTGCCATAATAAAAAGCAGCGCCGTGCAGCAAAGTGCCAGGCACCCGGCACTCCGTTGGGAAACAGAGGCTGTCACCGTCACTTCACGTATCCAGTATAGGGTACGGGTTCAAAAGAATATTGCGTATGATGATGGTACGAGCCATAGTACGAGCGCTGCTTTTTTTGCGCTGGAAGGCAGATGACGATTGATGCAGACGGTTACCGTATATTCCACCAAGAACTGCCCCTACTGCAGAATGGCGAAAGCATTCCTGGACAGGCAGGGCGTTTCCTATACAAGCATCGACGTCGGCGAGGATGAAGCCGAAGCACGGAAGATGATCGCTCTTTCCGGCCAGCGGGGGGTTCCGGTAATCACGGTGGATGATGAGGTTATCGTCGGTTTTGATTCCCAGCGCCTGAACGAGCTTTTCGGAAAACCAGGTGCGGGGACACACTGCGATGTCCTGATCGCCGGGGCCGGTCCTGCCGGGCTGACCGCCGCTGTCTACTGCGCCCGAAAGCTCCTGAAGACCGTGGTCGTGTCGGAAAATATCGGAGGGCAGGCGCTTCAATCGTGGGCGATCGAAAACTACATGGGATTCCGTCTGATCACCGGCGAGGACCTGATGAAAAGTTTCGAGGAACAGGCACGCTCGCAGGACATCCGGCTCGAGATTGACGGGATTGCCGCGATCGCACGGACGGAGAACGGCTTCCTCGTCACTACTGAGTCAGGTCTCTCGTTTACCGCAACCTGTGTCATTCTTGCCATGGGCAAGCGTCCGAGGAAACTCGATGTCCTTGGGGAAGAGCGGTTCATCGGGCGCGGGATCTCGATCTGTTCGACCTGCGACGGTCCGCTCTTCAAGGGAAAACGTGTGGCGGTTGTTGGCGGCGGGAACTCCGCTCTCCAGACGGCAATCGAGATGAGCGGTATTGCATCGTCAGTAAGCCTGATCACCCGTAAAGGTATCCGGGCTGACGAGACGTACCAGAAGACTCTTGCACAGAAAGCCAATATCACGGTCCATGAAAACACGAAAGTCACCGGCCTGAAGGGTGATACGTTCCTGACCGGGGTGATCATCACCGAAAAAGAAGGCCGGGAACAGACGATCGATCTCGATGGAATTTTTGTCGAGATCGGGTGGATCCCCAACACTGAATTCCTCGGCGATTTCCTGGAACTGAACGACCTGAAGGAGATTATTATCGATCTGGACTGCCACACGAGCATGCCGGGGATCTTCGCGGCGGGGGATGTGACCGCGGTCAAGGGAAAACAGATCATTATTGCTGCGGGGCACGGCGCGCAGGCAGCGCTCGAGGCATATGAGTGTGTGATGCGGGCAAAGAGCGAAGGGAAACAGGAATAGGGAGGTTCCTTTTCACCGCATTTCTGCTTCTTGGTCTTTCTTTCGGTATCCTTCCAGCAGGATCGTCGCAATATTCCTGACCGGTTTGTCCGTATGGCCCGAGATATGAAACTCGCAGAACGGGCAAGACGTGATGACGACGTCTGCTTTCGTTCTCCGGATCTCATCGCCCCGCCTTTTTCCGAGAGCCGCCGCCTCGTCGGGATTTCCTGATCTCACCCCTCCGCCAGAACCGCAGCAGATCGCGGGCATTTCCACGAGATCCACGACCTGGCGGAGGAGCTCCCGCGGTTCCCTGCGGATCCCCTGCCCGCGCATCAGGTGGCAGGGATCGTGGTAGGTTGCACGGAGGGGGAGTTTTGCGGGAGGCTCGATGCCGTACTTCGTGAGGAGTTCGTTGATATCGATGACCGTAAACGGCGTCCGGTAGTCATTCTTCAGGGTCGTGCCGCAGCCTGCACACATGGTCAGGACCATATCGATCCCCCGTGAGGCAAACGTCTCGATATTACGTTTTTTCAGCGTATCGATATAGTCCAGCTGTCCCGTCCGGATCAGGGGGGATCCGCAACAGACCTGTTCTTTTGGGATGATGATACGGATCCCGTTCCTCCGGAGTACTTCGATGGCGTCGAGGGCCGACTGCTGCTGCCGGAGGTTGTACATGCAACCGACAAAGAACCCGACGGTCGCCTTGGCCGGCCCATACGGTTCGATGACCTCCCCCGTTTTTTCGAGGAGAGATTCTGCTGTCCGGGGGACACTCCTCCCCGTTTTCCTGATGAGCTCGGCAACCTCCAGGTGACGGGGGAGTGTCCGTCCCTGCCTGTTTGCGAGCGCCCGTAGTTTCTCGATGGCTTTTCCCGGGATCTCGATCTCTTTCGGGCAGACCTTCCAACAGGCCTGGCAGCTGGTGCAGGTAAAGAGCCCTTCCTGGACAGCAGTGGCGATCCGGTCATCGCAATTTCGCGGGTCGAGCGCAAGGCGCATCTCTTCCCTCATGACGGTGGGACCGAGGAATTTTGTAACGGTCATCGCCGGGCATACCGAAACACAGGCAAGACACTCAATGCAGCTCCTCAAGGGCTTGATTGCATCGATCTGCTCTTTTGACGGCAGGCAGGGGGCATCTTTCGGCTGGAGCGGGGGGAGGTTCTGCAGCGCCGGCATGAGATCCACGACAAGGTCTTTTTTCACCGGAAGGTTCAGGGGCTCGATGACACTTCCGGTATGGGCTTCCTCCATGCATGCGAGAACCGGTTCACCATTGACCTGCACGGCGCAGCTGCCGCATTGGCCGGATCCGCAGCAGTACCGGTACGAGAGGGAGGGATCGATCTCATCGTGGATAGCATGGAGCACGTGGAGGACCCGGGCACCATCATTGACCCTGACGGTATACGTTTCCAGCCGGGGGGCAGGATCGCAGGCAGGGTCGAACCGCGAGACCTTGACGGTAATCTCTTTCATGCAGCACCCCCTCTTTTCCCGATACCCTCCCGATCCTGTGCAAGGAACGTATGAGAGAAGGGAGAGTTCTGCGCGTCCCAGGTCTGCCGGATGTCGGTCCTCGTGTGGGCGCCACGAGACTCGGGGCGCAAGAGTGCCGCCCGACAGACGATCGAGGCGGTAAGAAGCATATTCTGCACAGTGCAGCACTCGACAAGGTTTCGGGAAGAGTCTGCGATGAGGGCGCTCTTCGAGAGCCGTGAGATGACCTTGAGCGTATCTTTCACACCACCGGCCGTCCGGAAGATCCCGGCCCCGTCCCACATCCCGAGCCGGAGCTCCCGGACGACGTGAGCAGGATTTGCATTACCCCGCAAGAATGCCGCGAGCCGCTCTTCCTGTCGCCGGATCTGCTCAGGATCGATCTTTTTCCTGCGGGGCTCCGCCTTGCCGGCAAACTCCCCGGCGCGTTTCCCGAAGACCTGTGTATCTGCAAGGGCATTCCCGCCGAGCCGGTTTGCTCCGTGGACACCTCCCGCTGCTTCCCCGCATGCAAAAAGGCCGGGAAGGGTCGTCCGGCACTCTCTCGTTATCCGCATCCCCCCCATCATGTGGTGGGCTGTAGGCGCAACCTCCATCGGCTCCTTCCGTATGTCAACCCCGAACTTAAGGAACTGCTCGAGCATGACCGGCAGTTTCTCCTCGATTTGGTGGCGTGGCAGGTGGGTGACATCCAGAGAGACGCCGCTATGGGGAGTCCCTCTTCCCTCGAGGATCTCTGTAGCAATTGCACGCGCCACGACATCGCGGGTGGAGAGTTCCATCCGCTCGGGGTCGTAATTTTTCATGAACCGTTCGCCAAGGCGGTTTTTCAAAATCCCGCCCTCGCCACGCACCGCCTCAGTAACAAGTCTCCCGCGTGCATCGTACGGATACACGGCTCCCGTCGGATGAAACTGGACCATCTCCATGTCGATCAGTTCGGCACCGGCGCGGTACCCGATGGCAAAACCGTCCCCGGTCCCGCTCGAGGAGTTCGTGGAGATGTCATAGATCCGTGTCCCCCCCCCTGTAGCGAGGATAGTGCTGTCGGCGGTCACCGTCAGAAGTTCGCCGCAATCGTCGATCGCGACAGCCCCGATCACCCGGTCGCCATCTTTCAGGAGATCGAGGGCTGTCACTTCGCTCAGTACCTGGACATCGCAAGAGCCAAGCCGGTCTATGAGGGTGACCATCATCTCATGCCCGGTCCGGTCGCCGGCATAGCAGGTCCGGGGGAACCGCTGGCCCCCGAACGGGCGCTGGCAGACCATCGCATCTTCGGTAACATCGAAGACCGCCCCCCACCGGATAAGGTCGGCGACCCGGGCCGGGCTTTCCGCGACCAGGGTGGAGACGAGTTCCGGGTCATTGAGGTACGCCCCTCCCTTCATCGTGTCCCCGAAATGGATCTCGCAGGAGTCCTGCTCCCGGAGTACGGCGTTATACCCGCCCTCTGCCATCGGGGTGCAGCCGCCTTTCCCGGGGATCGTCTTTGTCATGAGAACAACATCCCCGTATCCCGACGCCTCGATCGCCGCCCGGACGCCTGCCCCGCCGCTCCCGATCACGAGCACGTGGCAGTCACTGCCGTCATCTGCACGCATCTTATTATCTGGTGGATCGTATAGTATGATAAAATCGAGGCTGAAAGCAAGAGAATCTGCAGGAACGATTCATTATGAGACTCCTGATGAAATTCGGCGGTACCTCCGTTGCGGACGCGGCGTGCATCGGGCGCGTCGTGGATATCCTGGAACAGCATCATAAAAACGGCGACGAACTTGCGGTCGTCGTCTCTGCGCAGAGGGGGGTTACCGATCAGCTCATCGAGACCTCGACAAGCCTCACCACGAGCCGTGATGCGGCGCCGATCGAACCGCTCATCGAGTCCCTGCGGACCCGGCACATGACGACCCTGCAGGGGGCAGCCCCGGGATTCGTCGCGGAGATCGGGCCGATCATCGAAGAACGACTCTGCGACCTGCGCAACATCCTGAACGCCGTCCACAACCTCCGGGAGCTCACGCCCCGTTCGAAGGATTACATCATCTCGTACGGGGAACGCCTTCTCGCCCCGATCGTGGGTGCAGCACTCGAACAGCGGGGTATTCCATCCGTTGTTCTTGACGGGTGCGAGGCGGGCATTGTCACAACCTCGCAGCACGGTGAATCCACAGCACTCCCCGAATGCGACGAGCGGATCCGCCGCCGGATCCGCCCCCTTATTAAAAAGTCCGTCCCGGTCATTATGGGATTCATGGGGTGTTCACCAGAGGGTAATATCACAACGCTCGGGCGCAGCGGCTCGGACTACTCTGCTTCAATCATCGGCGCGGGCATTGATGCCAACGAGATCTGGATCTGGACCGATGTCGATGGGATCATGACCTCGGATCCCCGGGTCATCAAGGACGCCCGGGTTATCCCGGAGCTCTCGTATCTCGAAGTGATGGAGCTCTCGTATTTCGGTGCCAAGGTGATGCACCCGCGGTCGATCGAGCCGGCGATGCGCAAGAACATCCTCGTCCGGGTAAAAAATACCTTCAACCCCGCGTATCCGGGGACCACGATCGTCCGGGCCCAGAGACGCGACCACCGTGTTGTCAAGGCGCTGACATATATCGAGAAGGTAGCCTCGCTCAATGTCAATGGTGCCCAGATGATAGGGCGCCCGGGTGTCGCAAAGGCCATATTCACCGCACTTGCCGATCGGGAGGTCAATATCATGATGATCTCGCAGGGATCGTCCGAGGCGAATATCTCCCTGATCGTGGATGAAGCCCACATCGAGATCGCCGTACAGGCGCTCGCACCGCTCGTCGCGAAGGGGATCGTGAGGGAGGTTATGCAGAACCGTGATGTCAGCGCTGTCGCTGTCGTCGGATCCGGTATGGTCGGGGCTCTCGGGACCGCAGGCCGGATCTTTTCAGCCCTGGGAAAAGCCGGTGTCAACGTAATGATGATCTCGCAGGGTTCCTGCGAGGCGAATATATCGTTCGTTGTCCGGCAGGAAGACGGTCCGAGGGCGGTACGGATCCTGCATGACGAATTCCGTCTCTCGGAGGCCCCGGACGATGAGTGACCACCCGTACGCTGCCGCGGGCGTAGACATCGATCTCGAGGCAACCGCTATCAAGGCATTGATCCGGAAGCTGACATACCGGCGGAGAGGCACCCCCCGTATGACCGGGGAGGTCGGCCATTTCGCAGGACTCATTGAGCTTGGCGATCACGTCCTCGCCCTTACAACCGACGGGGTCGGCACCAAGATGCTGATCGCAGACGCGCTGCAGGACTGGACCACGGTCGGGATCGATTGTATGGCGATGAACACAAACGACCTGTATGTTATGAACATCGAGCCGATCGCATTTGTCGATTACATCGCTACGGACCGCCTCTCAACGGTAAAGATGGCACAGATCGGGGCCGGCCTGAACGAGGGTGCCCGGCGGGCGAACGTCGATATCGTTGGCGGAGAAACGGCCACCCTCAAAGGTCTGGTCAACGGGCTCGATCTTGCCGGCACCTGCCTCGGTATCCAGAAAAAGGGTGCGGTTGTGACCGGCGAAACGATTGTTCCGGGGGATGTAATCGTAGGTGTCCCGTCAACAGGTATCCACAGCAACGGGCTGACGCTTGCGCGGAAGATCGTCGAGGATTACTCAGACTACGGCACCATTTTAAAGACAGAAAAGTCTTTGGGTGCAGAACTGCTCACACCGACGAGGATTTATTCCGAGAGCCTGTCGGTCTGCGCCGCTACGCCGGTCCATGGTATGTGTCACGTCACCGGGGGAGGTCTGCTCAACTTCAAGCGTCTGACCCGCTACGGGTTCCGGTTCACGGAGCCCATTACCCCGCCGGAAATTTTCCGGTGGCTCCAGAAGACCGGGGCGATTGACGACAACGAGATGTACCGGACCTTCAACATGGGGATGGGATTTGCGTACATCGTTCCGAAATCCGGAGTACCTGCTGTCATCGCAAATGTCCCGGACGCACAGGTCGTCGGGACGATCGTTCAGGAACCGGGCGTATTCCTGAAAGATAAGGAAATTACCTGAATAGAAATATTTTCCTTTTTAACAGGAGTCTGTCCCGACATCCAGGGGCACTTTTTCCGCCTTTTCAGAGATGATTGCAGAATTTCCCATCGGATCGTCGAGGATAAGCGTAAAAGCAAGTTTTCCCTCCCGCGCTTCTGCAATGCGGCCTAACAAGCGGCGGGCGTTCTCTTTCTGATCAGGATCCCCCTCCCGCTCCGCTGCGATGACAACCTGTTCGATCCTGTCAAGCACCCCCTCGATATTCGTGACGAATCCCGTGCAGGCTGGCCCCGGATCGATCTCCACGCCAAGTTCCGGGATTGAAACCGAAGCTGTCATACTGCGGACGATCCGCACGGCGAGGTCATCTGCTGATGTCACGGCGAAGGTGTAGCGCAACGGTTCGCCTGCTGCGAGAATCTGGGTGTCGACATAGCGGTACCCGCATTCCGGGCAGGTTGCGCTGATGATCAAAATATCGGAGAAATAGGGAATATTTTCAGTCTGGTACCGGAACTCTATCTCATGGGAACAGGACGGGCACGGGCCAGGAACGGTCTTGAGCACGTCGCTTCAGGCTCCGCCAATCTTATCGCGCGATATCTTGACGGACATCGGGGTCAGGACAACATACCGCTGGTCCCCGAGACCGATGATGTCCCCGTTGACGTCTTTTGCGACCTCTTTTAAGTCCTTGAGCACCCGCTCGTAGGTGACCTTGTCCATCTTGAGCCGGGATATGTCGACAATGACGATGTTGCCGGAATAGACCTCGTCCTTCACCCGGGGGGTGTCTTTGAGGTCCGTGATTGTCGCGATCTTTACCAGAAGCGCAGGCGAACCGCCCTGTTCCTCGTAGGAAGTCAGGTCAAGGTCCATGTAGTCCTCGTCTGAACTCCCCGCACTCTTCCCAAGGAGGGTATCAATGATTTTAACCATAACAAAACTGTAGAAAGAATTTTATTTAATAGTATCTGTCTCTTGCTGACGAAAACGGGGGGATACGGCGAAGCCCCTCACGCGTTTTTACCGACCCGGTTTTCAGAACTCGAGGTTCCAGATTTCGTCACCGACAAAATGGACTTTCTTGCACATCTTGCCGGATGTGCTCTCCATGATGTGGGGGGCATCCAGGATTGCAAGAGCGATCGCCAGCGGTTTCCCGTGCCGGTCGTCCACAACCTGGACCGGTGCCTGTGCCTGTACATCGGGAGTTACCTTCGTGATCCCGGGACGCATGACATCAGCCCCGTTGACGACATACGGGATCGCCCCCGCATCGACCGATACCCTGCGCTGCGGGAATGGGCGTTCGATGGCTCCCTTCAGGGTCGGGAAGATCCACCCGCCAAACTCCATGATCAGGGGTTTTTTGTTGATCAGGTAGAAGCAAAGGTCATCGCTGCTTGTCTCCAGGATCTCGATCGTGTCCGCGGAAAATAACGTCGCTCCGTCGCCGATCTGGTCCTTAAGCCGGGAAAAAATTTCGGCTGCCTGACCTTTCCGGATCGTGTGACGTTTTTTAACCGTGAATTTTTTCATGGCCGCAATATCATCTTTTTCCGCCAAGAAATAGTTTCCCGATAATTACCCCGTTCCGGGGATCCCTCGCGGGCATCTTTCCGGGACCCCGCCCCGGCGCCGCATCCTTTCCACGGTATGTTTATGTATCCTGCCTGCTCACTAATAGTACTCCAGAGCGATGGATTAGGGAATTTTGCATGACCAAGCGACCGTTGGATATTTTGGATCAGACGCTGAACCGCCAGCCCGTGCTTGTCTCGCTGAAAGGGGGCAGGGAGATCCGTGGCGTCCTGCAGGGCTACGACGTTCACATGAATCTCGTCCTTGACAAAGCGGAGGAGATGGAGAACGGGCAGGTAAAGAAGGTCGGCACACTGATCGTCCGTGGAGATAACGTCATCTACATCTCGCCATCCATTGAGTAACCAGAGGTAATACACAATGTCAAAGGGAACGCCCTCGATGGGCAAAATGAACAAGAAGACCCATATTGCCTGCCGGCGCTGCGGGTCAATCTCGTATCACGCTCAGAAGAAAGTCTGTTCTGCCTGCGGGTTTGGGAGAAGCACCAAGCTGCGCAGCTACAAGTGGACCAGCAAGAGACCGAAAGTCCCGACGCATTAATAGAGTTATACCATGTGTGGAATCGTTGGCATCGTGGATGCCGGCGGCGTATCCATCCAGCTCTATTATGCCATGTACGCTCTTCAGCACCGGGGGCAGGAGAGCGCCGGGATCTCCACCTATGACGGCACGACCCTGTACAAGATCAAGGGGCAGGGCCTCGTTGCCGATGTTTTTTCCCAATCCCTTCTCTCAGATCTGAAAGGTTCAGCCGGTATCGGGCATGTCCGGTACCCGACGACCGGCGCCAATCTCGTTGAAAATATCCAGCCCCTCAACTTCCGGTTCAAGGATCATTCCATCTCGATTGCCCATAACGGCAACCTCGTGAATACCCGGGAACTCCGGGCAGGTTTCGAACAGGAGGGCGAGATCTTCACGACAACGACCGATACCGAGGTTATCGCCCGGATCCTGATGGATGAGATCGGCAAATCCGGTGGCGTTGAGGATGCGGTCAACCTCTGTATGCATAAGGTCCGGGGCTCCTATTCGGTCGTGATGATGATCGACGGGATCATCTATGCATTCCGCGACCCGCTCGGCATTAAGCCGTTCTGCCTCGGGAAAACTCCCGGGGGATTTATTGTCGCCTCGGAGAGCGTTGCCATCGATGCCCTCAACGGCACGTTCCTCCGTGATGTCAGGCCGGGTGAACTCATACGGATTGACAACGCCGGAATCCGGTGTACGCAGATCGCCATTTCTGCCTGCCGTGCACACTGTATCTTCGAGTACATCTATTTTGCCCGGGCCGATTCGATCATCGATGGAAAACTCGTATACGAGGTCCGGTCGAAAATCGGCGGAAAACTCTTCGATGAAGACCCGGTAGCCGCCGATGCAGTGTCGCCGGTACCTGACTCCGGCACCGCATATGCAATCGGGTATGCCCAAAAGTCAGGGATCCCATTCATCGAGAGCCTCATGAAGAACCGGTACATGGGGAGGACATTTATCATGCCGAGCCAGCAGCAGCGCGAGAAGGCGGTGCGGATCAAGCTCAACCCGATTTCGGCCCACCTCAAGGACAGATCTGTTGTCCTCATCGACGACAGTATCGTCCGGGGAACCACATCCAAACGGATCATCGACCTGATGCGCGAGGCGGGTGCACGGGAGGTCCACATGCGGATCGGGTCTCCCCAGATCAAGGCACCCTGTTACCTCGGCGTAGACTTCCCCACCCGCAAAGAGCTGATTGCAAGCGACAAGATCGAGGAAGAGGTCCGGAAGAATATCACTGCCACCACCCTCCACCATGTCTCGCTGGATGCCCTGATCGAAGCGATCGGGTGTGGGAAAGGTAACCTCTGTACCGGGTGCCTGACCGGGTGTTACCCGCTCCCAATCGAAGGGGAGTTCGGGACGATCCCCCATATTGACTTTGTAGCCGGGACATACCAGGTCGGTCTTGATTCGTTCGAGAAGGGATCATAGAGAGAAGAACTCACTGTAGAAGAGATCCCGTTCCGGGGGATTGTTTTTTTATCATGGTATAACAAATGCGACCGGAAGAGGGGGGTGACCATGGAGCATATCAGAGACGCCTTCAATGCTTTTGCATCGGAATACGACGCCCAGCGGGAGTACGTGATTCCGGAGCTGCAGGACTACTACCGGGCTGCGGTGTGGGCTGCGGAATCCGGTCACCGGGAGCCCGCCATCCTTGACATCGGGGCCGGGACCGGCCTCCTCTCCGCACTCATGCTGCAGAAGTTCCCGGAGGCGACATTCACCCTGGTGGACATTGCAGAGAACATGCTGGATGTTGCGCGAACGCGTTTTAAGGACAGGGAGAACATCAGGTACATTGTCTGCGATTACAGCCGGTCCGATCTTGGCGGACCGTACGACATCGTCTGCTCTGCGCTCTCGATCCATCATCTCGTAACGGAGGCCAAGCGCCAGCTCTTCCGGCGCATCTTTTCCTCGTTAAATCCAAGCGGCATGTTCGTCAATGCAGACCAGGCAGACGGGGAGACGCTCTACTTCCGCGAGAGGAACCTTGAGTACTGGAATGATTTTCTGAACAGGGGGCCGCTCAACGATGCGGAGCATGCGGAGATCCTCAGGCGGCGGAACACTCTTGATCTGAACGAGAAGCTCTCCGTCCAGATCGGCTGGCTCCACGAGGCCGGGTTCTCCGATGTGGACGTTGTCTACAAGAACCGGACATTCATCGTGACCGTGGCAAGGAAAACCTGACAGCGTAATCTCTATCAGTCCCAACCACAAGACAGGAGTCATATGACCGAATCCCGGGCAAAGTACGGCGATATTGACTGGAATGCTGTCTGGAGAGCCCGGCAGATCCGGCATGAACGATCGGAGAGATCCGAAGATCCCACCCACAACTGGGACAAGGTGGAGAATGCGAAGCGGTATAACGAGGGAACGTGCGGCGGATTCGACACACGGGTGAAGATGACGCTTGCCGGGCTGGACATCAGCCGGCAGTCGCGGATTCTGGATATCGGTGCGGGGCCCGGGACGCTTGCCCTCCCGCTCGCTCCCCTCGTCAAGGAAGTTACCGCCGTTGAGCCAGGGAAGGGAATGATCCAGCTCCTTTTTGAGAAAATGGCCGAGCGGGGAATCGGAAATATAACGATCGTCAAAAAGCTCTGGGAGGATGTCAGGATATCCTCCGATCTCTTCCCGCCCTACGATATCGTGATCTCTTCCCTGTCGCTGACGATGGCAGACCTCAGGGATGCCCTCGCTAAGATGGACGCAGTCTCCTCGCGATATGTCTGCATCTTCTGGTTTGCGGATCCTCCGTTCTGGGAGAGGATGTACATCGACCTCTGGCCGGACCTGCACGGCAGAAAGTACTATCCCGGCCCAAAGGCAGACTGCGTCTTTAATGTCCTGAACCAGATGGGGATCTATGCGAATGTGGAGATGCTGCCCCTTGGAAAAGAATACCGGTTCGCATCGCGGGAAGACATGACAGCGTTCTTCCGGCGACGGTTCGGCATTCAGACCGCACGCCAGGGGAGGGTTCTGGAAACGTACCTTGGCTCCCGGATGCGGGATGACGGATCCGATGTCGTGATCTCCGGGGATTCAGTACTGGCGAAAATCTGGTGGAAAAAAGCCGGGTGATCGTCCGCTGGGCAATGGTTTATCCTGCACTTCCATGGATTTTTTTCTGATCGAAAAAGGGGAGATGCGATTATTCTGATTAATTTTTTCCGCAGGACGACCTGCAGCACAGGAATATGCATCCTATGACCAGGATGATCGAAATGAGCCCGGTGATGAGGATCGTAAAACCGCTCGAATTGACTGCCTTCTCGTAGTCCTGCGCAGAGATGTCAATGCAGAGCACTGCTGCAGTGTTTCCCGTGGAATCCGTTGCCGAATCATCGATCGGGGCATAGCCGGTCATGAAGGAACCATACTTCGTCGTATAGGGTTTCTTTGATGAGGAGGGCACGGAGAGCGCCATGAAGATCGTTTCCCTGTTGGGGTCGGTTGAGACCTCGCCGATCGATGCCGAACCGGCAGGATCGGAGAAGGTGAGGTCGTCAACGAGGAACGTCGCGGTCTGATCAGGATTGACTTTCAGGATATAGGCGTTGAGAATGTTGTCGTCCATGCTCCTCATGGTGCGCAACTTCTCGACAATTGCCCGGTACTCTGGTGTCGTCTCGTCGCCGGGCTGCAGTGCCGTGATTTCACTGGCATTGATCTGGCTTGCCATGACCGCAGCCGTCGATTCGAGGCCGGCGCGGGCGGTGTTCCCGACAGCCTCCCCGGCACTGGTATACGCCCAGGCGGTCAGAAGTCCGATGACGATTATTGCAACCAGGGCAAGCAACCAGGGTTTTGACGAGAGCGAACAGGACGTCATTTCAAATCCTCCTTACGGAAAAGCAGCAGAGCGCAGCGATTACTGCAATCCCCCCGACAGTTACTATGGGTGAAAGGGGGGACTCCGGTGTTGGCGTCGGAGCAGGCGTCAGCGTGACCGCGACGGGGAGTGTCTGCCCTGCTGTTATCGAGATCGTCGAGACATAGTCGGTATAGCCGGATAACTTCAGGGTGAGGGTATGCTGGCCGGCGCCGATCTGGGTCAGGGTGACAGGGGAATACCCGCGGAAGACGTTGTCGATATAGACCTCGGCGCTGGACGGAGATGAGACGATCTGGACCGTCCCCGAAGCTCCGGCCGGTGATGAACCGGAAGGCGTCATGCTGACCTGGACGTAGTTGTTGGTGTTCGGCTTAATGTAGACCGTCTCGATCCAGTCATTGTATCCCTGTGCAGTTACCTTGACGATGTGGTTGCCGGAGGTCACCGAACTCATCGTGAAAGCCCCTGCAGAATTGGTAACCCCGACGAGATTGCTGTCGAGGTAAACCTGCGACCCTGCCGGTGCCAATCCGATCGTCAGCATGCCGGATATTGCCGTAGAGAGAGAGGGATAGAGCGTCTGGGAACCGCCGGCAGTCACATAGACCGTCGAGGTCCAGTCGCTGTACCCGGAGAGCCGGAGCGTAACGTCGTGGCTCCCGGTATAAAGTGAGACGGACAGGGGGGTCGTGCCCCGATAGTCCCCGTCGACGTATACAGCTGCCCCGCTGGGGGAGGACCTGATAGAGACCGTCCCCGTGTCACGCGGAGACGGCGGGGACGGCTGGAGTGTCGGGTAATACGAGCTGGTCTGCCCTTCATGGACATTCACGATTTGCGCGTCCGCAGAATACCCGGAGAGTACGGCTTTCATGGAATAGGATCCCGGTTCAAGGTCGGTGATCGTAAGGGGGGAATACCCGTAAAAGACGCCATTGGCGTAGATCGACGCGCCGCTCGGGGACGACCTGGCATAGATCGACCCGGTATCCACCGGTCTTTTGGTCGGGCTTGTCGTAACGCGGTTCAGGGTGGCGTAGACCGAAACATGTCCGCCGTCGCCGGGCATGTAGGGCGGCGAACCGGCCCAGCTGGAGTACCCGCTCTTCGTTACCTTGATGGTCTTGACAGGTGTCCCGGTGGGGGAGACACCGACAGAGAGGAGCCCCCCGGCTATCTTCCCCTTGTATGTACCGTCAAAATACACCGAGGCGCCGTCAACGTTGCAGTAGGTATCGATCCAGCCCTTCCCGCCACCTACGTTGACGGTATCGATCGGTCCGGGCATGTCGTTATCATCATCCGCGGATACGGCGGGGATCCAGATGAGCAGCACCAGTGCGGCAAGGATCCCGCAGCTCAGCAGGAATCGGGTTGTAGTACCCATACATCAACATCGTCAGTATTGTATTTAAGCAGTACCGGAACAGGGCTTGGCCACAACCGCGCAGGGCAGGTCGGGTGCCGGAACGGAAACGACATCCAAGCCAAAATATTCATGCCATCCCGTTCCAAATTGCCCGGTACTCCCATGCTGACGAGCCATGCACTCCTCCTGAAATACCGGCATGATCCCCGTTTTTCATTTACCGATGTTGGTATCTGGTACATTGATCGCGGGGCCCCCGGCGACCGATCATGGGCATATGGGGCGGGCATCCTCGCGCTGGAGTCCCAGTACTTCGAAATAGAATCAGGGAGCGGGACAAAATGCATTCCCTATCACCGGATCCGGAGGATAACCTATGCCGGTGCGGTTGCCTGGGAAAAGGGTGATGATGCAGGGGAATGATTACTGGTATTCCGGCGGCTGGACCTGCTTGTGGAGCCCGCCCTTGAAGTGCTGGAGGTGTCGCTGGTAGTACTCCCGCAGCCGGTCGTTCATGGTCGGGTGCACTTTTACTCTCGCATCCTCGAAGTGTTTCCGGGTAATGACCATCGAATTCCCGCGAAGTGCGAGCATGCCGGCCTCCCGGCAGAGGGCTTCGAGATCCGAGCCGACAAAACCTTCGGTCAGTTCCGCCAGTACGGAGATGAATGCCTCCCGTGACGGGTCCGCAAGCGTAAGGGCCCGATCGTTCATCAGCTCGACAATCCTGCGGCGCCGTGCCCCGACGGAGAGCCCCCGTGCATCTGCAGGTTTCTTCTCGATTGCTGCGGTGAGATCCTTAACGGTTACTGCCCGTTCCCTGCCCCATGCGTCGGCAAGACCTGCCAGCGCATCCTCGTCATAGCCATGGGTCTTTTTCACGATCTCCTCCAGTATCGATCCCTCGAGCGGCATGAACCGGGAATGGATGCTGATGATCTTTTTCCGGTCCTCCGTGCCTGGTTCCCCGATGTAGACCAGCCGGTCGAACCGGCCGGGCCGGAGGAGTGCCGGGTCAACGATGTCCGGGCGGTTGGTTGCTCCCATGATCACGACGTCCCCCAGTTCCACGAGCCCGTCCATCTCGGTTAAGATCTGGTTGAGCACGTTGTCGCTCACGTGCGAGTCCCCCGAGCTCCCCCTTGACGGGGCGAGCGCGTCGATCTCGTCGAAGAAGATGATCGACGGCGCGACCTGCCGCGCCTTCTTGAAGACCTCACGCACCGCTCGTTCGCTCTCACCGACCCACTTGGAGAGGAGCTGGGGTCCCCGTACCGGGATGAAGTTGGCGCCGCTCTCGGAGGCGACCGCTTTTGCGATCAGGGTCTTCCCCGTCCCGGGGGGACCGTAGAGAAGAATCCCCCGCGGCGGCTCGATCCCGAGATCCTCGATTCTCCACGGTTCGCGCAGCGGGATCTCGATCGCTTCCCGGATCTCGGTCTTGGCAGCCTCCAGCCCGCCGACGTCCTCCCACTTCACGTGCGAGACCTCGAGCATGACCTCGCGCATCGCCGAGGGCCCGACATCCCGGAGAGCGCTGCGGAAGTCCGGCGGGACCACCTTCAGCGTGTCGAGAACCTCCTGTGGGATCTCGGCTGCGTCGAGATCGAGCGTCGGGAGATACCGGCGCAGGGCGCGGATCGCCCCCTCCCGGGCGAGCGCCGCAAGGTCTGCACCCACGAAACCATGGGTTTGCTGGGCCAGGACATCGAGGCTTACATCCTCTGCGAGCGGCATGCCGCGGGTATGGATCTTCAGGATCTCGATCCGGTCAGGCTCCGCGGGTACTCCGATCTCGATCTCCCGGTCGAAGCGTCCCGGCCGGCGCAGGGCCGCGTCGATTGCGTCGACACGGTTCGTTGCGCCGATCACCACGACCTGCCCGCGTTCCTCGAGCCCGTCCATCATGGTCAGGAGCTGGGCGACGACCCGGCGCTCGACCTCGCCAGTCACCTCTTCCCGCCGGGGCGCGATCGAGTCCAGCTCGTCGATGAAGATGATCGAGGGGGCGTTCTCCCGGGCTTCCTCGAACCTCTCCCGCAGGTTCTGCTCGCTCTCGCCGTAGTACTTCGAGATGACCTCGGGGCCGGCGATGTGGATGAAGTGCGCCCCGCTCTCGGAAGCGACAGCTTTTGCGATCAGGGTCTTTCCTGTCCCCGGGGGGCCGTAGAGAAGTACGCCCTTGGGGGGTTCGATCCCCAGTTTCTGGAAGAGCTCCGGGTGCCGGAGCGGGAGCTCGATCGTCTCCCTCAGGCGCTGGAGCTCGTCTTTCAACCCGCCGATATCCTCGTACGAGACCCGTTTGACCCCTTCGAACCCGGCTGCGGGCTTATCGGAGAACTCGATCGCCGTGTTCTTGGTGACGATCACCGCTTCCTCCGGCTCGATCTCGACAACCTTGAACGCCACGATCTGGGGCTGGATGAACGGGAGCCCGAGCATGATGGGCACCGAATCGTTCTTCGCGACCGGAAAATCGATGAGCCCGTTGAGCACGTGGGGGTTGTTCGCTATCGGGATCTTCTTGGGCAGGTCCTCGGGGGGTGCGAGCACAATCCGTTTTGCCTCGATCTCGGCCGGGATCGTGGATACCTTCACGTTATCGCCGATCGCGATCCCCGCGTTGATCCGGGTGAAATTATCGATCCGGACCTTCCGCTGGTTCCAGTCCTCGACAAGCGATCGCCAGACTTTCGCGACAGTCCGGCGTTTTCCCTCAATGGCGACAAGGTCGCCGGGGGATATCTTGAGCGCGAGCATCGTCTCAGGGTCGAGCCGCGCTTTCCCGCCACCCTGATCGCCGGGGTACGCGGAGTCTACCCTCAGTTGCACTTCAGCCATTACCTTAAAGGTCATATACGGTGGGATTTATAAGTACTGTCAGAGTTATGCGGTATCTTATCCTCGATCCTTTCCACGGTGCCGCCGGCGATATGGTAACGGCAGCACTCATCGGCTGCGGGGCCGATCGCGACCGCGTGGCAATGGCGATGGGCTCCGTCGTAGCCGACCCTGCAATCACCACGGTGCCGCGGTGCGGGATCCAGGCGGTGCGCATCGAGACCCGGGCCGGGCACACGTACCGTACGCTTGAAGAGGTGCTGGCGCGGTGTGACCGTGCCGTGACGACGGACGCGGTGCGTGCGATGGCGCACCGGGTCTTTGAGCGTATTGCCGCAGCGGAAGGGCGGATTCATGGCGGCACGCCCCATTTCCACGAGGTAGGGGCGGATGATGCGATCGCCGACGTGATCGGTGCCTGCACCGCCCTGCAGACGCTGGGGGTCGACGGTGTCGCCGTCCTTCCGATTGCCCTTGGCCGGGGATCGGTTACGGGGTCACACGGAACATATCCGGTCCCGGCTCCCGCGACGCTCGCGATCCTCGAAGGATCAGGCCTTGCCGTCCGCCCCTGCGATGATGAGGGGGAAATGCTGACACCGACGGGAGCTGCGCTGCTTGCGGAGTTTGCGACGGTCTGGCAACAGGATATCGGACCATATACCATCATATCTGCCGGGTATGGCGCCGGTACCCGCGATCCTCCGGGGTTCCCGAATGTGCTCCGGGCGACAATTGTCGAGACCGTGCCGGAGACCACCCGGGAGGACTGCGTCGATATCCTCGAGACCAATATCGACGATGCCAGCGGGGAAGTGATCGGAAACGCGATAGCCCGGTGCATGGAGGAGGGGGCACGGGATGCAAGCGCCATCCCCCTCGTCATGAAGAAGGGGCGCCCCGGCAACCTCATCCGGGTTATCTGCACACAGGACAGGAGCTCTTTTCTTGCCGCACTCCTCGCAAGGGAACTTGGGACGCTCGGGATCCGGTGCATACCCGCAGTCCACCGGTTCATCGCAGAACGAACGACGGGCGAGGTCCCCGTAACCGTCGAAGGGAAGATGCGGATGATCCCGGTCAAGTATGGCTGGCTCGACGGGAATGTCTATTCCGTAAAACCTGAGTTCGAGGCCGCACGGGAGTGGGCGGGGGAGCTCGGCGTCCCGGTCCGTACCGTGCTCCGGGCAGCCACGGATGCCGGCTGGAAATTTTTAAAGGAGGGACATGGCAGACACCCGTGAAAGCACCGGCATTCCGGCTCTTGACCGTCTTCTCGCTGGCGGGATCGAGCGGAAGGTTATCACCCAGATTGTCGGAGAACCGGCGAGCGGCAAGACCAGCCTCTGCCTTATTGCCGCCGTTGCCTGCCTCAGAAGCGGCCGGGCCGTCGTCTGGATCGACTCCGAGGGATTCTCAGTTGAACGGTTCCGCCAGGTCGCCGGGGAAGAGGCAGAGACACTTGCCGACCGGCTCTTCCTCTACGAACCGACCGATTTCGCCCGGCAGGGTACGATGATCCTCGAAGCGGACAAGACGATCCGGTCCCGGAATGTCGGGCTCATCGTCGTGGATTCAGCTACCGCCCTGTACCGGACGGAACTCGAGCACGGGAAGGACGCGATGCAGGCCCTCACCCGGCAGATGCTTGTCCTTCTCGGTTTTGCCCGCCGGTACGACATCCCGGTGCTCATCACTAACCAGGTCTACCGGGATCCCGCAAAGAACATGTATTTCGGGCTCGGTGGTACCGCTCTCGAGCACATCTCCAAGGCGATCGTCATGCTCGAACGCCGCATAAATCTTGGCGAACGGAAGGCGACACTTATGAAACACCGGTCCATTCCCCCGGGCGGCTCCTTTACCTTCATCATGACCGGCGACGGGATCAGCGCCTGACTGCACCAGTCTGTATCAAAATTAGAAACCTTATATCAATCCCGGCGAAATATTAAAAATACATTGGCTCTCAAGAGGGAGATCACCAAGCAGATCCGGGACCTGCTGCGGCAGAACCCGGGTGGCCTTTCTATCACTGCCATCGTGCGGCAGATCCCCATCAACCGGAACACTGCCGGGCGGTACCTCGAGAACCTGATGGTCTCCGGGCAGGTGGAGATGCGCCATTTCGGCATGGCAAAGATTTACAGCCTCGCCCAGCGTGTCCCGCTCTCGGCAATGCTCTCGATCTCTTCGGAGCTCATCATGCTGCTCGACCGGAGCCGACGGGTCATCTACGCCAACGAGCCCATGCTCGATTTTCTGGACGTGACCCAGCGGGGATTATACGGCAAGGCGATTGAGTACACAGCCCTCCTGAATGTCTTCGATGAAGAATTCGATGCGCTCAGGAGGAAGGTCCAGGAAGGGATTGCCGGCAAGGAGTGGTCCGGGGAGATCGCAGCGAGAAACGGAACGATCATCTTCTCCTGCAGGATCGCACCGGCGGTGTTCGAGGAGGGGCAGCGCGGTGTCTCGATCCTTCTCGAAAATATCACGGAGCGGAAAAAAACCGAGAAGGCCATCCGGGAGTCTGAAGAGACCCTCCGATCGGTTGCTGACAACACCCCTGATACCATCCTGCTGACGGATCTTGAAGGGAAGATCCTCTTTATCAACCACTCGTTTACCATCCCGCCGGAAGAGATCCCCCGCCGCTCGGTCTTCGAGTTCATCCCGGAAAAGTATCACGCCCGGGCGAAGGCCAGTATCATGCAGGTTGTCAAAACCGGGAACGTGGCGGTCTACCAGTCCGATCACCGTTTCCCTGGCGGGGAGGTCCGGTATTTCGAGTCCACGATCGGACCGGTCTTCCACGAAAGCAAGGTTATCGCGCTCGTCATCAACAGCCGCGACATCACCGAGCGCATCCTTTCAGAACAGGATCTCCGCGAGAGCGAGGACCGGTACCGCTCGCTCGTCGAAGTCTCGCCCGATGCAATCTTCCTCCACCAGGACGGGCAGATCATCTACATGAACCCTGCCGCCAGAAAAATCCTCGAGATCCCGTCTCTCCCGGCAAGCCTGTCTTCAGCAGTTATCGATCGAATACCGCCCGATATCCGGGAGACCGTACGGGAGAATATCCGGAGCGACCTGAATGGCGAAATGACACCCCCGCTCGAGATTCCTTTCCAGCGGCACGATGGCTCATGGATAATTCTCGACGGCAGAGGGGTCGGGACGCTTGTCGGGGGCAGAGCTGCCGTCCAGGTCACCCTGCGGGACATCACCGAACGGAAGAAGGCGGAAGATGCCGTCCGGGAGAGTAAACGCAGGCTGGTGTCCTCGCAGCATATCGCCCGTCTCGGCGATGTGACCTGGGACCTGAAGACGGGAAAGGCTACCTGGTCTGAAGGGATGTACAGGCTCCTTGGTTTTGACCCGGCTGAGAGGATCGACGCCGGCCGTGTCTATCTCATGAACCATCATCCCGATGATCGCGAGCGGGTCAGTGCATGGCTGGATGCAGCAATCAGTTCTCCCGGCGACCGTATCCCCCCGAACGAATACCGGATTATCCGTGCCGACGGCGAGGTTCTCACCGTCCACGCCGAGGGGGAGATCCAGCGGGTCGACGGGAAGCCGGCCCGGGTCATGGTAACCATCCAGGACATCACGGAGCGTAAGGAGGCAGAGGATGCGATCCGGAAGAGCCGGTTCAAGCTTGGCGAAGCCCTCGACCTTGCCCGGATGGCAAACTGGGAGTACGATGTCGGCAGAAATGTATTCACCTTCGACGACAGGTTCTATGCACTCTACGGGACGACTGCGGAACGGGAGGGTTCTAACGAGATGTGCCCGGATACCTATGTCCGGGAGTTCATCCATCCTGACGACCGGTTCATCATGGAGCCGACCATGCGGGCCGCCCTGACCGCGACCGATCCCGATTATCATGCGGAGGTGGAACACCGAATCGTCCGCAGGGACGGCGCGGTACGCCATATCGCCGTGCACATCCGGGTCATCCTTGACAACGAAGGACGGGTAGCAAGGACCTATGGAACGAACCAGGACATCACCGTGCGAAAGGAGGCGGAGATCGCGCTGCGGAAAAGCCGCCAGTACCTCGAGGATGCCATGGATACGGCAGACCTCTATACGTGGGAGTACAACCCCGGGACGGATATGTTCCTGTTCAATGACCGCTTCTTCACATTATTCGGGACAGATGCCGGAATTGAGGATGGCTACACTGTACCTATGGTGGGGTTCATCCGGACGTATGTCCACCCGGACGACCGTGATGTCCTGTTCGCAGCGCTGAGACGAATCCGGCAGTCTCCCGAATCCCAGTTCGTATCCCGGAGGGAGGGAAAGATCATCCGCAGGGACGGATGCATCCGGCATGTCCTTGCGCTCACCCGCATCCTCCGGAACCCGGAGAACGGGACGATGTCAGTCCAGGGCACGCTCCAGGATATCACCGACCAGAAACAGGTTGAAGAGGCGCTGCGGAAGAGCAGGCAGCAGCTTGAGGATGCAATGGGGATGGCAGACCTGTACACGTGGGAATACGATCCCGCCGCGGACACCTTCCTGTTCAACGACCACCTCTTCCCTCTGTTCGGAACGACCCCTGATCAGGAAGGCGGATACGCAATACCGTCGGACACGTTTCTCCGGGAGTTCGTTCATCCGGCTGACCGCTCCGATCTTATCCGGGGGGTCGAGAACTCCCTGAAATCGGCCGATCCTCACTATGTGGGGAGGAACGAGGCCAGGATTATCCGGAAGGACGGTGAGATCCGCCACGTCGTCACGCTTATCCGTGCCCAGAAGGACCCGGAGCGGGAGGCTGTCCTCGTCCAGGGCACGCTCCAGGATGTCACCCGGCAGAAACGAGCGGAAGCTGCAATCCGCGAGAGCGAGGCGACAGCACGCGCCCTGATCAACGCCCCGACAGACCGGATCATCCTTACAGATAACGCCGGGAGAATTTTAGATCTCAACGAAGCGGCAGCGCAGAGCCTTGGGAAGAAACGCGATGAGATCATGGGGAAACCCCCGTCAGCCGTTCTTTCTCCGGCAAGTGCCGCTGTCAGGATGCCCAGGATGATGGACGTCATCGCGACCGGAAAAGCGGCCCGGTTCATTGATGAACGCGAGGGAATCTGGTTCGACAATGTCATTTATCCGGTCTTCAATCCGCAGGGGGAGGTCGCACGCCTTGCCATTGTCGCCCGCGATATCACGGATCAGAAACACGCGGAGGCCGCACTCCGGGAGAGCGAAAGCAGGTACCGCACCCTCGCCGAAGCCTCACAGGATATCATCTTCCTCATCGGCCAGGATGACACCGTGGAATACGTCAACAGCTATGCCGCCGCCATGCTGGGAATTCCTGCCGGGCAGATTATCGGCAGGAATCGCTCGTCCTTCTTTAAGGGGGAACTGGGAGAACGGCAGGCACGGGGACTGCGCCGGGTGTTCGAGACGGGGAAAGCGGGGAGGAGCGAGGGGCCGATGGAGATGTCCGGGAGCCTGCACTGGTTCGATCACTTCCTCATGCCGATAACCGATGCGAATGGAAAGGTCACCGCCGTCCTGGGGGTCTCGCGTGACATCACGGACCGCAGGAGCACCGAAAAGGCACTTGCGGAGAGCGAGGACCGCTACCGTGACCTCATCACGACCACCCCGGATATCATCTGGGAAGCGGATACTGAGCGGCGTCTTGTCTATGTCAGCCCGGCGGTTGAACAGATCCTCGGGTATCGCCCGGAAGAGTTGATCGGCCGCTCTCCGTTCGAATTCTTCGATCCGGAGGTCCGGGCCCGGAGCCAGGGTGCATTCGACAATGTCGTCAGGATGAATGCGCCACTCATCGTGTTTGATTCCCGCTGGCTGCATAAGGACGGCCACGTGGTGATCCTCGAGACCCGGGCACGGCCGATCATCCGGGGCGATGGTTCTTTTGCAGGATTCCGGGGGATTGACCGGGATGTCACCGAACAACGGAAGACTGAGGGGGCACTTGCCGAGAGCGAGAAGCGTTTCCGGGATCTTGCCGAACTGCTCCCCCAGAATGTCTGGGAATGTTCTATCGATGGGAAACTGACGTTTGCCAACCGCTACAGTTTCGAGATGTACCGGTACGCACCGGAGGATATACAGAAGGGATTGTATATCTGGCAGATGATACACCCCGACGACCGGGAGCGGGTGATGGGGGATTTTATTGAGGCACTGAAACATCCCCCGGAGGATTTTCCGACGCACCATGAATATACCGCAGTACGCAGCGACGGGAGCACCTTCCCGGTCATCATGTACCATGTCCCCGTTATCAGCGACAACACGATCACGGGGATGCGGGGTATCGGGATCGATCTCACCGGGCGCAGGCAGATGGAAGAGGCGCTGATGGAGACGATCCGTGCCTACCGGCTGCTTGCCGAGACTTCGGTCGACATCATTACGCGGATCAGGGCGGATGGCACCTGCATCTATGCTTCACCGGCAGTACGGGGGGTTCTCGGCTTCGAACCGGAAGAGGTTGTGGGGCTGTCGGCACTGGAATATGTCCACCCGGACGATCTCGGCCATGTGATGGAGATGATCGCAGCGTTCAGCTCCAACGGAAACAAGACCGGGACCGACACGTTCCGCATACGGCATAAGGACGGCTCGTATATACGGTTTGAAGCAACCATCCGTGCAACCCGCGACGAGGGGGGGCAGATTGCAGAGTTCACGCTGGTCTGCCGTTCCGTCGGCACAGACTAGACCCGGGTGCAGGGGCGATCACCCCCCAGACTTCGGGAAACCCGTCTCTCCATCGTTCCACGTTTCTGATTCAGTACCGCGTCCCGGGCCGGGGCAGGATCCCGTGGGCCCGGACACCTTTCCCCTCAGGACCGGTCCGGTCTCTCCCGTGGCGGGCGGATGCCTCAGGTGCTCTCCCGGCGAGCCCCCGCGTAACCTGTCGCGAGCGCGACGGCAGGCAGCCCTTCCGGTCTTCTGGCGTTCCGGATCACCCAAACCACGACTTCTGCGGCCGGAGCGGGCAGATGAGCTCCCCGCCATCGTTCGCCGGGTTGTTCGCTGCCGGAGAGACCGGGTATGCAGTCATCTCCTCCGCCGGGTAGGGGGCGAGCAGTTCGCGGAGCTCGCCTGCCGCAGGGGGGGACGGGGAGAGCCACCGCTGCTCGTCTTCCCGGCGGAGGATCGCGGGCATCCGGTTATGGAGCGGCCTGACAAGACCGTTCGGCTCTGTCGTAATGATCGTATAGGTCGCAACCATCTTTCCGGAAGCGTCCTGCCACCTATCACAGAGCCCCGCGATCCCGAAGAGTGCCTTGTCCCGGATATGGATGAACTGCGGCTTTCGGCTGCCGCCATCTTTTTTCCACTCGTAGAACCCGTTGGCGGGAACGATGCAGCGGTTGCTGGCGAGGAGTCCCGCAAAGACCGGTTTCTCCGCGAGCGACTCCGCCCGTGCATTGATTGGTCTTGGTGTGGACGGGTTACCCGAAAGCCGGTACGGGACAAGCCCCCACTCCATCATCCGGAGCCGGTTGCCCCCCTGCTCACGGATGACGACGGGATTCTCTGTTCCCGGCGCGATGTTGAAATGGGACCGGATCCCGAGCATCGGGTCGATGATGAGAAAACGCCCCCCGAGGTCATCGATCCCCCACAGCGCGTACCTGCCGCACATGGTACCTGAAACCCTGTCGGTCGTGCCATACTTCAACTTTTCTCTTCGTTCCTGCAGGCCTCACGTCGCACCGACACTTTCGCGCCGCCCGTTCCCTGAGCCTAATATCCCGGGGCATGAGAGGATCCGGGCGCATGGAACTCGATCTCTGTCCGTCCGTCACCCTGCAGACCGGCACGTTCAGTGCAGTGACCGCCCCGGCCGAAACGATCACGGGTGCCATCAACGCGAACGCGGACCTGCAGCGGTTCATGTTCCTCTTCGTATCCGGCAACTATTCCCGGATCATGAGCGACATCCACCGGACCTCCGGAAATTTCGAGGTCCGTCGGGCGTGTACGGCCCTCCAGCTCGTAACCATCCTTTCCGGGGCGTACCATTCCATCATCCTGGTCGAGCACGACCCGACGCTCTACGAGGGGATCGGGAAGAGTACCATCGTGCCGCAGGTGACCGAATCCCTGCGCTCCGCTGCGCGGGACGCACTGGTGGTCCTCTACACCCCCGCGGGGGATTTCACCTTCCACACCCTCGCGCGGAAAGCGGACCGGGTCGTTATCATCGCGCCGGTCACCCGGAACAGCGCCTCCGGCATGGCGGGGCAATGGGCCGAGAGGGACCGTATGTTCCGGCGCCAGAAGGCCCTGGAGGAATTTCATGGGACGCAGTATTATGAGCAGCAGGATGGCAGTCAAGGATCTCTCCCGGCGGTGGTCGCAGGCGACGCGGGCGCTCCGGGCCGATGAGCAGAAGTATGGCAGCGAGATCGTGCGGATGGTCCAGCAGCACAGCAGCGAGGGCTTCTGCGCCTTCGACGACCCCCTGGAGTCCGCGGTCTTCTCGGTGCTTGTCGAGATCCTGAAGGAGCGTGACCGGCATGACCGGTGCAGCAGGTGCAGCCGGGATGACCGGGAGCATGTGGATCCTTGACTCGGTCGCCCGGGACGGTTTCATCGACCTCTGGGTGAAGGAAGCATCCGGGGTGCGGCGGGTCCGCGAGGAGTACCGCCCGCCGTTCTTCGCCCATTTTGCCGACCCGCACCTCCACCGGGACCTGATCGGGACGCTGGAGGAAACGTTCGGGGCGACGGAGTGCCGGTTTGCAACCATCTTCGGGGAACTGCCGGGGTACGCCATCGCCGCCGACCGGCGGGTTGCGGAGCGGATTGAGGAGCAGGCGGCGTTCGCTGTCGACCTGTTCAACGTGGACACCCGGCGCGACCAGCAGTACCTGGCGGAGCGGGGGATCTTCCCCTGCGCGGATCCCGGGGACCTCCGTTTCTCCCCGGGGGTTGCGCACTCCCTCCGGCAGATGGAGATCCGTATCCGGGGGAACCCCGCAGCCGGCCACGGGATCCGGGAGATCGCGGTCGCCTGCGAGGGCCGGAGCGAACGCATGTGCGGGGGCGAACGGGAGATGATCGCGGATCTCTCCTCGCTCATCGGATCCTGCGATCCCGATGTTGTCCTCTGCCCGGATGCCGATACCCGGATGCCACGCATCGTCGCACAGGCCCGGAAGGAGGGGATCCCGTTCCCCCTCAGCCGGACCGGGCGGTACCGGAGCATGAACTCCCGGTCCTACTGGAGCTACGGGAGGATGGAGCACAAAGAGGGCGCCATGATCCCGGACGGCAGGATCCTGATCGACACCGGGCAGAGCTTCATGTACCAGGAGGGGGGTCTTCCGGGGATCCTCATCGGTGCCCGGCTGAGCGGGCTCTCTCCCAATCTCGCGAGCCGGTTCACGCCGGGGACGCTGATCAGCAGCTACGAGGTGTACGAGGCGCTTTCCCGCCGCATCACCGTCCCGTTCCGGAAGGACGATGCCGAGAAGGTGCGGCAGTTCGCCGGCCTGAGGGAGATGGACCGGGGCGGGATGATGTTCCAGCCCCGGCCCGGCGTGTACGAACAGGTGTACGAGATCGACTTCACCTCACTGTACCCGAGCATCATCGTGCACGGCAACCTCTCCCCGGAGACGATCGGGGATCCGTCCCGCCCCGGCCCCCGGGGCTTTCTCGCAGATGTCCTCGATCCGCTCCTTACGATGCGGATCGGGACCAAAGCGCAGAAGAAGACGGACCCTTCCTGCGCGGGGATTGACTCCATCCTGAAGTGGATGCTCGTCACCTGCTTCGGGTACACAGGGTACCGGAACGCGAAGTTCGGGCGGATCGAGGTGCACGAGGCGATCACCGGGAAGGCCCGGGAGATCCTGCTCCTGACCAAGGAGACCGCGGAGGCGATGGGTTTTTCTGTCCTGCACGGGATCGTCGACTGCCTCTGGGTGCAGGGATCGCCCATCGCGGCGCTGAAGGATCGCGTGGAGCGGGAGACAGGGCTCCCGACCGAGGTCGACACCTATTCGTGGATCGCCTTCCTCCCGATGGCGGACGGGTACTTCGGCGCCTACAACCGGTACTACGGCCGGCTTTCCGACGGGAGCATCAAAGTGCGGGGGATCGCCGCCCGCCGGCACGACACCCCGGACTACGTCCGGAGGATGCAGGAGGAGATGCTGACGGCGATGAGCCGGGTGGCAACGCACGCGGGACTCCGGGCGCTGGAAGGAACGGTGATGGAGATCTACCGGCGATACTACGATGGTGTCGCGAACGCCGGGCCCGAAGAGTTCGCCGTCAGCCGCCGGATCAGCAGGCTCACCTATACCCACCGCTGCCTCGAGGCGTCCGCGGTGCAGGAGTACCGGGCCCGGGGCATGAATGTCGCGCCGGGCATGAAGATCGAGTACGTTGTCCGGGACGCGAAGAAGTACCTCGTCGATCCCTCAGGCGAGGCGTCCTGCATCGACGCCGCCTACTACCGTACCCTGCTCGACCGGGCGTGGGAGGAGATCGCGTTTGCGGTCGGAAGGCCGGGGTTGAGATGCGGAGGGCCGGTGTGCGGGAGTTTTTCGGGTGCGTATACGCCGTACCATATCGGCAGTTCGCAATAATCCCCATTCCCTGTGGTATCGGGACTCATCCCAGAGAGGACAGGAGAAGAGTCTGAATGAAAACCTCCTGCCCGCAGCGCGACCCGCGAGGATCGATTGTCGCACCAGCGATGACCGGTTTGAGGAGGTCGAAGACCTTCGAGGCGTCGCGCTGGGCGGGGACAATCGTAGGACCGAAGAGTATGGAGGTTTGATTAGAAGCTGATAATCCCGCTGAACACCGTCGTCGCCGTCCCCTCCAGCTTCGTCACATCACCGAGCGTGATCGTGAGCGGGCCTCCTTGCGTCTCGACCTGTACGGTTGCGCCAACCTTTCCCAGCTTGTGGGCGATGGCGGCGGATGCTATCGCGCCGGTACTGCAGGAGAGCGTCTCCCCCTCGACCCCCCGCTCATAGGTGCGGATGCTGATGGCGTCCGGCCCGGTCACCTGTACGAAGTTGACGTTCGCCCCTTTCGGGAACGTCTCGTGGTACCGTATCTGCGGGTAATGGGCGGCAATGTCGAGGACTTCAAGGTCCGGGACGAATACCACCGCGTGCGGGACGCCGGTGTTCGCCGCATAGACCTCGTGCACCCCGATCGTCTCCCTGTACTCCCCTTCGCCGGTCGCGGGGATGTCCTTCCGGTCGAACTTCGGGGGCGTCAGGGTGACCGTGGCGGAGAATTCGTCCTCCCGGTATCCCGCAACGACCTGCGACTCCCCTGCAGGGGTCTCGACCGAACAGCTCTCCTTTACATACCCCGCATCGAAGGCATACTTGACGAGGCAGCGGATGCCGCTGCCGCACATCTCCGCTTCACCTGCATCCGGCTGGAAGATCCGCATCTTAAGATTTGCCGCATCTGATTTCGAGAGATACAGGACAGCACCTGCTCCGATCCCGAAATGCCGGTCACAGTAAAGTGCGGCGAACTGTGCCTTCATATCGTCCGGGATGGCGGTACGTTCCCATTCATCGATGATGATGAAGTCATTCCCATTCTCGTGCAGTTTCCTGAAATGAATCTCCATACGAAAATCCCCGTTTGTCCCCTGCAGTCCGGCAGGCGCCCTGCCCCGGTGCTCTCTCTGGCAAACAGCTGAGGGTTGTCCGGTTCGATTAAGGCATCGGTCGGACAGTTGAACCGGAGTTCCGTATACGGGGCAATGGAGCAGGCACCGGATGATGCCTTCACCACGGCGGGATCTTCGGTGACACCCCCTCGCCCCCTGCTGCATGAACGTGCGGTACATGCGGGAGGATACCTGCAGAAGGTTTCGAGAGGAAAGCCCCTGAGGGAGATCTCCAAAATCCCGGTATTCCGGGAGAGATACGGCCTTCTTCCTGCGTATAAAACCGGAACAATTTTTGACTTTTTCCAGGAGATTCTGGGCTTTCTGGAAAGAGAAGATCGTGGATTGTGGCCGGCACCAGGCCTCATTGTTTTTTTGTTTTTACCGGGGTTACCGAGGGTGCTTTCTTCCGTGCAAATCCCGAAAAATCCGATCCTTTGAAGTTGAGGGTGGCAAAATAATCATTGATCGTTTCTGCCCTCCTGATGAGCTTAAAATTGCCGCCAGCCTGCATCAGGAACTCGGCTGACCGGAGCTTGCCGTTGTAGTTGAATCCCATTGCGTGCCCGTGTGCTCCCGTGTCGTGGATGACCATGATATCCCCGGGCCTGACTTCCGGAAGCGGCCTCTGGATAGCGAACTTGTCATTGTTCTCGCACAGGCTGCCGGTCACATCGTATACGTGATCCAGGGGACGGTTCTCCTTTCCGAGGACCGTTATCTGGTGATGGGCCCCATAGAGGGCAGGGCGCATGAGATTTGCCATGCATGCATCCAGCCCGACGTAGGCGCGGTGTTTTTGCATGACATGCCGTACGCGTGAGACGAGGTACCCGTAGGGCCCGGTCACTGCCCTGCCGCTTTCCATGATAATGCGAATAGGTGAAAGGCCGTTTTCAACGATGATCTCCTGGTAGAGATCGTGCACCCTGCGGGCATACTCTTCGACATTTACCTGGCGGTCAGCCGGCGCATAGGGAATGCCGATACCCCCTCCGAGGTTGATAAATTCAAGCCGGATGCCGGTCTTTGTATGGATCTCAACGGCAAGGTTGAACAGGAGCCGGGCAGCATCGGCAAGGATATCCTCCCGGCACTGGTTGGACACGATCATGGCGTGGAGGCCGAACCGTTTCACTCCCATCTTCTGCGCCTTGGGATACGCCCTGACGATCTGTTCGTGCGTGAGCCCGTATTTCGCTTCGTCCGGGTTTCCGATAATCGGGTTTCCGTGACTGTATTCCTCGCCGGGGTTGTAACGGAAGCAGAGGAGTCTGGGGATTCCCGCGGCCTTTTTAAGAAAGTCAATAAAGGTGATATCGTCGAGGTTGATGATCGCACCAAGCTTTTTTGCGAGAGCGAACTCTTCTGCAGGGGTATCGTTGGAGGAGAACATGATCTCCTCTCCCGTGATCCCGGCTGCTTCAGAGAGGAGCAGTTCCGGGAGCGAACTGCAGTCCGTGCCCTGTCCCTCTTCGTGCAGGAGACGGAGGATGTACGGGTTGGGGAGGGCTTTTACGGCGAAGTAATTCTTAAACCCGCCCTTTTTTCCGTCACTATCCGTCACCCACGAGAATGCCTTGTACAGCCGTCGCGATCCTGCCCGGATCGCTTCTTCGTCGTAGACATGGAAGGGCGTGGGGAAGGTCTTCTCAAGTTCCTCTACCTGGCTCCGGGAAAAAGGAACGGTTTTTTTTCCTGGCTTTTCTCCCTGCATGCGTATACATGGTCTCTCTCATAATTTATTTTTTTTAAGGAGGACCGCGATCGCGGTCTCTCTCCTCCGGTTCCTGGCCGGTTGCAGGATCCGTGGCTCGCTGCAGGTCGCCGCCTGCCAGTTTGTAAAAACAGACATGGTTCGCCGAATTTTTACCTGCAGAGGAGAAAATGGAGGTTAACCTGCGTTGGGAACCATGCGGCCTGTTTCTGTCGCATAATCCCGGTGGTTTCCAAACCAACACCCCACATTTCCGGATACCGCTCCTCAGGGGCGTACTTCCATTATTCGCCGTTGGAACCGGCAGGGGTATCGGAAAGCAGGTTGAATTCCCCGATATCCCAGCCGAGGTAGTCCCGGATGATGACGTACGCCATCTGGGGCGGGATCGCTCCCTCCTCGGTCACAATCATGTCGATGAATGCTGCCGGGGTTACGTCGAACGCCGGATTGCGGACGGTTACGTGGGGGAGGGTCTTTGCCACCTTGTCCGCAAGGATCTCCTTCCCCGGCCGCTCTTCGATGGCGATCAGCTCCCCCATGATCGTACGGGGGGCGAACTTGTAGGTCTCCGCAGCCACGACGACGTTCACCCGTGCCTCCTTTGCCGTGTGGGCGACCATGGACGTCCCGATCTTGTTGACGACGGCACCGTTCACGGTCACGGCGTCGGCGCCGACCATCACGAGATCGATGTCGTGGATGAACGACCGTACGGCAGAGTCGACGATGAAGCTGGTCTTCACCCCGGCATCGTTCAGGGTCCGGATGGTGATCAACCCCTGGTTCCGGGGCCGGACCTCGGTCGCAAAGACCTCGATGGACTTTCCGCTCCTGTGCGCGGCGATGATGCAGGAGAGCGCGGCCTCGGAGTTGCAGTGGGTTAAGATGACGTCCCCGTCATGGATGTGCCGTGCGCCGATCTCCGCGATCTTTGCCACGGCGTTTTTCGAGGATTCGATGAACGCATCAGCTCTTGTGCAGAGGGCGTCCCGCTCCCGCTCCATCGTCCCGGCCGAACCCAGCCCGTCCATGACCCGGTGGACGGCATTCGGCAGGGACACCGCAGTCGGCCGTGTTGCGATGAGCCGGGCGGCGGCCTCCCGCATTGACCGCAGGAATCCTTCGCGGTCGGATCCCGCGTATCCCCGGGCATGGTCGCGAAGTGCCTCTGCGGCAGCACGTGCGATCCGCCCTGCCCCGCGGATCTCCATGCGTTTTATCTTCTCTGCCGTTTCAGTTACCTGCATCAAGATCAGCAATTCAATAAACGCGTTAAACCAGATAGACCTTGTTACGAGAATCTGCTACCGGGTGTCTGCCCATGTCGGTTGCCGTCGTTTTCGATTCTGCCGGGACCCTGCTCTCGACATACCGTACCGCAAAGGACATAAGGAAAGGCATCCTTCTCCCCGGCGTCGAGACGACGACGCTTACCTTCGCATCCCCCGAGCGGGTCCTCATCGTCCTCCCTGTCCACTCCAAGGAGATCATCGCCGCGTCCCCTGATATACTCCTCTCGACCTATCTCCTGGAAAATAACGTCGGGTTCGGGATCAGCTGCACCCGGAAGGTCACGACCGCGGAAGAGATTGGCGATGTCCTCTATGCCGACCGGCACGCCCGGATCGGTGACCTTGCCGAGTGCATCCGGAACGTCTGGAAGGTCTGCAGGCGCGAGTCGATCGTCACCCTGAACAGCGGGGCGATCGTCAATATGGCGCAGAAGGGGATCGAGTTTGCGATCACCGCCGGGGGATCTCCCTTCCCCGGTGCAAAGGAAGCGATTACCGAGCTCCACCGTATGGGAGTGCCCACGTTCATCGCCTCGGGCGACCGCTCCGCCAAGCTCGAGCGGATGGCGGACCACCTCGGCATCCCGCGGGACAGGGTGTACGGCGTGGCAACACCCACGGTCAAGGCGCAGATCGTCGCTGACCTCCGGGAAGAATTCAATACGGTCGTGATGGTCGGCGACGGGATCAATGACCTGTGCGCATTGCAGGCGGCAGATGTCTCGATCCTGACCGAGCAGCAGCCGGGCGACCGGCCGGCCGAGCTCTATGCCGCGGCTGACTGTGTCGTGAAACATGTCGGCGACGTGGTCGCTATCGTACGAGACCTGAAGGCAGGCCGGTGACATCCTGCAGGATCCCGCAGGACAGGCTCCTGACATAACAATTGTGACCGGTTCCGCGTCGGTATCAATGTGCCATGCACGATATAAAAGGTAATAAGACCCCCCTGCAACATTAGGTAGTACGAGTACTATGAAATCTCCACTGGTAACGGTCGACAACCTGTGCATGGATTTTGACGGTTCGCAGGTGCTAAAAAACATCAGTTTTGAGATTGGCGAGGGGGAAGTGATGGGAATCATCGGGAGGAGCGGTGCGGGAAAGACCGTGCTGATCCACCTGATGCGGGGCGTCGAGCAGCCCCCGACCAGCGGGAGGGTCATCTACCACACGGCGGTGTGCGGCGGCTGCGAGTTCCTCGACGTAGGCAGCGCAGCCGGCAAGCCATGTCCGCGGTGCGGCGCCATCCTGGCCGCAAAGGACATCGATCTCTGGGGGGAGAAGGACGATAACCTCCGGCGCCGGCTGATGCGGCGCACTGCGATCATGTTCCAGCGGACGTTCGCGCTCTATGGCGATGACCGGGTCATCGAGAATATCCTCCATGCGCTCGATGACGTGGAATACCCGGATGAGAAGAAGATCTCGCGGGCAGCCGACCTTGTCGACCAGGTCCGGCTCTCGCACCGGATGATGCATATCGCCCGCGACCTGTCGGGGGGCGAGAAGCAGCGGGTTGTCCTCGCACGCCAGCTCGCAAAAGAGCCGTTCCTCCTCTTTGCGGACGAACCGACCGGCACCCTCGACCCGAACACCGCCCGTATCGTTCATGACATGCTCAAGGGGTCCGCGCAGCAGAACAACATGAGCATGATCGTCACCTCCCACTTCTCGCAGGTTATCGAGGACGTCGCCACGCGGGCGATCCTCCTTGTCGACGGATCGATCGCAAAGATGGGGGCGCCAAAAGAGGTCATTGCAGAGTTCATGAAAGGCCACGAGGACACCGAGACCTATGCCCATGCCGAACTGGGAGAGAAGGTCATCGTCGCCCGCGACCTCATCAAGCGCTACATCTCGGTCGACCGCGGGGTGGTCAAGGCGGTCAACGGGGTCTCGTTCGAGGTCTACAACAAGGAGATCTTCGGTATCATCGGAAAGAGCGGGGCCGGGAAGACCACCCTTTCATCCATCATCTCGGGGATCATCGAGCCGACGACGGGAGAGATCAATGTCCGGATCGGGGAAGACTGGATCGACATGACCAAGCCCGGGATCGACCAGCGGGGCCGGGCGAAAGTCTACATCGGGCTCCTCCACCAGGAGTACGACCTCTTCCCGCACCGGACCGTGCTTGACAACTTAACCGACGCCATCGGGCTCGAGTTCCCCAAGGAGCTCGCCATGCGCAAGGCCATCGTCACCCTCCACATGGCAGGGTTCTCCGAGGAGAAGAGCAAAGAGATCCTCGACCGGTTCCCGGGCCAGCTCAGCGAAGGAGAACGCCACCGGGTCGCGCTCGCACAGGTGCTGATCCACGAGCCGCGGTTCGTTATTCTCGACGAACCGACCGGAACCATGGACCCGATTACGAAGATGGACGTCAAGCACTCCATCATGCATTCCCGGGACGAGATGGAGGAGACCTTCATCGTCGTATCGCATGACATGGACTTCGTACGGGACATCTGCGACCGTCTCGCGCTGATGCGGGGGGGGAAGATTGTGATGATCGGGAAGACCGACGAAGTCCTTGCAAGTCTCACCAAGGAAGAACGGGAAGTCATGAGCACCCCCACCGGGTGAGCGGCAGAATGGCGGTCATCCACCTCGATGGGGAGAGGATCGAGGTCGCCGAAGGGAGCCCTCTTCGTACGGTACTGCACGACCTCCCGGCCGGCCACTGCGTCGCCCTGATCCGGCCTGCCGAGAAGGAGCGGGCGGCGACGGGCAGCCTCTCCATCCATACGACCGCCGGCGAGGTGAGGATCGAGGGGGAGGGCGATCGTGCCGCGTTCCTGCTTGAACCGTCTGCCGCGGGTTCCCTCGTCCTCCACTGGCAGGACCGGCATGCGGCTGCCTTCGGCCCGTTCCCCTCCGGGGTATCCCCGGTCCGGAAGCCGTCCCTGTACGAACGCGGCGATGTTATCCTCGGGTGCGGGGGGTACGACCCGCAGCGGTCGTACCTGATCTTCTCCCGGAGCCGGCATTCCTCGGACCACGGGGCTGACGCGACCGGCGGGGTGATCGGAAGAGTCGTCGCAGGCCGCGCCGTGCTCGACCGCTGGAAGACCGGCGACCGGATCGAGCGGATCGAACCGGTGATCAGCTGGGCGGACACGAGCAGGTCGTTCACAACGACCGACCTTTCCACCCCGCTCGAGGACGGCATGCAGGTCGTAACCGGCGTCGACGTGATGGCGCAGGGATACACCCCTGAAGCTGTCACGACCGAGGCGGCAGGTACCGTCGAGCACCTGCTCAGCACGCTCGGAAGGAACCGGTTCGTGGTGAGCCGCGCGACGAGCACCCATATCTTTGACGAGGCCGCTGCGGGAACGGAACTCGAACACGGTCAACGGCACCCCCGCCGCGAGGGGACGGTCACCGTCAGGACCGCAGGGACTTCCTCCGGCGGGATCTACATCTACCGGGAAGACGTCCAGAGCAGCCCCGCCCACAGCATCGCAGGGCAGGTCACCCGGGGGATAGAGCTCGTCCGGCTTGCGAAGGAGGGGGATGTCTTCTCTATCCGGGTCCGGCCGGAACGCATTGATCTCCTCGGGCTCACCCTTGCACAGGCGCAGGAGATCGCGATGGAAAGGGGATTTACGCTCCACGCGGACAGCACCGATGGCAGCCGCATGGTCGTTTCGCAGGAGCCGGGGACTACGCTCGAGGTCCTGAAAGAGAAAGCGGCAACCGTGACGACGGCGCCCCAGAACCGTGTCGTCGATATCGTCCTTGACGACGCAAAAGCCCCGGTGACCTGCGCCCTTTTCCGGAAGGTGACGGGGCTATCAAACCATAATGCCGGGGCACTCCCGCTCTTCTTTAAGTTCGACGATGTCTTCCTCTTCAAACCCCCCATTCCCCCGGGAGCGAAGATCATCCCCGAGAACACCCCCGCGGGCGAAGTGCCGGCTGCTTCCCTTGCAATGACCAACGATTCGCGGAAGGGATCCGGCATGGCGGGCGTGCGGCTCTCGGCAAGCCGGGAGTTCGGCCCGACATCCGAACCATTCGAAGGCACGAACGTCATAGGTTCGATCATCGATACGGAGAAACTGAAGGGTTTCAAGGAGAGGGAGAAGGTGTACATCCGGGAGGTGCGGCGGCGATGAAGGAGTATGTCCCGAAGAAGCCGGGGACCGTGACCCGCTACGTGGTGGTTGAGTCACCGACCACGATGGCGTCCGATCTCGCCGTGCGGGCGTACGAGATCTCGCAGGGGGTCATGATCAAGGAGACCTGTTTCGGGATCGCCATCAACGGGGAGGAGAAGGAGGTCGACGCCCTGATTTACAAGCTCCGGGAGATCGATCCCGACCATATCTTTGTCAAGGACCGGGGGGTGATCCCCGGCGATCCCAACCGCTGCCGGGCCAGTCTCGGGGGCGCCCGCCCCGGGTTCCACGGGATCGAGTACGAGACGCTCGTCCTCCCTTACGTCTCGGCCGGCCTCGCCGTGCTCCGCGATCGGGACGCCGCCGGCATCCCGGCACCGGAAAAACCGCAGGATAAGAAGAAGAAACTGGACGTTACCCTCTTGAAGAACCTGATCGATGCGCAGGAGACCTGACCATGGCAAAAGTGTTCATCTATCCCACCACGAGCCTCATCCTCTCTGACCTCGTCGCCCGGTACGGGCACACGCCGCTCTCGGCCGCAATCGCGATCCGCGAGCGTATCCAGACACCGGGCATCGAGTCAGTGCCCCTCCAGATCACCCCGGAAGAGCCGAAGAAGGGGCTGAAGTGGGCGGCAGTAGAAGTGCCGAGCGGCGTCCGGGGCAGGATGTCGCTCTACGGTCCCCTGATCGAGTCGTGCGATGCCGCGATCGTCGTCAATGACGCCGACCTCGCGTTCGGGTGCATGGGGTGCGCCCGGACCAACGAACTGGTCAAGTACCTCATCTACGACCGGAAGGTTCCGCGCCTCGACCTCACCTACCCGCGGTCCGAGGAGGAGGGCGTAAAGTTCGTTGCCGCTATCAAACGGTTCCTCGAAGGGCTGGGAGGCGGGAAATGACGCCGCCACCGGTCCGGATCGCCCAGCTCTCCTGCGGGCCCGAGTACAGCGGCGTGCAGCAGGAGATCAACGAGGCGGCAAAGGCGGTCAATGGGGAGATCTTCTTCCCGGACATTGCCTTAAAAGACATCATGAAGGACTTCGATGAGTTCGGGCTCGACGTCCGGAGTCCCGATCTCAAGCTGGCGATTGCCCGGGCGAAGGAGCTCGTCGAGGGGAGGAGCGATGCCGACGCCGTCTTCATCGGCACCTGCTTCCGGTGCGCCGAAGCGGCGATCGTCCGGAACGAGCTCCGCCGGTACATCAATACGCACTCGAAACTCCCGGTGGTCTCCTACTCCTTCACCGAGAGGACGACCGCGGGGACGCTCCTCACCCGCATGGAAGCGCTGACAACGATCGCCCGCAGGCGTGCTCTCCTTGCCCGCGAGACCCAGCAGGGGATTACCCTCGGCATCGACTCGGGTTCGGCCACGACGAAAGCCGTCATCATGAAGGACAACAAAATCATCGGCACCGGCTGGAGACCGACCACAGAAGTGCTCAAGAGCTCCCAGGAAGTCGTCGCCCTTGCACTCGCCGAAGCAGGTATCCGGCGGGAGGAGATCGAGGCGGTCGGGACGACGGGATACGGCAGGTTCCTCGTCGGGAAAGATGTCAACGCCGACCTGATCCAGGAAGAGCTGACGGTCAACTCAAAAGGCGCTGTCTATCTCGCGGACCGGCAGCACGGGCCGGCGACCGTGATTGATATCGGGGGAATGGACAACAAGGCGATCTCGGTGCAGGACGGTATCCCGGGAACGTTCACGATGGGGGGAATCTGCGCGGGCGCGAGCGGGAGGTTTTTAGAGATGACATCGAAACGGCTTGGCGTCGACATCACCGAACTCGGGCCGCTCGCGATGAAAGGACTCGGCAAAAAAGTACCGATGAACAGCTACTGCATCGTATTCGGGACACAAAGCCTGGTCAACGCCCTTGCAGCGGGGAGCCTGCGGGAGGATGTCGCCGCTGCGGCCTGCCACTCGGTTGCCGAGCAGGTCTTCGAGCAGCAGCTGCAGGAAGTGGATATCAAGGAGCCGGTTATCATGGTAGGGGGGACGTCGCTCATTGAGGGGCTCGTATTCGCAATGGGAGAACTCCTCCAGACAAAGATCCTGGTTCCGAAGTACTCCCAGTACATCGGTGCTGTCGGTTCTGCGCTGCTGGCGAGCGGGTTTATCAAGGGACGATGAGATGCACGCGGTTGAGCATTTCGTGGTAGAATGCCCGGAGCTGAGGGGGGCCGAGTCCTATGACGGGATTGCGAACACCGTCCTTTTAGACCACAACCTCATCCGGGTGATCCGCAAATTCCACGTCTGGGTCGATCCGAACGTCCCGGTCTTCATCGCTGCCGGGGTCATGCAGCGGATCACGACGCTCGTACGGGTCGAGGACTTTGCCAACGTGAACCCGTTGGAGGGAAAGATTACCCTCGTCCTCTCGAATGAGACCTACCTCGCCCCGATGCTGAAGATCTTCTGGCAGCGGTTCGGGCAGGAGAAGGTCGAGCAGGCGGACCGGTTCACGGTACACCTGCGGGGCGTCCCCGCAACGGCGAAGGAGATCGAGGATATCGTGGTCGCCGACCCGAGCGAGGGCGTCCACCGGGACCTGATCTACGCACTCAAGGTGATCGCCCCGGAGGGTTTCCGGATCCGGCGCGAGAAGTTCTCCGGCGACAAGTTCTGGTTCGTCGCGAGCGAGGACACGCTCCCCGACGAGGTCGAAGAACTGGCAAAGGGCCTGTTTAAAAAGATGGGGGAGGAGATGCCATGATCCTCGTCCCGGTGACCTACAAGGGCGGGATCTACCGGCATTCCGACGTCGTCGACCTCATCGAGGACATCGGGGGCTATGTCGTCCAGAAGCATGTGATCGCGCAGGAGGTCGTCCTGCAGTGTTTCGTGCCGCAGGCGGACGTGGAGTTCCTCCGCAGTGCCGTAAAGCCGGTTTCCGGGGAGGTAACCGAATCCCCGCTCGTAGGTACCGAAATCGCGGTCGTTACCATGTCACTCGAGATCCACCACCTGCCCCACATGTCCTGCGATGTCGCGGAGTACGTGCGCCGGTCCGGGGCGAAGAGCAACATGGTGAGCCTCGCCCGCGGGGTCGGGAAACGGATCTCCCAGCTGAACGACGAGGAGCGCGACGTCATCAACGAGCACGACATCGCCATCTACCTCTTCGGGAACTTCGAGAAGTGCCTCGCGGTCAAGATCCAGAAACTCCGGCGCGGGATCACGGTGCCGATTGTCATGTGCGGCGGCCCGGACGAGGATGTGCTGCGCCTGATTACGGATCCCCCGGTCGATGCCTACGTCGGCAACTGCGGGCGGTTCATGCACCGGACCAAGGAGTCGGAGGACCTGACAAAGCTGGACGAGATCGTCGCGACGGTCACAACGGTCCTCGACAAGAAACGCGAGGCGATCGCAAAGGACCCGCTCTCGGTCTCCCCGGCACGGCTCATGGACCTGATCCGGGAGAAGGTCCCGGCAATCCATGAGGTGACCTCTCCTACACCCCTTACGGTGCAGATGCAGGGGCTCCGGGTCAAGCTCCCCTACGATACCTACGCAGAAACGATCCGCCGTATCGAGATCGAGGACGGGGTGACGGTCGGGGACGTCGCGGACGTGAACCCCTCGCGGATGCGGGATTACATCATGGTGAAGATCCGTCCGTTCTCCGAGACGAACGTGGTGGTGTGACATGGGCAGGGCAAGCAGCAGGAAATTCGAAGAGAAGCTGGCGATGATCGTCGAGCAGGGCGCGACGGCGACTGCCGAGGAGTGGATGAAGGCGATCGAGGTCGAGTACGGCAAGGTTCCGCTCATCTTCCGGCGGATGAGCGAGCGGCCCGAGGTGCTCCTCTCGCACCTGCTCTACAAGGGCACGGTCGCCGAGACGAGCCCGCTCGACCCGAAGTACGTGGAGCTGATCTCTATGGCGGTCGGGGCGGCGCTCAAGTGCCCGCACTGTACCGGCTACCACATGTCGGCCGCGATCAAGATGGGGGCGACCCGCGAGGAGATCCTCGAGGTGATCCTGCTCTCGGGCATGATCTCGAACTCGTCGGTGCTGGCCAACGCCTACCGTATCATCGACGACAAGCTGGAGCGTTGCATCCCCTGCGAGACGAAAGGCGTCCGCAAAAAAGCCGCTCCGAAGAAGAAGACCCGGGCAAAGGCAGGGAAATAGACCTTTTTGTTTCACGGTTGGCGTGGGCCCGCCCTGATCGGAGATCACGGCGTCCGTCCGGTATCCCCGCCTGTCACCGTAAGGAGAAACGACATGAAGGATCACCATCATACCCATGAACCACGCCCAGTAACGTTCGAAGACTGCGTCCGCTTCCACGGGCACTCCTGCCCGGGGCTCGCCTCCGGCTACCGTGCGGCTACCGCCGCCATGGAGGCGCTCGGCGTCACGCGGCCGGAGGACGAGGAACTCGTCGCCATCTGCGAGACCGATGCCTGCGGGGTGGACGCGATCCAGATCGTTGCCGGGACAACCGCCGGCAAGGGGAACCTGATCATCCGGGACTACGGCAAGCACGCGTTCACCTTCTTTAACCGGAGGGAGGGGAAAGCGGTGCGGGTCACGTTCCACCGGAAGGAGAAGCCGAAGGACCCGAGTGTAGCCGCCCTCCAGGCGAAGGTATTCTCCGGGACGGCGACGGATGATGAGGAGGCGCAGTACCACGAGCTGATGCATAAGGCGACGGTAGACGTCCTCCATGCCCCGGCTGAGGAGATCATGAAGATCGAGAGGGTCTCCATGCAGCCACCGGAGAAGGCCCGGATCTTTGCCTCGGTCACCTGCGCAGGGTGCGGCGAATCCGTGGCGGATGTAAAGACACGGACCGTGGGCGGGAAACGGTATTGTATCCCGTGCTCGGAGAAGATGCAGTAATGCGGTCTTTTCTACAATAATCCTGGTTTGATGTGTTTTACCGGATTCGGAATGATGGGGAGTATCCCGCTCCTAGTTTTCTCAGTGTCATAACTTTTATATATGGAGTTGGAATGATTAGTTTTTATAAAAAACTGGGTGAGAGAAATGGTGTTTGTGAAACGGGAAACAACCGGAAAAACACTGGATTTCCGGAATGTACTTATTGCGCTTGTCGTCCTGGCTATTCTTCTCATTGCGACCTTTTACGCCCATAACATCGTATGGGACGATGGAGCAAAGAACCTGATGACCGCATTCACAACAGGGATCGGGGCTTTCTTCGGTGCTGTGTTCGGCGAAAGCGTTGCGGCATAATCCCTAATTTTGTGCCGTCAACCGGCATGTCTTCCCGCCTTCCTGTAATTCAGCCCTCTTCATCGAGCTGGAAGATCTCCTCGACCGGGATGTTGAAGAGCTTCGCGATCCGGAATGCCACCTCGATCGAGGGGTTGTACTTCCCCCGCTCAATGGAGTTGACGGTCCTGCGGGTTACCCGGAGGAGTTCGGCGAGCTCCTCCTGTGTCATGTCGTGCATTGCCCGGTAGACCTTGATCTTATTCCTCATTCCTCTGCACCAAATTTCCGGTTATAATACAAAATACATGCCGCATACAGTACCGTGAGGAGCAACACCGTACAGCCCATGCCAATGCCGAAGATCAAGGGGAATTCGCTTACGCGGTGCCCGTCTTTGAACAGCATGTCGATGCCCCAGAAATCCTCGCCGGTAAGATGTGCCGGGTCTGCGATCAGGTAGTCCTCCCGGTAAAGCACCTGATCCGGCGTCGTTCCGAAATGGGTGAACCCCACGCTGATCGATCCGTTCTGGTACGTATGAAAGCCGCCTCCATACCCGGAATTGAAGGAGAACGTCATGGCCGCCGCAAAGATGATCGCGGCGATGATGATGGTACCGGTGAGGGCGTTCAGGGCGGCTTTCCCGTAGATGGTATCCGAAAGGTCGTCTCCCATTACGTCAGTGACCTTCCGGTTGCCATACCAGATGATCCCGGTGCCGGCGAGGATGATGACGACCGCTGCCACCGGGTTCCCCGAGGTCATGGCAAACCCGATTCCGAATATAATAGCGGCGATGACGCAGGCGATCAGAACATAGTACGTATTCTTTCTCATGGTTCTCTCAATGTAACAAGTACTTCTCATTTAGATAATATAGTTTCTCATATTGGGAATACATCTTCGCATTTTCTCGGAACCGGTGGGAGCGGCCAGCCCGATGAACCCCGTCGGGCACGGGAAGTCCCAAAAACTTCAGATTTCTGGAGATTGTATCCCCCGTTCAAGCAAAGAACCGCTCCTATGGTATGAATTCAAATCCTGTTTTACTGACGTATGGAGCAGGGCATGGTGGGCATGCGATTGATGTTCCGTGGAACGAGGGCACCCCTGTACGGGCGGAACATTGCCACCATCCCTGCTCTTCTGAACGGGGCACTCCCATGATGCCGGCCACGTGGGCACCCGTCCTCGAGTATTCGGGGGCAGGCCTCGGCATCCTTGGCTGGCTGGGAGTGCGCCAGGTCGGGACCGTCTGGGCACAGGAGCTCGGGTTCCTTGTCTGGATCGCCGGCGGGCTCACCCTCGTCGCCTGGGGCTACCACCAGAAGGCCCGGGGGGTCATGCTCATCAACGGCGTCAACACGGTGATGGCGGCGTCGGCGCTGTGGGCGCTCTTCTGATGATTTTCAGGTCCCTGATCGCCAGGACTTCCTCTCTGTCACCCTTGCGGCAGGACTGCCTTTACCTGCAGGTACTGGTCCCGGGTTTAAGAGCAGCGGTGGGGAAAATTCTCAACAGCGCCCGTCACCGTTCTTGTTGCCGTGTGCAGGGTGAATACAACTGCGTTCACGGCAGAATGCGAAACCCAGCTGCAAGGCGGAGAATTGTCATTTAATACCGGCACGACAGAGTAACTTTTGCCCTGTCCCACCTGTGGCAAGGAGCGAAGAAGACCAAGACCCGGATTGGAATCCTTCTATTGGTCAAAAAAGTCCAGTCATGGTAAGTCGGCCTCAATACCCGTGATTCTGGCGGTATCTGGTTGTTGTGCGCGGGACAGGGTAATATCACGACGCTTTTCTTTTTTTGGTTGTCCCGGTCCCCCCCGCGTATCTCCTCCCGTATCTCCCGATTTGTTTCTCCTGATTATATCTGAAACCAGGACAGTGGAGGACCCCATTGCCACGTACCCCACCACCTGAGGGGGGTGACGGATGATCGGCCTACGCCCTTGCACAAAACCCCGGAGCCGCAGAGAATTTCCGGAACATGGCACCGACCCACCGCATGATGTATGCCGCATGGGTAAGTTCTGCAAAAAAGCCGGGGACACGGCTGGCGCGGGCAGAGAGGAGTGTCGGGTTTCTCGAATCAGGCAAGCGGCTGATCGACGTATTCGGGATCGGGAAGAAACGCCCGTAGTCCTTCACGTTTCCGTTGAATATGCTACGAGCGTCATGGTGAGGAAATAACTATTCTGTCCCTATCCTACCCTGCTCAGTACCGGGGATCGATCGCTGCTGCCCTCCGGTAGCATTCTGTCGCTTCATCCTGCCGGCCGGCATCCGTAAAAGCTGCACCCTTCAGGGACCAGATCGCCGCATTCTGCGGGTCGAGGGCAAGGGCCTCATCATAACAGAGGACCGCTTCATCATAACGTTTCAGGTTGTGAAGCGCAACGCCTTTTGCATACCATGCTTCCGTAAAATTCCGGTCGATGGCGATGGCTGCATCGAAATATTTAAGGGATTCGTTATACCGGGCATACTCCGTGCTGGAAGTAAGCCCCGTAAGGAAGAACTGCTTCGCTTCCGGAGAGCGGGAGGTAATCTCATCCACATCCACCGCAATCGCAATTGCCCTCCCGCCGTACGAGACGGGTGCGATGGTGGCCGGTTGATCCGTCAGTGTCGCCGAATTCCCGGTACCGGTCGTGCAGCCGCCAACAACAGCCGCGAGAACCAAAAGGATACAAAAGGCGGCATCCCGCATACGAAGGTACTCCTCCTTCCGGAGGAATAGCGTTAGCGGTCTTTACCGAAATCCTGCTGAAAGGATTGCGGTTCAGCTCCGGTCATTGAACCGGTACTCCCCTTCCGGCACGATGATCTCGAACCGGGCGCCTCCCCCGAACTCCCCGGTCTCCCGGATCGTGATCCCCGTGATTGCGAGGATCTCGCGGGAGAGAAACAGTCCGTACCCGGTATGGAGGTAGTAGCCGCGGTCGAAGATCTTCTCCTTGAACTGCGGGGGGACGCCGGGTCCGTCGTCCTCGCACACGATAACGAGGCTTGTTCCGGATTTTTGGCTGGAGAACCGGATCTGCGTCATGCCCTTTCCATGACGCAGCGCGTTCTCGATGAACGTGTAAAAGACCTTCTCCAGAAGCGGATCGGCAAAGATCTCGAGGTTCCTGATATCAATGACCAGACGGACGGGGTCAAGCGGGAGACCCGCCGTTGAAGACACGATGAGGTTCCGTATTGGGAACCATCCCGGGGACCGGATCCCAATCTCCTGGTACTCCTTGGAGAACCGGATGTAGTTCTCGATGTTCTCGGATGCGAGGAGCGCCGGCTGGATAAAACCCCGCAGCCCGGGATCGGTAACGGTAGTATTCATCAGGTCAAGATACCCGGTGACTGCCGTGATCTGGTTGAGGATGTCGTGCCGGGTGATCGAGTTCATCAGGTTCAGCTTGCTGTTGGTCCGGCTCAGCGCATCGGCATACTGCTTCAGCTCCGCGGTATGGCGGGTTTTCTCCTCCTCGACCCGCTTCCGCTCGGTTATGTCGCGCATGGCAGCAAGGGCGACCTCCCGGTTTTCAAGGTCAAAGAGCCGGGTGCTGATCTCGGCAGAGACCCGTGTCCCGTCCTTGCGGAGAAACTCCGTCTCGAATATCGCGCGTTTCATCGCCGCCATCTCCCCGGTGATCTGTGGGATCCGGGCAGCATGCTCCGGAACACTGATGTCCCGGATCGTCAGCCCGATCAATTCTTTAAGGGTGTATCCCAGCATCTGGCACGCACGGTCGTTTGCTTCCCGGATCTTCCCCGGTCCGGCAGCAGAGACATCGTAGACGATTAGCCCGTCGTTGACATTCTGGAGGAGGATCCGGAACCTCTCCTCGCTCTTCCGGAGGGCCTCCTCTGCCTCCTTCCGGGACGTCAGGTCCCGGATCGCCTCGATCGCCCCGACGATCTCACCTTGGCGGTTGAAGAGGGGTCCTGCCTTCCCCATGAGCCACATGGGCCGGCCGCGGGGCCGGGGGAGTGAGGTATCGGCGATCAGGAAGCCTTTCTCCCGGACGATATTCGTGTACTTCTTCGCGATTACCTCATCCGGCTCATTGATCAGGTCGATGAGGATCGGCCGCCTTTCGCCGTAGAAGGGCAGGGAGTATTCGTAGTCGCCCTTCCCCAGCATCTCGGAAGACGAGACCCCGGTCATCTCCTCCATCGCCCGGTTCCAGGAGATCACCTTCCCCTCCCGGTCAATGGCAAACGTCGGATCGGGAAGGAAGTCGATGATGTCAAAGAGCCGGCTCTCTGACTCCCGCAATGCTTTCTCAGACGCCTCGAGGATCTCCCTCTCGTGACGGTCACGCCGCCGGACATTCACGAAGAACAAAACCAGGAGAACGAGCACGAGGACGCCGACAACGATCGGGATGCAGGCGATGACGATCCGGATGATCCAGTCGCCCGCGTCAGTATCGATCCCGTAGATGGCGACGACCTCTCCCGTGACCGGATCGACCAGCGGAACGAGAGAGGAGAGCCATGTACCCCAGCGGTCCGTGTACGGCCCGCCGGTGAACTCCTCCGGGAATGAGAACATGGCGCCAAGTTCTGCAGAGGCCTCGGGGTATTCCTCCCCGGGCGGGGAGTACCCCTCGGAACCGGGGGCCTCGGAATCGACGAGGAAGATGAGCATCCCGTCAGGACGTTTCCCGATCAGGTACGCGAACCTGATGTTCGGATCAGCCGACCGCATCTGGGCCAGTTGCCACTTGAGGTCGAGGTAATCGGCGGAATAAAGGTCGGATGAGGTACCGGTCAGGTTCCCCACCTGCCCGGCATGGATGCTCCGTTCCATGAACCGGGTCTTGACCAGCTGGTCCGTCCGGATCCGGGTGTCTTCCTGATGGGCGGTGAAGGAGAGCTGGAGGATCCCGCCCGCAAGGATCAGGGCTATTATGAAAAATAGCCACCAGTCTTCGTTTCCCTTCCCGAACGCCATTGTACCTTTTCTGTTTTTTCAAGAGATTAAAGGATTTTATCTGCCTGCCGTTATTCCCGTCATTTTATTGGAGATGAATGTGACGGGGGGATAGGAAAGGTCATAAGTCGGAAAAATGCCAATAATCCTGATCATGAAATATACGGCACGGCACATCCGGCGCTTCCTCGAAGAGGGCAGGATCGACCCCTTTCTCTGGAAGAACCATTTCCCCTCGCTGCTGCCATCGAAGGTCCCGACCTGCGAAGAGTGCAGCGAGTTCCTCGACAGGACCTGTGCTGGGGGAAAGAACCCGGTCGAGTGTTTCCTCGCAAAGGTTCCGGAACCGCAACCGGGAACGGACGCGGAGCACAGGAAGAAGAACCGGGACCCGATGCTCGGTCTCGGTTCGAAGACGCAGGATCTCCACACTGCAAAGCCGCCGGACCAGTCGAAGATGTAAGATTCCCCCCGTTACCGGATCCACGGGACGGGGATCAGGAGATCCATCCCTCCGGGCTGCCTCCTCTGCGGTGGAGCCAGTAGATCCTTTGGGATGTATCGGCCTGAGAAAGACGTCGTGTCTTTCGAGGACATAGATTCCCTCCCATCCTGCTGATGAGGAGGGAAAATAATCCGGTCCTGTTGACAATACCGACCGGAAGGAACCGCCACCCTTTTTTCCCTCCCGCACAACCAAGGTACCAATGAAGGTGACCTTTCTCGGGACCAACGGCTGGTACGACAGCCCGACCGGCAATACGGTCTCGGTCCTCGTCGAAACGGAGGACTACGATATCATCCTCGATGCCGGCAACGGGATCGCGAAGGCTGACCGGATCATTACGCAGGAAAAACCGGTGTACCTTTTCTTAAGCCACATGCACATCGACCACATCGCAGGCCTGCATACGCTCTGCAAGTTCCGGCTTAAAGAAGGGCTTTCTGTTTTCACGCAGGCGGGGACGAGGGATGCCCTCGAACGGTTCGTGAACGAGCCCTACACGGTCCCGTTCAGTTCCCTCCTCTTCCCCTGCGAATTGCGGGAACTTTCGCCGGGGACACACGACCTCCCGTTCAGGGTCACCTGCCTGCCGCTCGTCCACCCTGTTCCCTGCTTCGGGTACCGGCTGGAGGTGGACGGAAGGATCATCGCATACTGCACGGATACGGGGATCTGCGATAACGCCGTCACGCTCGGCAGGGATGCCGATCTTTTAATCACGGAGTGCGGCCTCAAGCCCGGCGTCCGGTATCCCGACTGGCCGCACCTGAACCCGGAGGACGCGACGGAGATTGCGCGGCGTGCCAAAGCAAAACGCCTCGCCCTCACCCATTTCGGGGCAGAGATCTACCGGACGCTTGCGGAGCGGAGAGCTGTTGAGGAAGAGTACCGGAAAATCTTTCCGGGTCTTGTTGCAGCAACGGATGACCTGAGCATGGAGCTCTGAAGAAACCGGGCGGGGCTTCTTTCCTCTTCTCCCCATGATCCCACGGAAAAAGACGGGAGCGACGGTCACCGATGGCTCTCGTAACAGTCCCGGCAGGTAAGGTGTTTTTTGATCAGTCCCATTGCCTTGATGCACCGTTCGCAACCGGTTACCCCGCAGTATTCGCATTCCCGCAGCTGGTCGGCGGAAACTGTCGACGAGCAGTGAGGGCACTTCACCTGCCGGGCAGTTTCCGGTGCCACCATCTCCGGGACATACATGGTATCGACCGGGTCGGTGAGGTCCGGGAACCCTGCCGGCTCGGGAGAATCGTGGATCCGGAATGTTGCCGCCGCCACCTCGCAGGCAAACCGCCATACGATGTTCCCAACGACGAGGACGAGGATCCAGAAGACAAAGGATGTTGTGTCAGAGGACGATGCCGCAGTACCTGCGGTCTTTGCCGTGGCAGTGTCCGCAGAGGATCCACTCAGAAGGGAGAGGACGGCAAGGAGGGTTAGAGCGACTGCGCCGACAACGTAGATTACCGGCACTATTTTTTTCGTCACCAGAACATCGAAACGGAGAAATCTTTTGACCGGCGATTCCGCAGGTTCGTTCCCGCTTCGGGAGGCTTCCCGCATCCCCTGTACCCCCCGTGGAGGGACCACGACGACGGCGGTCCTCCGCGCCGGGCTCACCACGACGTTCGGCGATCTCTCGGGTAACCGGGACCCGCAGGTGTTACAGAAGAGGGAGTTTTCATCAAGAGCCGCCTTGCCGCAATTCGGACACCGTTCTGCCATATTCTTTCCGGAATACCGGTTACCGGAATGGCTGATAAAAACTGCCAAATGAAGACAGGTGCCGTCCTCCCGGCTATCCGGCCGGCACGATTCTTCCCGCCTCCTCTGCGGGGATTCCTGCCCTGCCTCCTCCTGCCAGGCCCGCTCGTTCAGCCGACTTGCTTTTAACCTCCCGTGCTCACCTGTTAGGTGATGTGCGGGATCGCGGGGCAGCTCTGTTACGGGAACGGGACGCCGGACAGCAGCCTTGTTGCGGCAATGGCCCGTCGGCTCGCCCACCGTGGTCCCGATGGGGAGGGCTCGTACAACCGGGGGAGGATCGCGCTCGCCCACCGACGCCTCTCCATCATCGACCTTTCGGATGACGCCTGCCAGCCAATGACCAACGAAGACGGCTCCCTCCGGCTCGTCTTCAACGGAGAGATCTACAACTACGTGGAACTGCGGGAAGAGCTCGAAAGGGCCGGGCATCGTTTCACCTCAAAATCAGACTCTGAGGTGATCCTCCATGCGTACGAGGAATGGGGGGCGGAGTGCCCCGCCCGGTTCAACGGCATGGGGGCGTTCGCGATCTGGGACGAGGCCCGGCAGGAGCTCTTCTGCTCCCGGGACCGGTTCGGGATCAAGCCGTTCTACTATGCGGAAGCCGACGGGTCATTCCTCTTCGCGTCCGAGATCAAGGCGCTCCTCGCTCACCCCGGGGTCGGCAGGAAACCGGACGAAGCGATGCTCCACACCTACCTCGCTTGGGGTGTTTCGGACCATACTTCACGCACGATGTTCGAGGGGATCTCCCAGCTCCCCCCGGCCCATTCCCTGATCGTCGGTGCGGAGGGGATGAGAATGCCGGAGCGCTACTGGAGCATCTCTGTCAATCCGTCCGTGAAGGGAGACGATCCGGACGACAAAACCGCCGCAGACCTCCTCGCCTGTCTCCGGGCAGCTGTCGGCATCCACCTGCGGAGCGATGTCCCGGTCGGGACCTGCCTCTCCGGGGGGATCGACTCCTCGGTCCTTGCCGCTCTTATTAACGATCGTATCCGGAAGGAAGCTGTGGAGAGCGTCGGTGCCCGGCAGAAGACGTTTTCTGCGGTCTTTTCTGACGAACGTTATGACGAGAGCAGGTACATCGGGGAAGTCGAGGCGACCACCGGCGTCGACGCCAGTGCCGTCTCGCCCTCACCAAACCTGCTCAGGGAAGAACTCCCCCGCCTGGTCTACATGCAGGACGAACCGTTTGGGTCGCTCTCCATCTATGCCCAGTACTGCGTTATGCGCCTTGCAGCGGGCCGGGTGAAGGTCGTCCTCGACGGGCAGGGTGCGGACGAGCTCTTTGCCGGCTATCTCGCATACGAAGGGAGTTACATCAGGGGTCTTGCCCGTTCGTTCCACTGGTACACCGCCCTGCGCGAAACCATCGGCGCTGTCCGCAACCATGCCGGGTTCTTCACCGATGCAATCCAACAGCTCATCGTCCGCTCAAAAAGGCGGGACTTACTAAAAGGAGAACTCCCGGAGATTTCCCGGTATGCCGGCAGCCTCGACAAGGTGCTCCACCGGGAACTCACTGCCTCAAACCTCCCCGCTCTCCTCCATTACGAGGACCGGAACTCCATGGCGTTCTCCATCGAGTCCCGGGTCCCGTTTCTCGACGTGCGCCTTGCGGAGCGGATCGCCGCCCTCCCGCTGGACCAGAAGATCCGCAACGGCATCACCAAGCACCTGCTCCGCCGCGCTGCGAAAGGACTCATCCCCGAGTCCGTCCGGTGCCGTAAAGACAAGATGGGATTCGTCACCCCGGAAGAGGTCTGGATGAAGGGAGAACTCCTCCCGCTCATGCAGGAGATCTTTACCTCCGATTCCTTCCGGGTCAGGCCCTACTGGGATGCAGATGCCGTCGGGAGGAATTACCGGGCGTTCACGGAAGGAAGATCCGCTTACTCGTTCGAGCTCTTCCGGATCGCCTGTACCGAGCTCTGGCTCCGGCAATTCTTCGATGCCCGCGAGACGGTCTCACCGCCGGTGTCCTGACCGTCCGTCGACCAGACTCCCCGTTCCCGCCCCGATCAGGTCGGACCGGCCGGCGCCGGTGAGTCCTTCTTTCACGAGATCCTGGTTCTTTTCATCCCGCCACTGGAGGAGAGCCCGCTGGACCCGCTTCTCCCACCCCCGCGGGACATGGACGGGTTTCATCGTGAACGGGTTGAGGCCGGTGAAGTACATGCAGGTGGAGACGCTCATCGGCGTCGGGGTGAAGTCCTGCACCTGTTCGGTGTAGAGATTGTGGTCGCGGATATACTCCGCGAGTTCAATCATGTCGTTAACCGTGCACCCGGGGTGGCCGGACATGAAGTACGGCAGGAGGTACTGGCGCTTCTTCCTCCCCCGCTGGAGCTCCTCGAACCGGCACCGGAATGCTTCGAACACCTCCCCTGAAGGTTTGTTCATGCATGCGGTGACGCCGCGGGATATGTGCTCCGGGGCGACCTTCAGGTGCCCGGAGATGTGGTGCATGGTGAGCGCGGAGAGGTACCCGCCGTCATCTTCCGTAATGAGGTCGTACCGCACACCCGAACTGACAAAGACGTGCCGTACGCCGGGGATCCCCCGCAACCGTTCCAGCAGCGCCACCTGCGGGCGGAGTGCGCAGGTAAGAGAAGGGCATGCCGGCGAGCAGTGCCGATCGGGGCAGGCCCCGGCCTTTGCCCAGCGGGGGCAGGACATGGCGTACATGTTCGCCGTCGGGCCTCCGATGTCCTGCACGACACCCCTGAACTCCGGCATCCGGGCCATCCGCTCCACCTCCCACACAATCGATTCCGGGCTCCGGCTCTGGATAATCCTGCCCTGGTGGTGAGTCAGGGCACAGAACGAGCAGGCCCCGAAGCAGCCCCGGTGACTCACGATGGAGAACCGGACCGGTTCAAGGGCAGGTACCGGGAGGGTGTACGACGGGTGGGTGCGGCGGGAGAACGGGAGCTCGTAGATCTGGTCCAGCGCCATTGTCGTGAGCGGCAGTGCCGGGGGATTCTGGACGATGCACGTCTTGGGATGGGGCTGGGCAACCGGCCTCCCCCGGACCGGGTCCTGTTCAGTATAATGGAGGGCGAACGCCCTGGCGTATGCCTCCTTGTCCTGCGAGACCTCGGCAAACGACGGGATCTCCACGGTATCCCCGTGCGGGCAGTCGCGCCACTCCTTCACCTGCAGCTTGTACGCGGTTCCCCGAATATCGCGGAGACTTCCGGCAGGCTCCCCTGCATCGAGCCGCCGGGCAATCTCAACGACCTGCCCTTCGCCCATTCCAAAGACGAGGAGGTCTGCGGGGGCATCGGCAAGGATCGCCTGCCGTACCTTGTCCTGCCAGAAATCGTAGTGCGCGAACCGCCGCAGGCTTGCCTCGATGCCGCCGAGCACGACGGGGATTGCCGGGAAAAGCCGGTGGACCCGGTCTGCGTATACAAGCACGGCCCGGTCCGGCCTTCTCGGGATACCCCCCGGGGAATAGACATCGTCGCTGCGCCGCTTCCGGTTCGGCGTATAGTTGTTCACCATCGAGTCGACGTTGCCGGACGAGATACCGAAGAAGAGCCGGGGCGTCCCGAGTGCAGTGAACTCCCGGTCGGTTTTTACGTCAGGCTGCGCGATGATACCGACCGAAAAGCCGGCGTCCCAGAGGACCCGGCCGATCAGCGCCGTCCCGAATGACGGGTGGTCGACATAGGCGTCGCCTGTGAGGAGGATGATATCGAACTGGCGGATGCCGATCTTGCCGGCTTCCGCACGTGACATCGGGAGGAAAGGTGGTTGCGGGATCATGGACGGATGTTTTAGAATCGGCCATTCATGCAGCCCGGGATTCCAGGCAGGGGATTCAGATCGGGCGGGCGGGGGCTGGCTGCGCAGGTCCCGGTTCACTGCCGGGTCAGGTCGCGGATCATGTCGGCAAGGCCCTCGGGCAGGTCATCGTAGGCATCCTTGGGAGGTTCCGGTTCTTTCGCCGGCGGTTCTTCCTTCTCCTGCCCGGCAGGCTCCGTGCGCTTCTCTTCTGCCGTGCCGAGGACGGGCAGGTGCATCTGGGTCTTCGCGTCGAACTCGCGCCTGCCGGCAAGGTTCTTGAACTCGGTGACGATAGCTTCGATGATCAGGTAGGTCGTCGCCTTCTCGCGCAGGCAGCCGGTCAGGGCATGGCCGGCCCGGCCGACCGAGGCGTGGTAGTGGATATGGGGTCCGTCTTCACCCGGGTAGATCGTGCCGACACCGAAGACCTCCCAACCCCCCTCGAACAGGACGAAGTGCGGGACCGGGGGGATGACCGGCTCCTCGGGCCCGGTCACCATCCTGCCGTTCATGAGCGCGCCGAGGAAGGTCACGGACCCGCACTGGATCTCCTTGTCAGCGATAAAACTGCGCATCGACTCAAGGAAATCCTCGCCGTTATCGATCCGGAGGACGAAGATTCGGCCGACCTCCCCCTGCGCGTACTGCATATAAACAGGTTCACCCGCTCTTGTTCATATTGTTTATGTGTCTGTTCTCCTGACTGCCCCTAAGGACCCTTTCGTTTTTCCCCATCCGCCAGGGGGATGCTCCCGCGAAAATCCCGGTTACTCGGGTTTCGACGGAAGAAGCCCGACACGTTTGACCGCCCACCATGCGACGACGGTGGAGATGATCGTCGAGAAGATGATGACCCCGAGGTAGATCGGGATGTGTTCCGACGAGAACTGGAACATCGCGTTGCCCATGACGGTTGCAATTGTGTTCGGGACGAGGAGCGCCGTGCCGATGATCGTGAGGTAGGCGACGAGCATGGCGAGCTTGTTGTTGAGGATCTGGAGCTGGTTGTTGTAGATCGACTGGAGGACCTCGAGGCCGCTCGCAAGCACCTCGGAAAGGTGTTCGGCAAGCCCGATCTGGGCGTGTACTTCCCCGATCAGGGCGTTAATGCGGTCGAGGATCTTCTCGTCGTCGGTCATCAGCTCGGCATCCCCGTACCGGAGCGAGCTGAGCGTATCGACGGTTGCCCACAACCCCCCGAGATAGACGATCAGGGCATGTTTCATCTCGTAGATCTTCGGGCCGATGATGTCCCGGGGCGTCTTGGGATCCGCGAGGATACGGCTGAGCTGGTCGCCATGCTCCTCGATGCTAGCGAGGTAATCGAAGTTCCTGGCGTTGTTCTCGTCGATAATCCGGATGAGGAGGTGGGTGATCTTGTCTGAAGGGAGACTCGCATCCGGGATCTTGCGCAGGAACGTTTCGGCGTACCGCCGCACCCGGAAGAAGCGCTTCACCTCCCGGGTATGGAGGGTTACGATGAAGTTCTTCTTGATGAAGATGAAGAGGGGCTCGAGCCGGACGTCAAATCCCTGCATGAAGATAGCGGGGATGAGGATCCCCAGTTCGTCGTCAAAATCCTCGTACGCCGTCCGCTGTTCCTTGAGAAGGCTGCGGATCAGGAGATCGGAGAAACCGAAGGCCAGTGCTGCGTTACACCCGTCGTGCTCGACGTCATCGACAACGTAATCGATCCAGGCGATCTCGGCCTGCTCCATAAATGCCCGGAGATCGCTGATGTTCCGGGACTCCATGCGCTGGGTCTTGCCCGATTTCCGGATAGCACAGAACCCCTTCTCCCCGTACACGGGAAGGGCCTCGTGCGAGTCGGTGTTGCACACGGCACCGTTGCCCGGTTCACCTGCCATACCAGATAAATCGCGCTGTATTATAAGATATTTTTCGTTGATTGGCAAAATAGAGCCCATAACGGGATTTCGGGCAGGATAGCGCCGGGTTTAGGGATTTACAGCAAAAAACCGGGATTTGAAGCCCGAAAACGGCGGTATTTATTGGGATGGGAGGTACGAGGGTTACCTGCCCCCCGCACCGCCGCCTCCAAAACCGCCACCGCCGCCGAATCCTCCTCCGCCACCGCCGTGGCCGGAACCCCCGCGGCTCGGGGGCGTAAAATGCATCAGGGGGACAAAGGCGGAATTCATTCCGACAACGCCGAGCGGGACGCCGGTCTCCGGGATGCTGATATTGAGGTCCTTCATCGCCTGCTCGACCTTATCGCCCACGCCGAGCGCCGTGCCGTACACGAGCCATTCGCCCCACATGGAGATATCCGCTGGCGAGTACCTCCGGATCATGGCCATGTCCGAGAGGAAGTGCGTAAAGGAGTCCCACTCCAGTTTCTCCTTGTAGTGGTCGCCTTTCCAGTGCCCGAAAAGGGTGGTAGGCATCGCGAACGCGACGACCGACTGGGCGAGCGCGATTCCGGCAAGGATGACCGCGGGCCACAACAACGCCCCGAGGTCGGTGAGCACGATTGCCGAAATGAACGTTACCGCAAAGAGGGCGATTGCCGAAAGGAGGTACGGGATGATGTGCTCGCGCCCGTCAACGATGTACTGTTCAGGAAGTCCCCCGTCCGCCCGGGTCGTGACATCGGAGAGGAGCTTCTGGTACCGGAGGACCGTCTCCTCAGCGGACCGGTTGGACCGAGCATCCTTTGCAAGCTTCCCGATCCGGGCTGTATCGAGGACGTCGTTCTCGGAAATCGCTGAGATGAAGTTGAGCACGCGCTGTTCGTAGGGGTCGGGCGACGTGTTCGTCAGAATGCGGATCTCAACCCTGTTCCCCCCCGGCTTTTCGGTGATACGGATCAGGTTCCGGCGGTGGAGGTCGAGCAGCGTCGCGTAGTACCCGTTCTCGTCAAAGTCCGGCGCGTCGCCCTTAAAGAGGAGGTTTACCTGCCAGGGTTTCATCGCGGCATCCGGTGTCGTGCTCAGGTAGGCCGGCACGCCGAACTCCATCTCCCGCCCGTACCGGTTATAGGTCCAGTACAGGAGCAGAGGGATGAGGATGACGGCAAGTTTTGCGATCGCGTTGAGGGTAAGGGCACCGTACCAGGGAAGGTTGTACCAGAAGGCCGCGGAGGCCGCCCTGCCTTTCACGTCATCGACCGCCGAACGGACCGCAGGGATGCCGGAGAAGGCATCGCTCCCACCGACCATCTCGACGGCAAGGACCTGGTTCTCCGCAAGGCTTCCCGTGATAACGTACCAGCCATCTCCTTCCGTTACCGAGAGCGAGGCGGGGTAGGCATAGACCGCATCGATATTCTGCGATGGCACGGAGACGCGGACATTCCGGTAGGCGATATGGTTCGTCCCGGCGAGCTTGAGGTTGAGATGGGTGTGGAAATCATCGTATTCGACCGGCGGGTGGAGAATGTAGACGTACTGCACCGTGTATTCACCCGCGCCAAAGTACGAGGCCTTGTAGACGCCGACCTCGTTTTCGTACGCGAGCCGGTCGATCGCAGAAGCGGCACCGTTCTGGCTGCCATCGCTCGTCGTCACGTCTCCGTTCTCGTCCTTCACGTACCCGACCGCGTCCTCCGGGACCTGCATGGAGATGTAGCGTATGGACGTGCCTGCAGTATCCGTGAGCGTGACCGGTTCCTCCCAGGTCCGGTAGAGCATCCGGTACTCCCCTGAGCTCTTTACGTCGTAAACGTAGGTCTCGAAGAGCGTACCGTTACCTTCGAGGACGGCAGTGTACTGGTCGACCACGAGGTCCCCTTCGAAAAGAGGGGGAAGGAAGGTTACGGCGACAATCCCGATGATGCCGAGGAGAAGGCAACCGGCAACAAGGCTGTACAGCTGCCGTTCTTCGCTCATGGATGTCTTCCCTGCATCAGAACTCGATCTTCGGCGGGGTCTTGATCGCTTCCTCGAACTGGAGATATTCGAGCTTGATGAGCCCCATGAACCGGCCAATGAAGTTGGACGGGATGGTGTCCATCATCGTATTGAACTCCTGGGAGATGTTGTTGTAGGTGTAGCGCTGCCGGGCGATCTCATCCTCGATATCTTTCACCGAATTCATGAGGTTCATGACTGTGGTGTTGGTCTTGAGGTCGGGGTAGTTCTCGGCGACGGCCAGCAGCCGGCCGAAGATGGAGCGGGACTCGGCCTCGACCTTGTTGAGGTCGCCTGGTCCCGCTGTCGCGACGCTTGCCCGCATGGCGGTGACCTTCTCCAGCGTCTCCTTCTCGAACTTGGCATAGCTCTTTACCGCCCCGAGCAGCTGGTCGATCATGTCCAGCCTCTTCTTCATGGCGACCCGGATCTGCCCGAGAGTTGCCTCGGACGAATTCTTCAGGGTGTAGAACCTGTTGTAGATCCCGATCGCCCAGAGGACGAGCGCGACGATTACAATGAGGACAATGACGATAATCCCGATGGTGATCAAGAATGTCCAGTCCATGGTTATCACGAGAAGAATGGGGGTATTGAGCTCTTTAATATATTGTAAAAGAACCGCTGCCGCCGTCGTCGGGCGGCGGGGGGGCGGTGCGTCCCTTACGGGAGCTTCATCGACCCGGCCACGCGCAGCTTCCCGCCTTCAAGGTAGTGGAGCACCGCAGTCGCACCCGGGGGGAAGACGAGCTCCTTGTCGAGCCCAAGGGTAAGGGTCGGCATCCGCCAGTCGTTCTCCGCCACGACCTTCTCCACCCTGCAGGGGAGGAACTGCATCCAGTGGCCGAGGTAGAGGACCATCCCTTCCTTCAGCGGGGCAGGCCAGTACTTCACGAGTGCCGCCTTTGCCGTCACGGACGACGCGGTTTTCAGCGTCGGATCGCTCGTGAGCACGAATCCCCGGTCGAGGTCCTCCTCCTCGATATTCTTGAGCGCGAGCCCGACCCGGTCACCGGCAATCGCGCTCTCGGCGTCATCGTCGTGTTTCTGGATGGACCGGACCTGTGCAGTCTTTCCGTTCGGGACTACCTTGAGGTTGTCGTGCTTCCGGATCGTTCCTTCCGCAACGCAACCGAGGACGACGATGCCGACACCCTTGACGTTGAAGTGGTGGTCGACAGGGACGGATCCCCCCGACGCCCCGCTCCGGACGTTCCCGCTGCTGCCCTTCTTCGCCGCTTCCGCAAGAAAGCTATCCCGCAGTGTGATGAACTCCTCGGGGACGACGATGTAGTGCTGGAGGACAGTGCCCTGGATGAGGGGAGCGATCTGGTCCTGCGAGATGTAATTCTTGAGGATCAGCTTCCCCTTCTTCATGCCGATGGACTGGAGTTCCAGAACGCACTCGCCGAACTGGGCGTTAATCTCGGAAACGACGAGCAGCACGCTGTCCGCCATCGAGAGCGCGAAGAAGAGGGAGGAAAGCTTCTCGGGATAGCGGGTCGGTTCGACGAAGGTGACCGTATCGTTCCCTTTCTTCAGGTTGTAGAACGTGAGGTCGCTTACCGTCCCCTTCTTCCCGAGGTCCTTTGCATAGTCGTTGGGGGCGACGACTGCAACGGTCAGGTTTGGCATGGTAGAGAAACTGAGCTGTACCGGGTAATAGATGTTGCACCGGTAATGGTCCGGGGGTTCACCCCGAAAGAGGGATTTCTGCGAGCGGGGAATTGAGGGCGGTAAGAAGGGCTTTCTGGCTCGTCACGAGGGTCGCGGACTGCTCCAGCATCAGGTTGACATGCTCGTGGACCCCGACTTTCCGGAAGTCAGTCCGGAGCGCGAAGACCGGTGTTCCCCGCGCTGAAGCGTACCCCATCTCCCATGCGGTCCCGGAATCCGCATCCGCACCATCGATGATGGCAACCACGGCATCTGCAGTATCCAGTGCCTCCCGGTGGGCGGCGAACATCCGGGAATGCTCCGTAAGATCCCTTCCGGAAGAGTCGTCGCCAGCGTCCTGCGGGACGTAGACATCGAAGAGATTCTCCTCGAGAAGCCGGGCCAGCGCCGCATTATATGCCCGCTCCGCTTCAGAGAAGAGCGGGGCGGCGAGGTAGATACGGTACCGGGCGAATTTGATGACATCGATGGCAGGGATGTCCGGGAACCGTGCGAGGAAGACGCCCCGCCCTTCCCGTTTCGGGGGTTTTCCGCCTTCCTCTCCGTAATACGTGCTCGTGACCCCGCAGGTCGGTGATGAGTTGACCCCGACAATGCAGAGCGGGGGTCCACGTTCCATTATCTCCATCCTGACCTGCGATTCCAGCTCTTCAATCAGCCGCAGGAACTCCGGGGTATTGAGCCGTTCGAGGTAGGTGCCGGGGGACCGTCCTGCGCCGAGATAGATCGTCTCCGGGCAGGGAAGCGGGACCATTTCGATGCCGAACCGTCGGCACCGCTCCTTTGCCCGGTTGAAGGCTGCGATATCGGACGGGCGGGTGATCCATTCTGCCCTAAGCGACGGGTTGAGGACGCAGGGGGAGACCAGCACGTACATTGATAGCTCTTACGTTCCCACAGATGATCAATGATCCCCCTCTTCGCCTACCGGGACAACAGCTGCGACCCGAGGAAGTGCACGGTGAAGAAGCTGGAGCGGGCGGGCCTCATCCGGATCGTGACAAAACTTAACGCGATCCCGCGGAACACGCTCCTCCTCGACCCGACGGCGGAACAGGCACTCTCCCCCGCGGACCATACCGTGAAGTCGGTCACTGCCCTCGACTGTTCATGGGAGGTGCTCGACTGCGGCGCTATAAGCTCGTGGCGGATCCGCCGGGCGCTCCCGTTCCTCATGGCAGCAAACCCGGTTAACTTCGGGAAACCCTGCATGCTCTCCTCGGTCGAGGCACTTGCCGGAGCCTTGTTCATTATGGGGGAGAAGGAGCAGGCACAGGAGATCCTCGGGAAGGTAAGCTGGGGGATCCGGTTCCTCGAGGTGAACGCGGAACCGCTCGCACGCTACGCAGGGGCGAAGGATAGCACGGAGGTAATCGCCATCCAGCAGGAGTACATATGACGGGATATGGGACAGGGTATGGCATAGGAGGGGATTCGGGGTGGGATTCTGTCACGGAAGATATGCTTAATACTCTCCCATGGGGATCAGAATGAACGAAATCCTGTGCGGGGAGCATCCTTCCTGGTGCGGGATCGGGGTGCATGCATGGCCATGACAACGACAATTCCGATTTACTCCGTAAAAGCCGGGGCAACAGAGCAGGTGAGCCCCGTGGTAAAGAGCGATGCAGAGTGGAAGGCAATCCTGTCCCCGGAGCAGTTCGATGTCGCCCGGAAGAAGGGAACAGAGCTCGCTTTCACCGGGAAGTACCATGACTGGAAGAAGAAGGGAATATATGTCTGCGTTTGTTGTAAGACCGATCTCTTCCTCTCGGAGACCAAGTTCGACTCGGGCACCGGCTGGCCGAGCTTCTTCGCCCCGGTCTCCCCGCTGAATGTAAAGGAACATGCAGACCGTTCGTTCGGGATGGTGCGGACAGAGGTGCTCTGCACAAGGTGCGGCGCCCACCTTGGCCATGTCTTCGACGACGGTCCCCCGCCGACCGGCAAACGGTACTGCATGAACTCCGCCTCCCTCGAATTCCGCGAGCCGTATACCTGACTATGAAGAGAGACGATGCGGGTTCTTCCAAAAAAGGCATCCCGAAGGCGGGATCCGGCGAGCCCGACCGGATCGTTCCGGGCATCTCCGCCCGGCTCGCGGCACTCCGGCAAGACCTCTTCTCGGTGACGGATTTCCCTGACGGAAAACTTGCGGAGATTATCCGGGACGTGGGGTTCGCATGTGACCGGTGCACGAAGTGCTGCACGAAGGAGTTCAACGACCACGTCTTCCTCCTTGACAGGGATACTGCCGTCATACGGGCGAAGGATCCTGCCGCCCTCATCCCAGCCCCCTACTTCGAGCTCTGCGACCAGCACGGGAGGTTCTACGACTCCGGCTACGCGCTCCGGACAATGACGGACGGGACCTGCTTCTTTCTCGAGGAGGACCGGTGCCGGATCTACAATGACCGGCTCTCCATCTGCCGGATCTACCCATACATGCTCCACCGGGAGCCGGATGAGCGCGGGATCGTGGACTGGCGGCAGATCAGCGGGCTGAACAGGCACGGGACGTACCACAACGAAATCCAAATCGAAGAGAGCCTTGCCATCGCACGTGAAGTAAAATCATACGAGATCGCGTTCCTCGAACAGACGATCCGGTTCTACGAGTTTATCTGCGACCACTTCACGGAACACGGGCTCCGGCACATCCGGAAGGTCTACGACGACCGGATGCGTGCGTTCCGAAAGGGAGAAGCGGTCGAGGTCTTCGTCCTCTATGATGGGGAGCTGGAACCGTGGCGGATGCGGGGGGACGCGGTGGAACCGGTTGTTCCCGTCACGGATCGTTCATCCGACAGACGGGACCGGTCGAAAAATTCCGGATTGCCGATTACCCCCTAAGCAAGCTGTCTTATCAGAGAACTGTCTCTTTCCGGACCCGGTCTAGTGCAATCCCACAGTACCCGGCATCGAGGTCGATCCCGATCCCCCGCCGGTTGCAATGGCTGGCAGCAACCAGCGTGCTCCCGCTCCCGAGGAACGGGTCGAGCACCACGTCGTCCATGTAACTGAAGAGTTTCATGCACCGGAGCGGGAGCTCGACCGGGAACGGTGCCGGGTGGTTCACTTTCTTCTTACTCTCCCCGTTGAATGTCCAGAGCCCGTTCGTCCAGTCCATGAACTCCTGCCGGGTGATATCGGTCTCTTTTCCTTTCGAGGGGCGTTTCCAGTCTCTCTTGTACAGGACGACAATCAGTTCCACCGGGGCGATCACGAACGGGGCCGAGGGACTCATCCACGACCCCCACGCGGTCCGGCGCGAGATGTTCCCCTCGTTCCAGATGATCGTGGAATGGTAGGAGAACCCGGACTCCTTCGCTATCGCTGTCAGGTCGGCGCCGACGCTCTGCTGCCCTCCCTTGTTCTTATCGAGCGGGATGTTTAAGCAGAACCGGCCGGTCTCCCGGAGCCACCGGAAACACCGGGACATCCATTTTTTGGAAAAGAGGAGGTAATCGTCGTAGGTGCCTCCGTCATCATGGTTCCCGTACCGGATATCGACATTGTAAGGCGGCGAGGTGACGATGAGATCGACGCTCGAATTCTTCAGCTCCCTTGTCGAAAGGACATCGTCGTTGATGATCCTGAACCGGTCGTTTTCGAAGAATACAGGAGAGGGCACGGGGATCCTTGGTATGATCTGCGTCTTTGAAGGACAAGTAACCAGCGGAATCCCTTCGTTCTCCCAATCCTTGTCGCCAGCCGTTCCCAAGGTTCAATCGCGGCTGAAACGATGAGGACCGCCCTGATTGCTCCCTTCGGCATGAACTGCGGGATCTGTATGGCATACCTGCGGGAGAAGAACCACTGCCCCGGCTGCCGGTCACCGGGATGGCTGCACCCGGAATGCCTGATCCGGACCTGTGCGGACATGAACGGGACGTTCTGCTTCTCCTGTTCCGGGTTCCCGTGCAGGCGCCTGAAGCACCAGGACGGGCATTACCGCACGAAATACTGCATGAGCATGATCGGGACCCTCGATTCGATCCGGGCGCACGGGATCCGGAAGTTTGTAGCAGGCGGGATAACGCGTTGGACCTCCACTCACTGCGGTGGGACGATTAACGTTCAAAAGCACTGCTGCTCTTCCTACGGCTGGCCCGCATAATCCGGCTCTGCCGGCCTTTCTGTCTTCCAATTTCGGACGGGGGTCGCGCCCTGTTCCGATAATCCTGCACCAGAACTTCGTTTCGGATACCTTTTTCATCACCGGAACAATGTAAGATTGTATGATCAGGGTTGCGGTTAACGGGTACGGAACAATTGGCAAGCGCGTGGCCGATGCGGTTGCCGCGCAGAAGGATATGAAGATCGTCGGGGTCTCAAAGACCCGGCCGAATGCCGAAGCATTCGTCGCAAAGCAGCGGGGGTTCCCGCTCTACATAGCCGACATCTCGAAGAAGGCGGCATTCGAGAAAGCCGGCCTTTCCGTCGCAGGATCGGTCGAGGACATGCTGAAGAACTGCGATGTTGTCGTTGACGCCACCCCCGGCGATGTCGGAAAAACCAACAAACCGCTCTACGAGAAGCTGAAGGTCAAGGCCCTCTGGCAGGGCGGCGAAGACCACGAGGTAGCGGGTTTCTCCTTCAACTCCGACTGCAACTACAAGGACGCGATCGAGAAGCAGTTCGTGCGGGTGGTTTCCTGCAACACGACCGGGCTCTGCCGAATCATCAACACCGTCGACAGGGAGTTCGGCGTCGCCCATGTCCATGCCATTATGGTCCGGCGCGGCTCCGACCCGGGCGAGATCAAGAAAGGGCCCATCGATGCAACCGTTCTCGACCCGGTGACAGTGCCGAGCCACCACGGCCCGGACGTACTCTCGGTCCTGCCCCACATCTCCATCACGACGATGGCGATGATCGTCCCGACCACGATGATGCACATGCATGCCATCCGGATCACGACAAAAAAGCCGGTCTCCCGCGACCGCGTGATCGAGCTCATCAACAAACACCCCCGGCTCGGGCTCATCAAGAAGACCGCCGGGATCAAGAGCACCGCGGAACTCAAGGAGTTTGCGATGGACTTAAACCGGCAGCGCTCCGACCTGTACGAGAACTGCATCTTCGAGGACTCGATCTATGCACAGGGCAACGAGCTCTGCTTCTTCCAGGCAATCCACCAGGAGGCAGACGTCGTCGTTGAAAACGTGGATGCAATCCGTGCCATGACCGGGATCGAGAAGGACGGGAAAAAGTCCGTTGCCGCAACCAATGCGGCGCTGAAGTTCACCCCCATCCAGAATTACCACTGACGATCTCTTTTTTTACCGGATCTTCCCGCTGGATATTGGTCGGGTTCGTCTCCGCTCCACGATGCAGGCACCCCGGAACAACCATTAACACATAAAAAAACCCATTCCTTGTGATGGATGCATACGAACGGGTCACCCGCAACACGGTCGAGATTGTCACTGAAGATGATCTGAGGGCGCTGCTCGCAAAACCGGCCAGAAAAGTCTATGCCGGGTACGAGCCTTCCGGTGAGATCCATCTCGGGCACCTCGTCACCGTCAACAAGCTCGTCGATATGCAGGCTGCCGGGTTCGAGGTCACGGTGCTCCTCGCCGACCTCCACGCCTTCCTGAACCGGAAAGGGACGATGGAGCGGGTGAAGGAACTCGCCGAGTACAACAAGAAATGTTTCGAGGGGCTGGGCTTAAAGAATGTCCGGTACGTGCTGGGATCCGACCTCCAGCTGAGCCGGGACTACGAGCTCCTCGTCCTGCAGCTCTCCCAGCAGGTCACCCTGAACCGGGCTCAGCGGAGCATGGACGAGGTCGGGCGGCAGATGGAGCACCCGACGGTCTCCCAGATGATCTACCCCCTCATGCAGGCCGCCGATATCGCGATGCTCGGCGTCGATGCAGCAGTCGGCGGCATCGACCAGCGCAAGATTCACATGCTCGCCCGCGAGCACCTCATCAATTTCGCGTACCCGGCCCCGGTCTGTATCCACACCCCGATCCTGAACGGGCTCGACGGCAAGAAAATGTCCTCGTCCCAGGGAAATTATATCTCGGTGGCTGACTCCGAGGACGATATCCGGAAGAAATGCCAGAAGGCGTTCTGCCCGCCGGAAACTGCCGAGAACCCGGTCCTGCAGATCTTCCAGTACCACATCTTCCCCCGCCTCGACGAAGTGACGATCAGACGTCCCGAGAAGTTCGGGGGCGACCGCACCTTTCCATCTTTCGCAGAGCTCGAAGAGGCATACCGGGGGAAGGCAATTCACCCGGCCGACCTGAAGAAAGCCTGTGGCGAGTCCTTAATAACCCTCCTCGCCCCGGTCCGGGAGTATATACGGTAATATGGCAATCCACATCGGACGCATTGAAATCACCTCCCGGGGACCTGCCCTGTGAGCCAGGAGAGGAAAGAGGAGCGGTTCGACCGGGCTCTGGAAGAGATGGGGGTCCGGATCAAGGATGCCAACCAGTTCAAAGTCCGGGATGATGTCTTCGATGAGGTCACCTATCTCGCTCTGTACAAGCTCGTTCATAAGAAATGGATATCGGTCATCGGCGGTTCAATTAGCACGGGGAAGGAGGCTAACGTCTTTTATGCCGAGAGGGATGGGGCCCCGATCGCCATCAAGATTTACCGCATCCGGACCGCGAACTTCAACACCATGGGCGATTACATCCGTGGCGACCGCCGGTTCGCAAACGTCAAGAAAAACCGTAAAGACCTGATCTTCGCGTGGACCAAGAAGGAGTACTCCAACCTCGCGCGGGCAAAGGAGGCGGGGGTGCCCGTCCCGGACCCCCTTGTCTGGGACCGGAACATCCTTGTAATGTCCTTCATCGGCGAAGACGAACGCCCGTACCCCCAGCTCCGCAATGCGGAGATAGAGGATCCTGCAGCCGTATACCAAGAGCTGACTGGTTACATAGAAACATTATACACAAAAGCTGAGCTCGTCCATGCTGACCTGAGCGAGTTCAATATATTGTACGGCGACAAATCCTATCTCATCGACATGGGCCAGTCCGTGACCCGGGATCACCCCCGTGCCTTCGCATTCCTGATGCGGGATATTAAAAATATCAACCGGTTCTTTAAGAACCGCTGCACGGTACAGGGAGACGAGGAGCTCTTCAATGCCATCACCGGGCTTTCCACGGCAGAGCCATGACCGCCATATGACCACCAGATACAGGAGTTCCGGTCCGTCATCCATGACCGGCGACCAGAACAGGAACATACAAAGAGTGTTTGTGCCATGATACAGGAGACAAAAATAGCAGCCAACCGGATCGGGGCACTCATCGGCAAGGGTGGCGCGACCAAGAAAGACCTCGAGAGCAAGACCTGCACGACGATCACGATCGATAGCAAGGAAGGAACGGTCAGGGTCGAGGGAGCAGACGACAACGCCGTCCCCCTCCTCCGGGCGATCGAGGTAATCAACGCCGTCAATCGCGGGTTCTCGCCAGGGAGGGCATTCGAGCTTCTGGAGGATGAGGACCTTCTCCTCGAAGTGATCGACCTCTCGGGACTTGCCGATAACCCCCGGCAGCTCGATCGGCTCCGGGGGCGGATCATCGGGAAAGACGGGCGTGCCCGGGAGCAGATCGAGAACATGACCGACACCGAGATCTCGGTCTTCGGGAAGACCGTGGCTATCATCGGCTACCCCGAACAGCTCAAGGTCGCCCGTTCGGCAGTCGATATGCTGATCGAGGGTGTGCCACACGAGAATGTCTTTGCATTCCTCGATAAGAAGAAGAAAGAGGCAAAACAGGACCTCATCAGCTACTACTACTGAATAGACAGCCACAAACCCTGCCCCTTTTCCCGGTTCTCCGGCCGTATCATGGGGCAGGTGACTGCAGTGTCAGGGTTGATTGTTCTTGAGAGATCCACGATAACCCGGGAATGTACATGCTGATTGCGGAACTCGCCGTGCCGGAAGCATTAAAAGAGCGGTACCGGCGATCCGGCATCACCGAGCTTTACCCGCCGCAGGCTGAATGTATCCGGAAGGGATTATTATCCGGCGCCAACCAGCTCGTGGCAATCCCGACAGCGAGCGGCAAGACGCTCATCGCCGAGCTCGCCATGCACCGCCACATCGCACAGGGCGGCAAGTGCCTGTATATTGTGCCGTTGAAAGCGCTTGCGAGCGAGAAGTTCGGGGAGTTCTCGAATAAAGGGGTCCGTGTCGGGATCTCGACAGGGGATTTCGATCGGAAGGATGACCGGCTCGGGAGGAATGACATCATCGTTGCAACCTCCGAGAAAGTGGATTCCCTCCTCCGCAACCGCACGGGGTGGATTGCGGAAATAACCCTCCTGGTTGTTGACGAGGTCCATCTTGTCGATTCCCCGGGGCGGGGACCGACGCTGGAGATGGTGATCGCGAAGCTGCGGTACCGCAATCCCTCCATGCAGGTCGTCGCCCTCTCGGCGACCATCGGGAACCCCAGGATGCTCGCGGGCTGGCTGGACGCAGAGCTTATCACGAGCTCGTGGCGCCCGGTCGACCTCCGGCAGGGGGTGTATCACGACGGGACGATCTATTTCCACGATGGGAAGCGTACGGTTCCGGTCGTCTCAAAAAACTTCGACGACCTCAACCTCTGCCTCGACACGATCGCGGAAGGGGGACAATGCCTCGTCTTCGTCTCTTCCCGGAAGAACGCGGAGGCGTTTGCGAAGAGGGCTGCATCCGCCGTCAAGCGGGAGGATTCGGACCTTGCCACCCTTGCAGAGAAGATCTCTGCCATCGCCGAGACGGAGCTCGACCGGACCCTTGCAGCATGTGTCGCGAAGGGGGCGGCGTTCCACCACGCAGGCCTGCGCCGCGAAGCCCGCACGATTGTCGAAGAAGGGTTCAGGAAAGGCCTGATCGGCTGTATCTCCTCTACCCCCACGCTCGCGGCCGGCCTGAACCTTCCCGCACGCAGGGTAATCATTCGTGACTATCTCCGGTTCTCCGCGGGAGAAGGGATGCAACCGATACCGGTCGCCGAATACCACCAGATGGCAGGGAGGGCAGGGAGACCGCACCTCGACCCGTACGGCGAGGCGGTCCTGATCGCGAAGGACCAAGACCAGGTAGAGGAGCTCTTCGCCCAATACATCGACGCACCCGCGGAAGATGCCCACTCCAAGGCAGCGGAGCCGTCCGCTCTCTTTACCCATGTCCTCTCCCTGATCGCGTCGGGATTTGCCGCAACGCGGGACGACCTGTCGGCGTTCATGGACAGGACCTATTACGTTCACGAGCACCCTCAGGGGAGACTGATCCTCCGTGCCGTAGACTCGGCGCTTGCATTCCTCGTCCGGTCTGAGATGGTCGCCGAGGTCGGGGAGCACCTCATGGCGACCGAGTCCGGGTCCATTGTCTCCCGGCTCTACATTGATCCCCGGAGTGCGGAGATGATCCTGACGGAGCTCCGCACGAAAGAGTGCTATTCCGACCTCGGTCTCCTCCAGCTCCTCTGCTGCACCCCGGATATGCCCACGCTCTATGTCAGGAACGCCGACGTTGCGCTCTTTGACAGGATCCTGAATGACCGGACTGACGATCTCTGGATCGACCTGCCGGAGGACGAGGACGACGCCGAGGATTTCTACCGGTCCCTCAAGACTGCCCTCCTCCTTTCCGACTGGACGGATGAGCTGACAGACGCGAAGATTTGCGAGCGGTATAACGTGGGGCCCGGCGATATCTACGGGATGGTGGAGAGCGTAAACTGGCTCCTGCATGCCGGAAGCGAACTTGCCCGGCTCTTCCGGCCGGAGTTCCACCAGCAGATCCGGGACTTCGAGACCTGCATGAAGAACGGGATCCGGCGGGAACTCCTTCCGCTCGTCCGGCTCCGGGGCATCGGGCGCGTGCGGGCTCGCCGGCTCTTCAACCACGGGATCACGTCACCGGACGCGGTCCTTGCGGCCGGAATCGCCGACATTACGAAGATCCTCGGCAGGGGAATCGCCGAGCAGGTCTTCCAGGAGCTCGGCAGGAAAAGCCGGCACGGGGATGACCTTCCATCGCAGGACAGTGAGAGGAACAACGGGCAGTCGACCCTGCTGAGGTTCGGATGAGTGATATGAGGCAATCAGGCAGGCAGTACGAGATCCGGACCGCCTGCGTCACCGTCACCGATCTCGGGGCATTCCTCGGAAAACTGCGCTCCGTCATGTCAGGCAGCGATACCACGATCATCTGCTTCAATGCAAGAAACATGGCAGGGATGCGGCATGCCAGGGCAGCACTCGATCATGCCCTCCGCTCGTTCTCGGGAGGATCGACGATTGCAAAGACGCTGGAGATGGAGGCGCTCCTGTATGCTGCAGGGACCCGGCAATGTGCAGAGGCGTCAGTAATCGCGGGGATCCATGAGGGGGAAAACCAAGTATACGTCTGCTGCTCTCCGCCGCGTACGGAGATCTGGGCTATGCTTGAACCGCTGGTGCAATTCACCGATGATGACTGGGAGGACATGAGCCCGGAAAAAATGATGCGGCTCTGCCGTCTCTTCTCGATCTCTGATGCGGAGATCGCTGCAGCCGGGGGAATGGAGCGGCTTTGCGACCTCGTCATCGAGCGGGTCGCACTCCTCGATGCGTGTCGCTGAGAAGCTTTTCATCCCCGGCGATTCAGGGTCTGGGGCGCCCCGGACTGGTGGCGGAAGAAGGGAATTTTCACTGCAGCAGGCGATAAGAGCTGTTATTTTGTCGCATGAGAGAGGATGTGCACAATTTCCGGTGCGATCAGTTTTTCCGTTGCAAGGATTACTGCAGGAGTCGACCCGGGAATACAGAAGACGATACATTGCCGGTACGTGCCTGCGACAGCCCGGGAGAGGAGCGCCGATGTCCCGATCTCCTGGAAGCTCAGCATCCGGAAAAGTTCCCCGAATCCATCGATGGTCTTCTCGAGCAGGGGGGCGACCGCTTCGATCGTGCAGTCGTCATGCGTAAGGCCGGTCCCGCCATTGATGATGATACAGTTTGCATGGGCTTTCGCCTGCTCCAGTCCTGCGCGGATTGCATCGATCCGGTCCGGCACAATCCGGTAATGGGTGACCGAAAAGCCGGATTTTTTCATGATCTCGCTGATCGTAAGGCCACTGGTATCAGTCTCTGATGTCCTGCTGCTCGAGACGGTGATGATACCAACGGTGACGATGACCGGTTGGAGATGCTCCTGCTTCATAGTTATAAATTCCGTGGTTATTGCTTGGTAATAAAACCGGTGAAGATATCCTCCGTTTTCAAAAATTCGTTTGAAATTGAACGAACCCCTTTGTTTCCACTGGAACATGGGTTAAGTACTCCCGAAAAAAGACGTATTAATAGTCCGGGAGTGAGAGAAGGTGAAGTTCTAGTGGAGAGTTTTCCTTTCGAGCGGGCGAAGCTCTGTTTCCTGTCGAACCACGGTCTATTTTAAGTCACCTCCTCTCAGGGTATGGTCAGGGTGCCTGTCACCAGGAATCCGGGACATTTTCTCATCTCCACGCCCCACCCCGTGGTTTCCACTGGAAACTTCATCATTCAATGGGTGCTCGTGACGCTCTCACGATCCATATGATATTTCCAGTTCCCAATCTCTACTTCCACTGGAACCGTGCGTTTTGACGTGCCCGTTAACATTTTTGATTCGGACTATATACCGCTCTGTCATTCGTGTTCTGTTCGCCCGGAACCAGAAAAAGTGGGTGTGAAGGTGTCCCTCAATCTGAGCGGTGTCCTTAACGAGTTCGGGGGTACGCTGACATAGCATTGTACCGGGTGAGGAGGGTGCACGATCTTGCAGAGCAGGCAGGTGTGGAGCTTGTTCATTAAGGGAAGCCCTTTGCTTTCCGAATCATTTCGATTCATTTTTATGATCGGAAGAGAAACTTACCAAATGCCTGTTGACAATGAAAAAATCATCATAAGAATGATGTTTTGACTTTCCACTGGAAATAAAGGGGTCCCCCTCTGGAAAAAATCCGGTTTCATCTTTTGACAACCAGCAGAGGCTTTATAAATAGATGCACAACATCCATTACAACCTTTAATCTTTGATTCTGCGCTCATTTTTAAATCGGATGAATAATTTCAATCTTTCCAGAGGAAATAAAGGGGTTTATATGGAGATTAAACGATCACCTTTTTTTAATCAGACCACGAAGGATCAGCTCCACAGGGTAAACCATGCCAGAACCGGAAGATCCTCAGACTGGACTTTTTAAAAAATATTTAACCAGCAATAAAATTTTTAAGGACCGCGAAGTGCTCCGGCACTCCTACCGCCCCCAGATCCTGCCCCACCGCAAGCCGCAGATTGACGAGATTGCCTCAATCCTTGCCCCCTCCCTGCGCAATGAGACCCCCTCCAATATCCTGATCTATGGCAAAACCGGGACCGGAAAGACTGCCTGCGTGCGATATGTCGGGACAGAACTGGAAAAGGTTTCCAGCAACATGGGGACGCTCTGCCGGATCGTCCACCTGAACTGCGAGGTGATCGATACCCAGTACAGGGTCCTGGCGCAGATTGCAAAGGAGCTCTCCGGGATCGATGATGTCGGGAGCGACAAGACAAAGACCCATATCCCCATGACCGGCTGGCCGACCGATCAGGTGTATGCGGAGATGAAGAACCAGCTGGACTCCTCCCGGGCAGTCCTTGTCATTGTCCTTGACGAGATCGACAAGCTGGTGAAGAAGAGCGGCGACGATACGCTCTACAACCTCACAAGGATAAATTCCGACCTGAAGAACTCCAAGGTCAGCATCATCGGGATCTCCAATGACCTCAGTTTCAAGGATTTCCTCGACCCCCGGGTTCTCTCATCCCTCTCTGAGGAAGAGCTGGTCTTCCCGCCGTACAACGCCCCTCAGCTCGTGGATATCCTCGCGCAGCGTGCGGAAGGGGCTTTTATTCCCGGAGCGATATCGGAAGGGGTGATTCCGCTCTGCGCGGCCCTCGCGGCACAGGAGCATGGCGATGCGCGGCGTGCGCTTGACCTTCTCAGGATATCCGGGGAGCTCGCAGACAGGGACGAATCAGGAAAAGTGACCGAGGACCATGTGAAACAGGCGCAGGCAAAGATCGAGACCGACAGCATGATCGAGTGCATCGCGACTCTTCCGACGCAAAGCAAGCTGATCCTGTATTCGATGCTTGTGCTCGAGCAATGGGGCCAGAACATCTTCACGAGCGGGGACGTGTCCCGGCTCTACCAGGACATCGCGCCGCAGATCCAGCTCGATATCCTGACCCACCGGCGCATAACCGACCTCATCTCAGAACTGAACATGCTTGGGGTTATCAACACCCGTGTCGTGAGCAAGGGGCGGTATGGTAGGACCAAGGAGATGTGGTTCGATTCCAACACCGGGAAGATTCGTGAGGTTGTCCAGAAGGACCCGCGGCTGAACGGGCTCAAGGATCTGGACATGAAGCAGATGGAAGCAAAATGGACAAAGACCTGGTTCAGGTGACCTGAATGGACGAACATGACTTTCAGATCCTCCGTATCATCGAGGAGAACAGCCGGCTCTCTGCCGAAGAAATCGCGACGATGACTACCCTTGCAACCGCAGAAGTCCGGGCACGAATCCGCGCACTCGAGGAGGCGCGCATCATCCAGCGGTACGCGGCAGCAATCGACTGGGAGAAGGCCGGCAATGGCGAGGTCGCCGCCATCATCGAGCTGAAAGTGAGTCCCGAGCGGGACTACGGGTACGACCGGATTGCCGAACGGCTCTCGAGGTTCAGCCAGGTCAGGACGCTTCTCCTTATAACCGGGACGTACGATCTCCAGCTGGTCGTCACCGGGAAAAATATGCAGGAAGTCTCCCGGTTCGTCTCGGAACATGTCGCGCCGATGGACCGGATCCGGGAGACAGCAACGCACATTATCATGAAGACATACAAGGAGAACGGCAACGCATTCTTCGAACAGCCGGAGACAGAGCGCCTGCCGTTCTCCTTCTAAGGTGACGCATGAGAGATCCAGTATCTGCACGGGCAAAGGTCATCCCCCCATCAGGGATCCGGCGGTTCTTCGACCTTGCCATGACGATGGAAGGGGTCATATCCCTCGGTGTCGGGGAACCGGACTTCTCAACTCCGTGGAACATCTGCGAGTCCTCGATCTATTCCATCGAACAGGGGGCAACGTCTTATACCTCCAACCGGGGCCTGCAGGGGCTCCGGGATGCACTCTCCCGGGACCTGTCGCGCCGTTACCGGCTGACGTATAACCCGGACACCGAGATGATCGTAACGACCGGGGTTTCCGAGGCGCTCGACATCGCCATCCGGGCGGTCACCGATCCCGGAGACGAGGTAATCGTTGCCCAGCCGAGCTATGTCTCCTATGCACCGTGTGTTACGCTTGCCGGAGGCGTGCCGGTTCCTGTCGAATGCCGGGAAGGGGACCGTTTCAAGCTCAATCCGGATGCGCTTGCTGAGAAGATCACGAAGAAGACCAAGGCGCTGGTCATTAACTTCCCGAACAACCCGACCGGCGCGGTGATGCGCAGGGAAGATTTGGAACCGATCGCCGACCTCGTCACCGATAACGACCTCACCCTGATCAGCGACGAGGTGTATTCCGAGCTGACGTACGAGGGGCAGCATACGGCGACAGCAACGGTCGGGGATCTCTGGGAGCGGACGATAACCTTAAACGGGTTCTCGAAGGCGTATGCGATGACCGGCTGGCGGATCGGGTATCTCTGCGCCCCAAAGAACATCTGCGACGCTGCCCTTAAGATCCACCAGTACGTGATGCTCTGCGCCCCGGCAATGGGACAGGTTGCGGCGCTCGAAGCGCTTCGGTCCGCGGAAGACGATAAAAACCGGATGGTTGACGAGTACCGTCTCAGGCGAAATATGTTCGTTTCCGGCCTCTGCCGGATCGGCCTGAGCTGTCACGTCCCGGAGGGTGCATTCTATGCCTTCCCCTCGGTAAAGAATACCGGCCTGTCTGATACGGAATTCGCCGAGCGGCTTCTTAGGGAACAGAAGGTTGCGGTCGTGCCGGGCAGTGTCCTTGGCGAGGGCGGACAGGATCACCTCCGGTGCGCATATGCGGTTTCCCGGAAAGCGCTCTCCGAGGCGCTCGACCGGATGGAAATCTTCCTCTCTGTGCTGAAATAGACGGGGAGGGGAACCATCCTTACGCTCCCCATTTGCCTGTCGTATCCTGCCGGCACGACGCCTGGGTATGACAAGGTCTTTTTCGCCTTTCTTACCCGTCCCCTCACGCGCGGGAAAAAGGCATATGCTGATCGTTGGGGAGTGTTTATTTCCCGCTTCAACAAACACTACTTGAATCTCAATGAGCTGCTCTATTATCGTTGGTGGTTTTTTTGGTGATGAGGGGAAAGGAAAGATCGTTGCCCACATCGCCCATGCCGATAAACCCGTGATCATCTCGCGCGGGGGTGTTGGTCCGAACGCCGGCCACACGGTCCAGGTCGGGACAAAGGAATACGGTGTCCGGATGGTGCCGTCCGGGTTTGTCTACAAGGACGCAAAACTCTGCATAGGCAGCGGCGTCCTCGTCGACCCGAGGGTTCTGAAGCATGAAGTAGAGATGCTCGGTGTTAAAGGGAGGGTCTTTGTCGACCGGCGCTGCGGCATTATCACCGAGGAGCACATCGCCCGGGACAAGGGCAGCGCTCATCTCGCGAAGAAGATCGGGAGCACCGGGTCCGGATGCGGCCCGGCGAATTCCGACAGGGTGATGCGGCTCTCCCCGCAGGCAAAGGACCTCCCGGAGCTTGCGGAATACCTCATGGACGTGCCGAAGGCGATTGATGACGCCCTGAAGGAGGACAAGGTCGTGCTGCTCGAAGGCACCCAGGGTTTTGGGATCTCACTCTATTACGGCACCTACCCGTTTGTCACCAGCAAGGATACGTCCGCCTCCCAGATCGCTGCTGACAACGGTGTCGGCCCGACAAGGATCGACGACGTCATCGTCGTCTTCAAGGCATACCCGACCCGTGTCGGGGAAGGCCCCTTCAGCACAGAGATGGCCGCTGACAAGTCCGATGCCATGGGGATCCAGGAGTTCGGGACCGTTACCCACCGGAAGCGGCGGATTGGCGGCTGGGATGGATCGATGGCACGGTACTCGGCAATGATCAATGGCTGCACCCAGGCAGCAATCACGGGGATCGACCGGGTGGACAAGAACTGTTTCGGGATCACCGAGTACGGAAAACTGACAAAGAAGGCAAAAGATTTCTTAAAGCAGGCAGAGGAGGATATCGGCTACCCGATCACGCTCATCTCCACAGGACCGGAGCTGACCCAGATCATCGATATCCGGGATGAACACCGATGAAGCGAAAGATCCTCGATATCCTGTGCTGCCCCGTCTGCAAAGGCGACCTGACCCTGTCGGTCGCGGAGGAGAACGAGCGGGAAATAATCGAAGGAGTGCTGACTTGCGCACACTGCGGGGTCGATTACCCGATCCACGAAGGAATCCCGAACCTCCTTCCCCAGAACTCCAGCCGGTAGACGGTGGAATATCCATGTTCCCGCTCTCCGTCGCCGCGGTTCTCCCGGATCAGGACGCCGGAGGGGAGACGTTCGAGATCTACCTCAACCGGAGCGGGATCAACTCCATCGAGGCGCCGCGGGCACCGGTCCGGGTGCGGGCGGGAGGGCAGCTCCGCCTGCGTTTCCTGAACCGCGGTGCTCCGGTCCACATCACCGTTTCATCCTCGAATATCGGGACCTACTCCCCGTTCTTCCACGAAAACCTCTACGTCGTTGACGACTCCATACTCACCATCCCGATCCGCAGCGACTCCCATCCCGGGTTCTTCGATATCGATGTCATCAGCGGGTATGGGGTCGTAAAAAATTCCTTCAAGGTCGAGGTCTTCACGGGGGAGTCATCCTTAAAGGCCAGGGCTGCAAGGGAAGTACCCCTCCAGCCTGTTGCACACGGCATGCCGCATCCCCTGATGGCTGCCATGGGAATCGCCCTTATCCTCTATTCTGCATGGCTGTATTCGAAGATCGAGCTCCTTAACATCGCATCGTTTCTCGTCCTGATCATCGGGGCAGTCTATACATGGTATCGTCAGGGATCGAACTAGCCACGGTCTTCGTTCTCGCCGCGGCCCTTCTCATTGACCGGCTGATCGGTGACCCCCATACCCCGTTCCACCCGGTTGCGCTCATAGGCAGGTTCATCGGTTTCTGGGGCCGGGCCGCACTCTATCCTCCGGTGGTCCAGCGTTTTGTCGGGGTTTTCTTCTGGTGCGGAACAATCCTCCTTTTCGCCTTCCCGTTCCTCCTCTTCAGCCATTTCGCGCCAGAGCTCCTGTATCTGGCTTTCGCCCCCTTCCTGCTGAAATGCTGCTTTGCCTGGCGCGCTCTTGAAGAGCACGCTGCCTCCGTTGTGGTTGCTGTCGGGGATGGCGTTGAATCGGGGCGGGAGAGCGTGCGGCAGATGGTCTCCCGGGATACGGCCGGACTGGACCGGGAGCACATCCTCTCTGCCGCGTACGAGTCCCTGACGGAGAACATCACTGACAGCATCGTCTCCCCCCTTCTCTTCTACGGGTTCTTCGGGCTCGCCGGGGCAGCTGTCTACCGTGCTGCCAACACGATGGACGCGATGCTCGGGTACCGGGACGAGCGGGAGCGGATTGGCTGGTTTTCCGCACGGATGGACGACGTGCTCACGTTAATCCCTGCACGGGTTACGGCGACACTCCTCCTGGTGTATTTTGCAGCGAAGGGGCGGTTCTCCCCTGCATACACCATTATGCGCCGCGACGGAAGGAGGCGGCCGGGATTCAACGGCGGGATCATCATGGCAGCGATGGCCGGGGGCGCTGGTGTACGGTTCGAAAAACCTGGAGTGTATACGATCGGCGACCCCATCCGGTCACTGGATGATGGGGGACCAGAGATCTTCCGCGCCGTCCGCTCCGTCACCCTGATGGCTGCCGGGTTGACGGCAATGGTTGCATTTGGTACGCTCTTTTTATTGGGATAGTGGATCAATAATATAGGCATATGAGAAACGTGCGGCAGGGGAAGCGCGTGGGCACAAAGAAGGGGATTCCTGAGGGGAGGCTCCTGAAGATGGAAGAGCTCCGTTTCGGGACCGAACTCATAAAACGGGGTTTTGCATCCATGCAGAAGGGGGGCGTCATCATGGATGTCGTTAATGCCGAACAGGCCAAAATAGCCGAGGAAGCCGGCGCGGTTGCCGTTATGTCGCTGGAACGGGTACCATCGGATATCCGGAAAGCGGGGGGCGTCGCCCGGATGGCTGACCCGGAAAAGGTCCTCGAGATCATCGATGCGGTCTCGATTCCGGTCATGGGCAAGGTCCGGATCGGTCATTTTGTTGAGGCTCAGGTGCTTGAATCGCTCGGCGTCGACATGATCGATGAGAGCGAAGTCCTCACCCCCGCTGATGAACAATACCATATCGATAAGAAAAAGTTTACCATCCCCTTCGTCTGCGGTGCCCGTGACCTCGGGGAAGCCCTCCGCAGGATTCACGAGGGGGCAGCCATGATCCGGACCAAGGGAGAGGCAGGGACGGGAAATGTCGTCGAGGCAGTGCGGCACATGCGGGCGATCATGGGATCGATCCGTGCGCTCTCGGGGATGGATCGTCAGGAGATGACTGACTACGCCCGGGACATCGAAGCACCTGCCGAGCTGGTCATCGAGTGTGCCGAACGCGGAAGGCTGCCTGTTGTGAACTTCTCCGCAGGAGGCATTGCGACACCTTCCGACGCCGCTCTCATGATGCAGCTGGGCGCGGACGGGGTTTTTGTCGGGTCCGGTATCTTCAAATCCTCGAACCCGGAGAGGATGGCAAAGGCGATCGTGGAGGCGGTCAACCATTTCAACGATCCTGCCGTGATCGCAAAAGCGAGCAAGGGACTCGGCGATGCGATGCCGGGGCTCGATGTTCACAAGCTCTCCCCGGACGAGGTGCTCCAGCACCGTGGACGGTAAGATCGGCGTCCTTGCCCTGCAGGGCAATGTCAGCGAGCATATCGGGGCATTCGAGCGGGCACTCTCGGCTATGGGGCATGGCACCGCCTCTTCTGTTTTTCCCGTCAGAAAGCCTGCGGATCTCGATGGATGTTCAGCCCTCGCGATCCCCGGGGGGGAGTCCACGACAATCTCACGTCTGATCGAAAAGAACAGGCTGTACGAACCGATCCGCACCTTTCCCGGGGGGATCTTTGCGACCTGCGCCGGTATGGTGCTCGTGGCGACTCGGGTCATGGACTCCCGTGTGCGCCCCCTCGGGCTCATTGACATCGCAGTCGACCGGAACGCATTCGGAAGACAGAAGGACTCATTCGAGACCGATCTTGTTCTCAAAGGTGTTACCGGCGGATCCTTCCACGCGGTCTTCATCCGTGCCCCGGTTGTACAAACCGCCGGCGCCGGGGTGACCGTACTCTCGCGCATTCCCCGGGGGATCGTAGCCGTTGAGCAGGGGCGGCATATGGCGCTTTCGTTCCACCCGGAGCTCGGGGGGGATACCCGGCTGCACGAGCGGTTCCTGAGAAACCTCGGCCTCTGACGTCATCACCGCGCCGCAAAATGCCATGGACAATTCTTATCTCCACGTACTCCCATCAATCCCCTATGGCAGGAAAGAAGAAGGGCGGGGGATCCGGGGTTTTATCCGTTCAAGGGGCTGCCGCGGGGATGCTGGCGGAAGCTCTTTTGAGTGGCCATGATTTCATCATCACGATCGCCACAGGGGACGACGGGGAACGGTACGCACACCTCATGACCGGGCCTCTCGTCACCCCCTGCATGCTGGGGACGCTCTCGAACCGGTGCGACATGCCCGAACCGGGAGGCTGCCGGCACCTCGTTATCCGGTGCAAAGAGAAGGGTTCCAAGAAGAAACAAGGTATTTAATGCCATTCCTTGCACCCATGGTATTTCAGACCCTCCATTCAATCCGATACCAGACTTTCTTACGTGAATGAGGTTTGCCTTTGGCCGGGCGGACCCATACCGGATCGGACCAATTCGCACGATCGTATTTAAAAAAAATCCCGGCTCGCGCTTCCCACGCGGACAATCAACTGCGGGGGAGGGGTCCTTCAAAAAGAAGAGAATATCAGATAAAGAGCGGCGCGAGCACGAGTGTTAATGTGGCAAGGAGTTTGATAAGCACGTGCAGCGACGGACCGGCGGTGTCTTTGAAGGGATCTCCAATCGTGTCGCCGACAACTGCAGCCTTATGGGCGTCGCTTCCTTTACCGCCATGTGCCCCGCTCTCGATGTATTTCTTGGCGTTGTCCCATGCGCCGCCACCGTTGTTCAGGATGAGGGCGAGCAGGATGCCGGTGATCGTAGCCACCATCAGGAAGCCGGCGAGCACCTGGGCCTTGAGCGTGTACCCGATGATGATGGGGAACCCGACAACAAGGATACCCGGGAGAACCATGCTCTTCAGGGCACCCGAGGTGGTTATATCGATTACAGCCGCGTAGTCCGGTTTCTTGGTTCCTGCCATGATGGCCGGGTCCCTGAACTGGATGCGGACTGCCTCGATAACCGACTGGGCGGTCTTGGAGACAGCGCGGATGGCGAGGCTTGCAAAGAGGAAGACGAGCATGGCGCCAAGGAGCGCTCCGACGAAAACCATCGGATCTGCAAGGTTGACAACATCGAATGCCTTGCCGGTGAGCTTGGCGATGTCTTCCATGTAGGCGTTGAAGAGCAGGAACACGGCGAGGGATGCACTGCCAATCGCATATCCCTTGGTGAGTGCCTTGGTGGTGTTGCCGGCTGCATCGAGCTTGTCCATGCGGTGCCGGACTGCGTCCGGAGCGCCGCTCATCTCGACGATACCGCCGGCATTGTCGGCGATCGGGCCGAACGTGTCCATGGTAAGGACATAGGCGCAGACCATCAGCATACCAATGGTTGCAACGGCAGTACCGTAAAGGCCGCCGCCGGGGACGCCGGTCAATTCACCGCACTTATAGGAGATCAGGAGGGAGATGCCGATGAGGATAGCCGGGACTGCGGTTGTCTCAAATCCGACCGAGAGACCGGAGATGATATTCGTGGCAGCGCCCGTCTCGGATGCGTTGGCAATCTCCTGCACCGGGCGGTAGTGATGGTCGGTGTAATACAGGGTGACCCGGAGGAAGGCGACCGAGAGGGCAATACCCACGAGGCCCGCAACGAAGAAGTAGATCCAGTTCGGGGTTGCGCCAAGAAGCCACTGGACGCCGAAGAACAGGAAGATGGCTGACACCACCGCGGTGATGTAGTACCCCATGTTCATGGCATCCATCGGGTCTGCGCCGTCTTTGCCGCGGACGCAGAGGATACCGATCATGCTGGCCAGGAGACCCAGTGCACACATGACAAGGGGGAAGAGGATACCGTTGACACCGAAGATCGGGAAGAGCGCGACACCGAGGATCATCGCACCGATATTCTCGGCTGCGGTAGACTCGAAGAGGTCGGCGCCACGGCCGGCGCAGTCGCCCACGTTGTCACCGACAAGATCGGCGACGACCGCGGGATTGCGGACATCGTCCTCGGGGATGCCGGCTTCAACCTTACCGACAAGGTCTGCGCCGACATCGGCAGCCTTCGTGTAGATCCCGCCGCCAAGCTGGGCAAAGAGTGCCACGAAGGAAGCACCGAAGCCGAACCCGACGATGACGAAGGGGGTGTGCTGGGCGTCCAAACCCAGCACAGTGCTTACTGCGAGGTAGGTGAGAGAGACCCCGAGGAGCGACATGGAGGTGATGATCAGGCCGGAGATGGCCCCGCCCCGGAAGGAGAAGTCAAGTGCCTTCCCGTCGCTGGTCTGGGCTGCGGCTGCGGTCCGGATGTTGGTCCGCACCGCGATCCACATGGCTACGACGCCGGCAACGGCGCTGCAGGCCGCTCCGACAATGAACGCAGCTGCCGTGGCAAGGGCAAGGGACTGCTGGTTGGTGATATAGTACACCACAAAGATGACCACGGACAACACGACGGCCAGCACGGCGATAGTCGAGTACTGGCGTTTGATGAACGCCTCGGCCCCGATGCGGATCGCATCGGCAACCTCTTTCATCTGCGGAGTTCCTTCGTCCTGTGACAGGAGGTTTTTCGTAAGGATTCCTGCAAGGATCAGTGCAAGGATACTGATGGCAACAACGATAAAGATGAGTTCTATCATGTGGTAACCCTCCTGGTGCAGGGCAGGTTGTTGCGGCCATCTCCGGGAGGGGAAAGCCCCCGATTCCGGATTGTCGCACGGCAGGTCCCTGCCGCATCAGGTACATTGAAATGCCCCCGGACCACGCACATTCGTCCGGACAGTCAGGGGTAATACGGAAACGGCAGGACCGGCCCGTATACCCGGTTAGCATCCCAAGAGCTTAATAGTGAATTCTGATACCATTAAAGTTTTACCCGTTTTTTGGAGCGCACCACATTTTCAGGACCCGGTGTCCTTATATATACGGTTTCCGGGAAAAACCGGAACGGGGAAAACCGACAAAATTGCCACAATGACAATTAAAAATGATTAATTATGACAAAACACCAAAAATCCTGAGGATGGATGCATGAATGAGCTGCTGTTCCTGATTGCCTTTCCCCTGTTAATCGCCGTTCTATTGCTTCTCGTGCCAAGAGACAGCATCAGAGATGCCCTTGTCACCGGTTCGGCGGCAGTTCTCGGGATCGTTTCTCTCTATGTCCTGTACGGATACTTCAACCGGAATACCGTGATGTTCGACATTCCCACCGAACCATGGGGGAATGTCATGACCATCATCGAGCTGCTTCTCGCTGTCTATATCCTGTATCTCGGCGTGAAGCACCGGAAGTCCTTCACCATTGCCCTGATAGTTCTCCAGGCGGGACTTCTCCTCTGGTATGAATTCTTCTTAAAGCCCGGTATGCATCCGGAGAACAACCTGTTCATCGACCAGTTCTCCATCATCATGGCCCTCATCATCGGGATCATAGGAAGCCTCATTTGCGTATTTGCGCTCGGGTACATGAAGACATTCCATCACCACCACCCTGAGGTCAGGGACCGGCGGAACATCTTCTTCTTCATCCTGTTCGTCTTCCTCTCCGCGATGTTCGGGCTTGTCTTTGCCAACAACCTTGCATGGATCCTTTTCTTCTGGGAGATCACAACAATCTGTTCGTTTATCCTCATCGGGTACTCCGAGACGGAAGAGGCAACCAACAACGCGTTCCTCGCGCTCTCCATGAACCTGCTCGGCGGGGTCGCATTTGTCGGAGCGCTCATCTTCCTTGCCGTAACGGATCCATCGGGCAAATCCCTGATGCTGGACTACCTCCTGAGCTCCGGCCAGGCAATCGCCCTCGTCCCGGCGGTCCTCATCTCGTTTGCCGGGATCACGAAGTCCGCCCTCATGCCATTCTCATCGTGGCTTGTCGGGGCAATGGTAGCCCCGACCCCGGTCTCCGCCCTCCTGCACTCGAGTACAATGGTCAAAGCCGGGGTCTACATCATTGTCCGGTTCGCACCGGTTCTCTCCGGAACCATCGAAGGGCTCATCATCGCGCTTGTCGGCGGGGTAACGTTCCTCCTCGCATCATTCATCGCGATATCCCAGACCAATGCCAAGAAAGTCCTCGCGTATTCGACGATTGCCAACCTCGGCCTGATCGTTGCCTGCGCCGGTGTCGGGACATTCAACCTCGTCTGGGTTGCGATCCTCCTCATCGTCTTCCATGCGGTCGCAAAGTCCCTCCTCTTCCTGTGCGTAGGCACAGTCGAACACCGGATCGGGAGCAGGAATATCGAGGACATGAGCGGGCTTATCGGCCGTATGCCGAAGATCGCGGTCATGATGTTCGTCGGCATGGCGGGTATGTTCCTTGCCCCGTTCGGTATGGTCATCTCCAAGTGGGCGGCGATCGAGGCCTTCATCCAGTCCCCGTTCGGCCTGATCTTTATCGCAATCCTTGCTTTTGGCGGTTCGGCGACCGTCTTCTACTGGAGCAAGTGGATGGGGAAGATCATCTCGGTGACGCGGCAGCCGGAGGTTGTCGAGAACTCGGTCACCAAGGAGAAATGGGCAGTCCTGTACATCCTGACGGCGCTCGTGATCATCTGCGCCCTGATCTTCCCGCTCATCTCGGCAGTTCTGATCGAACCGTTCGTCATGAACATCTACGGGCAGACAACGCTCCTGCCCCTTGCGAACCTGACGATTATGATCCTGATGATGGGCCTTCTTCTGTTCATGCCGTTCACCATGCTCCTTTACCGGACCGCACCAAAACACACCGGCCCGTACATGGCAGGGCGGCCAACCGACGGGCACGCATTCGCCGGATCTATCGGGATATCGCGCGAGGTCGTCCTTTCCAACTACTACATGGACCGGTATTTCGGCGAAGAAAAGATCTTCATGATCGGGGCGGCTACCGGCTGGGGGCTTCTTCTCTTTGCAGGGACGCTCCTCGTGGGGGTGATCCTGTGATACCAGACCTCACCGTCCGGGTTGGTGCAGCTTTGCTCTACATCATTCTCGCACCGCTCGTCGGGGGGCTTGTTGCCGGGATTGACCGGAAGGTGACTGCCCGGATGCAGGGAAGGGTCGGACCGCCAGTCCTGCAGCCCTTCTATGACGTCCTGAAACTCTTCGAGAAAGAGAACCTGGTCGTCGCTACTGCACAGAACTACTATGTTCTGAGTTACCTTGTCTTCATGGCAGTTGCAGGGGCACTCTTCTTCTCGGGAGGGGATATGCTGCTCGTCATCTTCGCGTTCACCCTCTCGCACATCTTCCTCGTCCTGGGCGCCTACAACTCGTTCTCGCCCTACAGCCACATCGGGGCGGAACGGGAACTTATCCAGATCATCGCATACGAGCCGATGATCATCCTGACGGCTGTCGGCATGTACATGGTGACGAAGACCTTCTATGTCGGGGAGATCGCGACGAGCACAATCCCGATCATCATGTACCTGCCGGGGATCTTCATCGGGTACCTCATCGTGCTGACCATCAAACTCCGGAAGTCGCCCTTCGACCTCTCGACGTCCCACCATGCGCACCAGGAGATTGTCAAAGGAGTGACGACCGATTTCACCGGGCCGAACCTCGCGATCATCGAGATCTCGCACTGGTACGAGTACGTCTTCCTTTTGGGCGTCGTTTACCTGTTCTTTGCGTTCAACCCGTTCATCGCCATCGCAGCGATCATCGTTGCCTATTTCGTCGAGATCCTGATCGACAACACGACATCCCGCGTCAAGTGGCAGCTGACGCTGCGTACCGCATGGATCATCGCCGGTACCCTCTGCCTCGTGAATCTCGGAGTGTTGTACTACCTCCAGGGAGTGCTGACCCTATGACCTACCTTACAAAATCCCCGTGGATCGTCCACTACGACTGTTCGTCCTGCAACGGGTGCGACATCGAGGTGCTGGCCGCGTTGACCCCGGTCTACGACGTCGAGCGGTTCGGCATCATCAACACCGGTAACCCCAAGCACGCGGATATCTTCCTCGTCACCGGCAGCGTGAACGAGCAGAACAAGCCCGTACTGAAGAATATCTACGAGCAGATCCCGGAACCCAAAGTTGTCGTTGCAATCGGGATCTGTGCGACATCCGGAGGGATATTCCGGGAATGCTACAATGTCCAGGGCGGGATCGACAAAGTGATCCCGGTTGACGTCTACGTTCCGGGGTGTGCTGCCCGGCCGGAGTCGATTATCGATGGGGTTGTGACCGCTCTTGGCATCCTTGCAAAGAAGCGGCAGGCAATGCAGGAAGGCGGGAGTACCACACCCGCAAAGGCAGGTGAGGGACGATGACCATCGGGCTCCAGACCATAAAACCCATCGAGGTCAGCAGGCTGATCGGCGAGGTCGAAACCCTGAAGAATGCCGGGTACCGGCTCGCTGCAATCAGCTGCGTCAAGGTCGGCGAGGTCTTCGAGATCAACTACTCGTTCGACAAGGAGTACGAGCTGGAGAACCTCCGGATCACCGTCACCGGGGATACCGAGGTACCGAGCATCACCGGCATGTACTGGGGTGCGTTCGTGTACGAGAACGAGATGCACGATCTCTTCGGGATCCAGGTCCGGGGGATGAATATCGACTTCAAGGGGACATTCATCAGGACTGCGATCAAGTATCCCTTTAGTGTTACAACCGCAAAGGGGGAGAAACCATGACAAAACAGATCGTCGTTCCCTTCGGGCCGCAGCACCCGGTGCTCCCGGAACCTATCCATCTCGATCTGGTTCTCGAGGACGAGCGGGTCGTCGATGTTATCCCCTCCATCGGGTACATCCACCGCGGATTCGAAAAACTTGTGGAGAAGCGGGAGTTCACCGAATACACCTATGTCGCGGAGCGCACCTGCGGCATCTGCAGTTTCATCCACGGGATGACCTACTGTGTCGGGATCGAGCAGATCATGAAGATTGACGTGCCCGAACGCGCCCAGTATCTGCGGACGATCTGGTCCGAGTACTCGAGGCTCCATTCCCACCTCCTCTGGCTCGGGCTCTTTGCGGACTCATTCGGGTTCGAGAACCTGTTCATGAATGCATGGCGGATCCGCGAACGTGTCCTCGACGTCTTCGAACAGACGACCGGCGGCCGGGTGATCCAGGGGTCCTGCAAGATCGGCGGGGTGCGGCGGGACATTACCAACGAGAAACTGGACGAGATGGCAAAAGGCCTCGACGTCCTCGACCGGGAGATGCAGGAACTGACGAATGTCTTCCTGCACGACGCAACGGTGAAACACCGGCTCCGGAATGTCGGGATCATCTCCCGGAACGATGCCTACATGACGGGGGCAGTCGGGCCAACCGCACGGGGGAGCGGGGTTGCCATCGATATGCGGAAACTGGGGTATGGCGCATACGGGAAGCTCAACTTCCAGATGGTGACCGACAGCTGCGGGGACTGCTACTCCCGCTGCCTTGTCCGATCAAAGGAGCTTTTCGCGTCGACCGACCTCATCCGGCAGGCAATCAAAAAGATCCCGGATGGCCCGATTGACGTGAAGGTGTCCGGGGCACCGGACGGAGAATATTTCACCCGGGCTGAACAGCCGCGGGGAGAGCTCGTCCATTACATCAAGGGGAACGGGACGAAATTCCTCGTCAGGTCAAGGATCAGGACGCCAACGCTCACCAACATCCCCCCGCTGATCAAGATGCTGCAGGGCTGCGAACTTGCCGATGTCCCGGTGATCGTCCTCTCAATAGATCCCTGTATCAGTTGTACGGAGCGGTGAGCGCAATGACATTCTTCGAGATGACAAAAACGGCACTGAGGACAATTCTCTCTCGTCCCGCGACAATCCTTTACCCTGCACAGGCAGCAAAGAAGACCGGGCTTTCACGGGGTCACGTGATCATCGATCCGGCACGGTGTATCTCCTGCGGGACCTGCCAGAGGAAGTGCCCGGCACAGGCGATCCTCATCTCCAAGGAGGCAAAGACCTGGCAGATCGACCGGTTCCGTTGCGTGGTGTGCAATTCCTGCGTCGATACCTGCCCGGTGAAATGCCTGTTCATGGACACCCAGTATTCTGCACCGGCAACTGCAAAGGGCGTCGAGGTCGTGGCGATCACGTACGTGAAACCGGTAAAGCCTCCTGCCGGTAAAGCGGAGTCAACAGGATAGCCGGATCCTTTTTTTTTTATCAACCAGGGTCCGGCAGGTCCTGCCGGATCCCGGATCAAAACGTTCAGAATTGGACCGGCCTCACGTTCCCAAAGGTTTAAGTTCTCTTTTGTGGTATTGGCATTTGTTTCAGAGCAGGCCGGTTTCTACCCGTGAATGGGAGTGAATCGAAGTGCCGGAATACACAATCCTTGTCATCGCAGCCCTTTGCTGTGCCACAGTTGCAGCAGCGCTTCTGGCTGTCGTACATACAAACCTCATCCGGTCCATCGCGGCCTTTGCCGTATCAAGCATCTGTCTTGCAGGCACCTTCTTCCTCCTCTCCTCCCCGTACGCAGGAGCGCTTGAGCTCACCGTCGGAGCGGGTCTCGTTGCGGTGCTCTTCCTTGTTGCTCTGATCCTCTCCGGCGGGGAAGAGACCGAGGTGCCTTCATGAATTCCCGGGAAGCATACGCCCCCACATTCGTCATCGCCTTTGCGATCCTCTTCTGCGTGCTCCTCCTCAGGCTGCCCCCCGTTCCGGCAGTTGCGATAGTTGCAGAACCGGTTGGGGCGGTCCTCTGGAAGGATCGCACGTTCGAGGTCGTTCTCCAGGGATTCATCATCCTTGCCGGGGTCATGTCGATCCTCCTCCTTGTTTCCAGACGGTGGAAGGAGGACTCCTCATGAATAACGGGGACCTCCTGATCCCACTCATCCTTATCGCATCTGTCTCTCTTTTCGCAGTAGGTCTTGCCTGTATGATCGCACGGGGGCATCTCATCAAGATGATCATGGGACTCGAGTTCTGCGGGAAAGGTGCATGTCTGCTCTTCATCGCCGGCGGATATGCTGCCGGGCATACCGGGGTTTCCCAGGCAGTCGTGATAACAGTCATCGCCATTGAAGCAGTCGTTGCGGGGGTTGCCCTTGCTCTTGCGATCCTGCTGAAAAAGACGTATGGGACACTGGACTCTGCTGCTATCTTCCGGCAGGCCGGCGGGGATGGATCGTGATGGATTCCCCCGCGTGGATCCTCCCCGTAATACTCCTCGTCCCGTTTGCGGCAAGTTGTGCTATTATCCTCCTGAACCGGCACCCGGACACACGGGAAGGGGTATCCCTCCTTGCAGCCGTCCTGACATTCTGCCTCTGCCTTGTTGTCCTCCCGTCCGCATTCACAGCACATCCGCTCTCCACCCCACCACTTGCGGTGCTCCCCGGGCTTTCTCTCCACTTGTATGCCGATGCACTGGGACTGCTCTTTGCCTGTCTCTCATCAGGTCTCTGGATCATTACCACGGTCTACAGCATCGGGTACATGCGGGGCCGGCATGAACACGCCCAGACACGGTACTACGCCTGTTTTGCCATAACGATCGGTGCCGTGATGGGAGTTGCACTCTCCACCAACCTCTTCTCCCTCTTCGTCTTTTACGAGATCCTCGCCATCGCGGCCTACCCGCTGGTCGTCCACACGGAGACAAAAGAAGCACTGGCGGCGGGACAAAAGTATCTCATCTATACCCAGGGAGGGGGTATCGCAATTCTGGCGGGCATGATGACGCTCTTGGGGATGGGCAGCTCCCTGGACTTCATCGCGGGCGGAAATCCCGGCGTGGGCATCCTTGCACCGGAATTCGCCCGCCTTGCCTTCCTCCTCCTCTTTATCGGCTTCGGGGTCAAGGCGGCTATCGTGCCCCTGCACGGCTGGCTCCCGAGCGCCATGGTCGCCCCGACCCCGGTCAGCGGGCTCCTGCACGCTGTCGCCGTGGTCAACACCGGGGTTTTCGGCCTGATGCGGCTCATCCTCTACCTGTACGGGCCTGACCTGATGATCGGCCTTGGCCTGCGGGAATGGGTAATTATTGCCGCCGTCGTCACCATTGTCACGGGTTCCCTGCTCGCGCTGATGCAGGATGATTTCAAGCTCCGGCTCGCCTACTCCACGGTCAGCCAGCTCAGTTACATGGTCCTTGGCATTGCCGTGCTCCTGCCGGCCGGGATCACCGGCGTCTCTGACAGCTGGAGGATGGCTGCGGTCATCGGCGCAACGTACGCGTTTGCTGCCCATGCACTGGGGAAACTCTGCATGTTCTTCGTGGCTGGAGCCGTCGCTGTCGAAACGGGTAAAACCAGGATCTCGGAACTGGACGGTCTCGGGAGGAAAATGCCGTACGAATTTATTGCGTTCACGCTCGCAGCGCTCTCGATGGCAGGGCTGCCACCCATGGCAGGGTTCATCGCCAAGTGGTACCTCTCGGTCGGGATCGGGGCGGGCTATACCGGCGAATGGTGGATGCTGCTTATCCTTGTCGGGGCGAGCGTCCTTAACCTCGCCTATTTTCTGCCGGTCATCATGCGGGCCTTCTTCCCGGAGTGCGTCACCGATATTCCCCGCGTGCACTGGACGCTCCGCGGCCCGGTAATCCTGACTGCGGCCGGGGCAGTCGTTCTTGGTTTCTGGACGAGCTCCCCGTTCAGCCCGTTCGCCCTCTGCACACAGGTCGCTTCCGTCGTGACGGGGGCCGCCGCCACAATCCCCGGGGGGATCCTGTATGGGACTGCAGTCCCACCGTTTATCATCTTCTTTGTCGGGGCACCGCTCGTGCTCGCGCTTTCCGGCAGGGCACGGCAGGCAGGGCTCGTCCTGCTGGGTGTCGTCGGGCTCCTCGATGTTCTGGTGCTGCCCGGCGGGTACATCACCGGTCCGGTTTCCGAAGGCGTCATGCAATGGAGCGTCCCGTTCATGGGGTACACTCTGACGATTCTCCGTGTAGACTCCCTCTCGTACCTGACCGGGGTTATCTTTGCCATAATCACCCTCCTCGCCATTCTCTATGCGGCTGCAGTCGCTCCCCCGCGCCTCCACCTCTTTGCGCTTCTCTACGCCGGCTCGGCACTCGGCGTCGCGTTCGCGGGGGACTGGATCACGCTCCTTGTCTTCTGGGAGCTGATGGCGGTCACTTCCACGTTCCTGATCTGGCAGGAGGGAGGGGAAGCGGTTGCCGCGGGCTTCCGGTATCTCCTGTATCACGGTCTTGGCGGTACACTGCTTGCTGCCGGGATCGCGCTTCTCCTGCTCGGCGGGGGATCCCTGGTTGTCGGTCCGCTGGGAAATATCGCCGGCTCCGCGTACTTGTTCTGGGCTACCATCCTTATCGTCCTTGGGATCGGGGTGAACATTGCATTCATCCCCCTGCATACATGGCTTCCCGACGCGTATCCCCGGGCGAACTTCGTTGCGAGTGTATTCCTCTCTGTCTATACCACCAAAGCAGCGGTCTATCTCCTCGCCCGGGCACAGCCGGGAACGGAGTACATCGCCTTCATGGGGGCATTCATGGCAGTCTACGGTGTGGCCTTCGCGGTCTTCCAGAACGACATGCGCCGGCTGCTCTCGTACCACATCGTCTCGCAGGTCGGGTACATGGTCGCCGGGGTGGGAATCCTCTGCTGGCTGGGCCCCGGAGACACCGTCGCCCAGCTTGGGCTCGACGGAGGTATGGCACACGTTTTCAACCACATCCTCTACAAAGCGCTCCTCTTCATGGCGGTCGGGGTGATCGTCTGGAAGACCGGCGAGAACCTGCTCAGCAGGGTTGGAGGTCTCCAGAAGAGGATGCCGGTTACGGCTCTTACATTCTGGATCGCCGCGTTCTCGATCGCGGGAGTGCCCCTCTTCAACGGGTTCGTCTCGAAGGGTATGATCCTTGCCGCCGCGGAGCACACCAGTATCTGGATCTGGGTGCTCCTGGAGATCGCGTCGTTCGGGACATTCCTCTCGTTCCTGAAACTCGGATACTTTGCGTTTCTCCGGGAAGGGAGGAACCCGGCGTCGGAATCCACGACCGATCCCCCGCTTCTCATGCAGGCAGGCATGCTGGGAGCGGCTGCATTATGCGTCCTGATCGGGATCTTCCCGCAGGCGCTCTATGCGCTCCTCCCCGTCCCCGTTGACTATGCAGCATATGATCCTGCTCACCTCGTGAGTGCGATTCTCGTGCTCGGTGCCGCTGCTGTATTTTTCTTTACGGTGGGCAAGGGGATCCTCGAGCCCCATGACTCCCGGCTCGTGGACATGGATGTCGTGTATGCAGCAGGTGCCCGTGGTGTTGTCGCAGGTGCAGGGGTACTCCAGGCAGCGTTTGCTGGGATTTACCGCTCTGTCGCAGCCGCAATCCAACTCCTCTTCGCCGCAGGCAGGATCGCAATGCGGTGGGAGGACAGGGATGCGGGCGGAAATATCGCGCTCTTTACCGGGGGCATCCTTGCACTCATGGCCGTTATCCTGCTGGGGGTGCCCCCATGATCCCCGAGGGGCCTGCAGTGACCATGCCGGTCTTTCTTGCCCTCGGGGGGATCGTCCTGTACACCGTCATCCGTCTTTTCCCCTCAGCATACCGGGGGAGGGCCGGGACGCTCTCGGCGATATGGCTCGCGCTCGCCTTCCTCCAGATGCTGGTCGCGGTATTGCAGACTCCCCTTCCGCCCCAGACCTCCTACCTTGGCCTGACGACGGGCCTCCTGATCACGGGGATCGGGGCGATCGCGGCATTCGCCTCGCAGGGGCTGCTGGATCCAGAGAGCCCCGTCCATCTCTACCACCCGCTCATCCTCTTCGCACTCGCCGGGGCGGTTGCCGTTGGTTTCGCCACCGATCTCTTCACCATCTTTGTTGCCGTCGAACTCTCGGCAGTGCCCGTTTATGCCCTTGTCGCGTACCGGCACCGGGAGGACCCGGTGGCGACACCTGCCGCGATGCGGTATCTCCTCCAGGGGGTGGCCGGGACAATTACGGCGCTGCTTGGGATCGCGCTCCTGTATTTTGCGGGGCAGACGCTCGAATTGGCCGCGCTCCCCGATGCGCTCGCCGGCACGGACCGGGGAATGCTCCTTACGGCAGCCATCCTTCTCGTCTTCGGGTACGGGGTGAAACTTGCTGTTGTACCGCTCCATGCGTGGCTCCCCGATGCCTACGCCCATGCACCGGCAGGGGTTACCGCAATCCTCGTCGGCGCAACCAAGATCGGGGTGCTTGTTGCCCTTTTCCTCTCTCTCTCAGCCCTCCCCTTCGGCTCGGGCGTCTTCTCTTACCTCGGGATGCTGGTCATCTTCCTTGCCATCCTCACGATGACAGCCGGCAACCTCCTCGCACTGAACCAGCGGGACATCCGTTACATTCTCGCGTACTCGAGCGTAGCCCAGATGGGATACATCCTGCTTGGGTTTGGCATGGGAATGGTCTACGACCTCGAACTCGGGTTCACCGCAGGCCTCTATTACGCCATTGCCTATGGGGTCATGAAGGCAGGATCATTCCTCGTCGCAGACCTCTTCGGGCGGGCAAGCGGATCGTTCGATGTCGGACAGATGCGCGGAGTCGGGACACGGCACCCTGTACTGGGGATCGCCTTTGCAATCTTCGTCCTGGGCCTGAGCGGGGTTCCGTTCACCTGCGGTTTTTTAGGAAAACTGCTCCTTGAGCAGGCTGGCATGGTGACGTCGATGATGAGCGGTGTCGTGCTCGCCCTCATCCTTGCCCTCAACAGTTTTGTATCCCTGGGATACTATGTCCCGGTACTTTCGACGCTGCTCTTCAGGGGACCGCCAAAAGACAGTGCGGCCGATTGCATCTCCCCTTCATTTCCCGCGGGGGCAACAGGGTGTGTTGTTCTGCTTGCCGTCGTGACCGTCTACCTGGGGCTCTTCCCGGAGTCGTTCGACTGGATAACGCATGCAGCGGAGCAGCTCTTCCCGTGGGGGATGGTCTGAATGGCGGCGATGGATCTCCTCTTTTCCCCCTTCATCATCGCACTCCTTGCGCTCGTGGCAGGTTACCTTATGTACGTATGGTCAAAGGGTGTTGCCCCGCCGTTTGAACCGTCCCGGAACAAAATGATGCCGTATGTCGGGGGAGAGGCAGTCGAAGCACAGGTCTTCCAGCCGGGGTATGCATTCTTCTACGTCGCCCTCTTCTTCACCGTTGTCCATGTCGCAGCCCTTGTACTCGCCCTTGCCCCGCCGGACGCCCCGCTCTGGGGGACAATGGGGTACCTCGCGCTCGTTGCGGTCGCGGTATTTATCCTGAGGTGGGAGAAGTGAACCGTTCAGGTGCAGGGATCCGGAGCTTGATGAGCCGGCATGGGGTGATGCACTAGTATGGCAGGAGAGGCCGGGTCCCTGAGCGGGAGGCTCGTCAACTGGGCGCGGATGAAGTCGCCGTGGATTACCGTGTTCAACAGCGGCGCCTGCAACGCTTGTGATATCGAGATCATCGCGTGCCTTATGCCGCGCTTCGACATCGAGAGGTTCGGGATCCTCGCGAAAGGATCGCCGCGACACGCGGACATCCTCATTGTTACGGGGAGGGTCACCCGGAAGCAGGCATCACGCCTCCGCCGTGTCTGGGAGCAGATGCCGGAACCGAAGTATGTCATCGCGGCCGGGGCATGCGGTGCCGGGGGAGGCGTCTTCGAAGGCCTGTACCATGTTCTCGAAGGACCCGCGTGCATCATCCCGGTCGACATCTACCTTGCCGGCTGCCCGCCACGGCCGGACGAGATCATCAATGCCGTGGTTGCGTGCCTCTCCCTGATGGAACAGGACGCTGCTCACGGTGGAAAGACATGGCGGCAGGAGAAAGCCCCCGCGACGATCGGATCCAACGGGCCGCACGGGGAGGCAGGAACATGAACCAGTGGCTGACAACCGGACAGGTTACGGGCATCATGAGCCGGTTCGGGCCCGTCGAGATGATCCGGGCGAACCGGATCCGGGTCACGGTCGAACCCGGTTCCGTGCGGGAGGCGGTGGCAGCACTGCAGGAGAGCCTTTCCTGCGAGCGGCTGATCACCATCAGCACGGCGGACAACGGCAGGCAATTCGAACTTATCTACCATTTCACCGGTCCCCACCGCAGCATCATATCGGTTGCGACCCGGCTTAATCGCGAGTCGCCAGCGATGCCGACGCTCTCCGATATCCTTCCCCCGGCAGGGATCTACGAGCGGCAGATCCACGATCTCTTCGGCGTCACCTTCACCGGACACCCGGGCCTTGCGCATATCATGCTGAACGAGGACTGGCCGGAAGGCGAGTATCCCCTGCGGAAGGACTGGAAGCCGGTGCCGGGAAGGTTTTACGGCGGGATCAGGAAGGAGGAGGGATAAGACATGTCAAAGGTCGTCATCCCCGTGGGGCCCCAGCACCCGGCGCTCAAGGAACCAGTCAACTTCCGCGTAATCGCTGACGGGGAAAAGATCGTGCAGCTTGAACTTGACCTCTCCTACAACCACCGGGGGATCGAGAAGGCTGCCGAATCCCGGGACTTCATCCGCGTCCTCCCGCTGCTCGAGCGGGTCTGCGGTATCTGCTCACACTCCCATGCGACCGCCTTTGCCAAGGGGATCGAGGAGCTGATGCAGGTCACGATCCCGCCCCGGGCGCAGTATATCCGGACCATCGTGGCAGAGCTCGAACGGATGCACTCCCACCTCCTCTGGCTGGGGGTCGCAGCCCACGAGGTCGGATTCAATACCCTGTTCATGTGGACCTGGCGCGACCGCGAGGCCGTCCAGGACATGCTTGAGGAGATCAGCGGCAACCGGGTCCATTACAACATGAACGAGATCGGGGGCGTCCGCCGGGACATCAGCGCTGGCGAGGTCGCATCGATCCTGAAGCGGCTGCCGGTACTCGAGGAACGGATCGCCGAATACGTGAAGATGGCGGCGGGCCAGAAGACCATGCTGATGCGGTTTTGCGGGGTCGGGAAGCTCTCCCGGGCAGAGATCCTGAAGTACGGGGCAGTAGGACCAACGGCGCGGGCGAGCGGCGTCGACTATGACACCCGGAAGGACGACCCGTATCTCGTCTACGACCAGATCCCCTGGAAGGTAGTGACGGAGAACGACGGTGATGTCTATGGCCGGACCAAGGTCAGGATCGGGGAACTGAGCGAGAGCCTTGGGATGGTCCGTTACTGCCTTGAGAACCTTCCGGAGGGCCAGATCAGGACAACCGCCCCCAAAGCCGCCCCATCCGGCGAGATCCTCTCACGGTACGAAGCGCCGCGGGGGGAGCTCGTCCACTTCATCCGGACCAACGGGACGGACAAGGCAGAACGGCTCGACATCCGTACCCCCACGCTTGCGAACTGGACGTCGGTCGCCGCAGCTCTTGTCGGGAGGAACCTTGCCGATATCCCGGTGATCGTCGCGGCCATCGATCCCTGCCTCTCCTGCACCTCCCGGATGACCATTGTGGATCAGGACAAGAACGAGCAAAGGACATTACCCGTGACAAGTCTCCGGCCGGGAAATACCGGCAGGAAGGAGGGAGGTCTCTTTTCATGAATGACATTCTTTATCTCGTCCTGTATGTCCTCGTCTTCCCGGGCTTTCTCTTTCTCCTCGGGTATGCCCTGTTCTTGGAGTTCGTCGACCGCCGGGTTACCGCACGGATGCAGCACCGTGTTGGTCCCCCATGGTACCAGCCCCTCGCCGATTTCATCAAACTGCTCGGGAAAGAGGTCATCGACCCTGCCGGCATCGACCGGAAGATCTTCGATGCAGCACCGCTTATTGCCCTTGCTGCGGTGATGACCGCGTTCATCTACGTGCCGGTCATCGGCGGGAGCCCGCTCGCGTTCGAAGGCGATCTCGTACTCGCCCTGTACCTCCTCGCCGTCCCGACGATCATGCTCTTCCTCCTCGGCTGGTTGAGCAGGAACGTCTATGCAGCCATGGGCGGCGTCCGGGCGGTCACGCAGCTCTTCATCTACGAGGTCCCGTTCTTCCTTGCGCTCCTTACCCCCGCCCTGATGGCAGGTTCATGGTCGGTCTCCGTGATTGCAGAATGGCAGCAGCAGCATCTCTGGTTCGCGCTTCTCCAGCCTATAGGGTTCATCGTAGCACTTATCGGGCTGCAGGCAAAACTGGAGCGTCCCCCGTTCGATATCCCTGAAGCGGAGACTGAGATCGTGGCAGGCCCCTGGACGGAACTGACCGGGCGAAGGCTGGCAGTCATGCACCTTGCCCAGGATGTGGCGCTCGTTACCGGCTGCGGGCTTGTCGTCGCACTGTTCCTGGGCGGTCCCTTGCTGCCGTGGGATGTCGGGCCGGCATGGCTTTTTGGAATTTCCGGGTTTTTTATCTTCGTCGCAAAGACACTCTGCATGCTCCTCATTCTCTCCGCGATCAAGGCAGCGACCGGTCGTATCCGCATCGACCAGCTCAATGATGTCGGCTGGAAGTATATTGCGAGCGCTGCGATCCTGCAGGTCGCGGTCGTTTTTGTCATGATGTCGGCGGGAGTGATTTCATGAGCGTCCTTACCGAGATGTTCCGGAACCTCTTCTCGCGCCCGGTGACCATACTCTACCCGGCAGAAAAAGTGCCGGTGCCGCCGGGATTCCGGGGAAAAGTTGCGATAGCAGATGAGAAATGTATCGGGTGCTCGAAATGCTCCGTTGTCTGCCCGGCCCGGTGCATTACCATGACGGACAGTCCCCGGGAAGTCGAGTTCAAGGGGAAGAACCTCGCGCGGAAGAAGAAGCCCCGGGTAAACCTCTACAAGTGCATCCGCTGCGGGCTGTGCGAGCGGCACTGCCCTGCCGATGCCATCCACCTCACAGGTGAGCCAGCGTCATGCGGGCCTTCACGGGAAGAGGTCACCGCATGACAGGATCCCCAGCCGGGGGTGACGGGATAACGGAACTGAGCCGCAGGCTTGCGGGGGCTCGCCGTATCGCGGTTGTCGGGATCGGCGACGAACTCTCGCCGCTCGACCGGCCGGGCGTGCTTGCGGCACGCCGGATCGAAGCCCTGCACCTGCCCGGGGCCCGGGTATTTCTCGCGGGTACGGTTCCGGAGAGCATGACCGGCCCGGTCAAATCATTCGGCCCGGACCACATTATCCTCCTCGATGCTGCTGAGATGGGCAAACCTCCGGGGACGGTGGCGGTCCTGGATCCCGGGACGGTCCGTGCATCCCTGTTCTCGTCACATGCCCTTCCCCTGCCGGTCGTCATGGACTACCTCAGGAAGGAAACAGGGGCGACGGTAATACTCCTCGGGATCCAGCCGGATTTGACAAAAGTACATGATGACCTCCCGGCAGCAGAGGATGACCTCGTTGCCGGAGCCATTAAGGATTTGGCACGCGTCCTGCAGAATGTTCTGGCGGGATCCGAGGGATAGCGGTTTTTCAGAAAGGCTGCACCCGCAGGAACCCGAAGAGAAATGTTTCGTTCACGACGCGAATGAAAACGTCTGCGGCTGCAATGTCTGGAGATCCACGACCACCGCCTGCGCCGGTGTCGGGTGCACGTTCATCTGCTTCTGGAATGCGGTCTGGGACTGCCAGGTACCCGCGTTGATTCCCAGCACCCCGCGGTACAGGGTGATGCCCCGGATGTGCACATGACCCGTGTGGAGGATCTCGGGAACGGGATCGATGATCATCCGGTCCTGCCGGCTTGCGGCGATTGGCGTCTTTCTCCCGTAGGCGGGGGCAAGATGCCGGCGGGAGAGCATCTCCTCCATCATCTGACCGCTCTTCTCGTAGCTCGCCCCCGGGATGAGGCCGATCATGTCGTCGATCGACCTGCCGTGGTACATCAGCACCCGGATGCCCTGCAGGTTCACAACCGCCGGGTTTTCGACGAGTGTGCAGTTCTTCGGGAACTTTGCCGAGAACGGTTCCGGGATCGCCGGCTGGGGCTCAGCGCCCCGGACAACGTCATGGTTGCCCGGTGCAACGATGATCTGCAAGCGGGGAGGGAGGTCGCGGAGCATTTCGGCGAACCGGTCGTATTGTTCGTGGATGTTCTTGATGGTCAGTTCCTGCTCCTGCCCGGGGTAGATCCCGACACCATCCACCAGGTCCCCCGCAATCAGGAGGTAGGTAACCGGTTCGTCCTGGAGCCAGTCGGAAAACCTGTTCCATTCTGTCTCGAGAAACGTGTTGCTGCCGACATGGACATCCGAGATGAAGACCGCCTTTCCCGGCTTGTCGCTCCTGTACGGCGTGTTATCGATCCGGATGTCGGGACGGAACATCTGTTCGGCGAAGAAGAGTTTCCCGTCGTGGGAGAGCTTGCCTTTCACCCCGATCACCTCATCGTGGATGATCCGCTCGGCATCGGCAAAGATCGGCTTGTCCTTGCGGAAGAGGGTGGGAATCGCTCCCGTCGGGTCCTCGATCTCTGCGATACGGTGCCCGTTGGTAGTGCTCTTTACGTCCGCGACCATCCCGATGACGGTGCACTCCTCCTGCCGGTAGCGGTTGGAGCGGATCAGCCCCTCGATTGGCATGGCGCTGGTCCGGTTCCGGATCATCCCCCCGAGGCGCTGGTACCGGTCCCGGAAGTAGTGGATGTAATCAGCTGTACCGTTGACAGACCCGGATGTCCCGGCCGCCCCGCTGACGACCTCGAGGACCGGGTCGGCAAGGAACCGGACCCCGTCCCGGCGGGACTCGATTCCGGGGATATGTTTCGGTGTCACGACAAGGGTATCCGGCGGGACCTGTTCGATGATGCGTCCGATCAGATCGGGGTCGCCCTGCTCCTGGATGTACCGCACGACATCAGGGTGTACCTGGAGCTGTGTCGAGAGGAACCGGAGCGCGATCTGCTGCGCATCAAGCATGGATAGTACTCTTGTGTGCGTACGAGATATACCATCAGGTTCCGGCCATGGCAGGACCGGATGGAGCGGTATATTACCGTTAACATCCAACAGACAGCAGAAGGATGGCGGAAGAAAAGAAGCCGGGATCTGTCCGGGAGATGGTTTCAGCGTTCCGCACGAGCGATCACTGGGCAGTCTCCCTCGCACGCGACCTCCTCTGGGTGATAGCGGTTGTCGGGGGAATTGCACTCTGCCTGTACCTTATCTGCGGGACATGGCCGGCGATTGTCACCATCGAGTCGGAGAGTATGGTGCCCCATATGAACGTCGGCGACCTCGTTATCGTCGTTGAGGAAGACCGGTTCGGAAACCTCATGACATGGGACACGTCGCAGGCGACAGGGTACAAAAAGTTCGGGGACTACGGAGATGTCATCATCTACCGGCCGAACGGCGTCCAGGACTTCTGGTCGTCGGTAGGAATCCTCCCTCTCTCCAGGCAGCACCCGATTATCCACCGCGCCATGACATGGGTTGATGAGGGAGAGCCGGAACCGGCCCTTATCAACACCGGCCGGGGGAACCTGACACCCGTGGAGTACATACCCCTCCATGAAAGTTCGGGAACGATTAACGGTTACACCGTGCTCTATACCGGAGACACTCCTCCCCCTGAGAACCTCACGGCTAGCGGGAGCGATCTCATCATGCGGACGCCTTCCGGGAAATACATCCTGCCGTCCGCCTACATCGTGCCGGGGGCCGGATATATCCGGTACACTTCCAACGCCCCCCACGGGGGATACATCACCAAGGGGGACAACAACATCGCGAGCGACCAGGGATACCTGACAGTATCCGGTGCTACGATTGAACCGGTAAAGAAAGAGTGGGTTGTCGGCAAATCTCTCTTTGTCGTACCCCTTATCGGGCTGCTCCCCCTCCATATCACCAAGGTCATCATCGTCGTTGTCATCCTCATGATCGCGTACGAGTGGTATAGCCGGCGGCGCGAAGCGGGAGCGGCAGGCCCTGCGAAAAAGGCCGGAAAGAAGAAGAAAACGTAGTGCCGCGGGATAACGATGGACGTTGTAACAATACTCCGGGATGCCGAAGGCGGGGACCGTCTTTCGGAAGAGGAAGCTGCCTTCCTTCTCTCTGCGCGGGGGCGGGATGCTCTCTCCATTGCGGCAGCCGCGGACCGGATCCGGGAACGGAAGGTTGAGGATGTCGTCACCTATGTCCGGAACCAGAACCTGCACGTATCCAACATCTGCAAGAACCTGTGCGGGTTCTGCGGGTTCGGGCGCAGGGCAGATGACCCGGGGGCGTACTGCATGGACAGGGGGGGCATCCAGGCGCAGGCGCGCCTTGCAGCAGAACGCCATGTCACCGAGGTCTGCCTCCTTTCCGGGGTAAACCCGGCGTTCTCGCTCGAGACATATATCGATCTCCTGCACTGGATCCACGAAGTGGCGCCGGATGTCCATATCCATGCCTTCAGCCCGGATGAGGTCTTTTTCGCGGCCGCAAAGGCGGGTGTCCCGACAACCGTTGTCCTTCGCAGGTTAAAAGAGGAAGGGCTCGGCACGATCCAGGGGACGGCGGCGGAGATCCTCGTCGATTCCGTCCGGCAGGTCATCTGCCCCCGGAAAGTCCCGACAGCCGACTGGGTCCGGATCATCGCGGAAGCCCACCGCACCGGGTTCCAGTCGACAGCTACCATCATGTACGGGTCGTACGAGACGACGAAAGACCAGGTCAGGCACCTCGCGATCCTGCGTGAGATCCAGGACGAAACCCGCGGGTTCACGGAACTCGTGACCCTCCCGTTTGTCCACACCAGCACCCCGCTCTACCAGCAGGGGATCGCCCGCCCCGGCCCCACAGGCCGCGAGGACCTGCTGATGATCGCGGTATCCCGTCTCTTTCTCGACAATTTTGCGAATATCCAGGTGGCATGGGGAAAGATCGGGCTGAAGATGACCCAGCTCGCGCTTCTCGCCGGCGCAAACGACCTTGCCGGAACGATGTTCACTGACGATGTCACCGGCAATGCCGGGCAGTCCGGATCAGACTACCTGGACCCTAAGGATATGGAGCGTATCGTAGCGGATATCGGGCGGACGCTCCGGCAAAGGACGACGTTGTACGAAATGGTATAACCGGCCATGGGGGGAACACATCACGCTCGGCCCCTCCCCCCCGATTCCGGGAGAACCAGGGCTGTTCCCGGGGAGGAATCGGCTCTGGATAATTCATAGGCAGCACCCAAAACCCCCCAGGGTCGTGACGATCCGGATGAGGTAAAATCCCTTTTACTTAAAAATCCGGATGGGCCGGAGAAGGTACCCGGGAAAAGAAGCCGGGGATCAGAGCAGTTCCAGCGCCTCTTTGCCGGTCATCCCGTTCCGGATCCCACGTGACATCGCGGCGCGGTTCGCCTCTTTCACAATGCCGGACAGGATATCATCGGTATCGGCAACGGACGGGCCGAATGCGGGCCGGACTTTTGCCGCAGGATAGCTGAATGAGTCGAGTGCCGCCACATCGAACGCCCCGCATCCCACCATACCGACGTCGGTTACGACAGCAACGAGATTCGCGGGCCCGAGGGGGATCACAAATCCGTCGGCAGTTTTCCTTGGGAGGCGTACCTTCTTCTGTTCCATCTCCATACAATCTCTCGTACAGAGATTGTCCGGCGGGATATTAAGAGTCATTCCCGGAGTGGTGCGCTGGGGATCGTTTTTCCCAGTTTTTATCTGTCTGCAAGGGATATACTGCCAGTAATTACGGAAGTGCAGCAGCAATGGATCCACTGCATGCGATCCTGGAACGGGCGCGGGAAGGGAGCAGGCTTACCGAGGATGACGCACAGTTTCTGTTCTCCGCAAAGGGGCGGGACCTCTGGGACGTCGCCGCCGCGGCTGACCGGGTCCGGGAGGAGCGGGCAGGGAGTGTCGTGACGTTTGTCCGGAACCAGAACATCAACGTCACCAACCTGTGCGTCAACGCCTGCGGCTTCTGTGGGTATTCGAAAAAACCCGGCGATGAAGGGGTATATTTTTACACGAAAGAGCAGGTGCAGGAGAAGGTGAAGCTGGCACGGTCGCGCGGGGTAACCGAGATCTGTACGGTCAGCGGGCTGCACCCGGACTTCACCGCCGAGTCCTACGCCGCCATCTACCATTGGATCCGTGAAGTATTCCCGGACGTCCACATCCACGCGAGCAATCCGATGGAGGTCGCGTATGCTGCAAGGAAGAGCGGGATTTCGACAAAGGAGGTTCTCCGGCTCATGAAGTCCGCGGGGCTTCGATCCCTCTGCGGGACTGCTGCTGAGATCCTCGTGGACGATGTCCGTTCCATCATCTGCCCGCAGAAAATCTTGTCTGCGGAGTGGGAGCGGATAATCCGGGAAGCCCATGGGCTCGGCATCCCCTCGACCGCCACGATCATGTACGGGCACTGCGAGAGCGACCGGGACCGGGCACGTCATCTTGGGATCCTCCGCAGGATCCAGGATATGACCCATGGATTTACCGAGTTCGTCCCGCTCTCGTTCATCCACATGAACACCCCGATCTATAAAAGGGGACTTGCCCGGGCCGGCGCGACGGGGAGGGAGGACCTTCTGATGGTCGCTGTCGCCCGCCTCTTCCTGGACAATTTCCGGAACATCCAGGTTTCGTGGGTCAAGGAAGGGGTCAAAATGGCACAGGTCTCCCTCCTTGCCGGCGCAAACGACCTCGGCGGCACGATGTTCGAGGAGAGCATCTCGAAGGGGGCGGGGGCGGTCAACACCGACTACCTCGACCCGGTTGAGATGCAGCGGATGGCGGAAGACGCAGGCAGGACGCTCCGGCAGAGGACGACCCTCTACGAACTTCTCTGATACTACAGGTCCGTGACTGCAATGCGACGGAACGACAAAGAGATCCACAATCCCGCGGAGATTGAGGCGATCATCCGCCGCGCCAAGGTCTGCCGACTCGGTCTCTGCGATGGAATATACCCGTACGTCGTCCCCGTCTGCTTTGGTTATGAGCCCGGGGTACTCTGGATCCATTCAGGGCCCGGGGGAAAAAAGATGGAGCTGATCACCGGCAATCCTGAGGTCTCGCTCGAATTTGACGAGGTATCCGGGACGGTGCCGGCAGAGTCACCCTGCGCCTGGGGGGTGCGGTACGAGAGCGTGATCGGCAGGGGATTTGCGGAGATCGTCAGGGATTCCGGGGAGAAAATCCACGGCCTTTCCTGCATCATGAGACAATATTCCGACAGAGAAACGTTCCCGTTCCCGGATCATGCACTGAAAGGCGTCTGCGTGATCCGGATAAAAATTTTGGAGATGACCGGGAAGCGATCTCCTCCCTGATCGCATCAGTATCCCAGGAAGTGAGTGTTGAGGAAGGAGAAAGGTCAGTCTGCCCGCAGCGCCTCGACCGGATCCATGTTCGCAGCCCGCCATGCGGGGTAGAGACCGGTGACAATGCAGATGGTCGTCCCGATCACCATACCGATGGGCAGGTACATCATGCTGTTCCATTCAAAGAAGTATGACGTATCGCCAACGAGCATCGCGACCACGATATAGCCGACGACAAAACTCAGGATCACTCCCGCCGTAGAACCAATGAGCCCGATGATCGAGGCCTCGTATACGAACATCTTCATCACCTCGTCCTTCTGCGTCCCGATGCTGCGCAGGATGCCGATCTCGCTGATCCTTTCTGTCACCGACATCATCATCACGTTGAAGATCGAGACTGCGGCAACCAGCAGCGAGATCGCGGCGATCGCCTGCATGAAGGTCACCATCGTTGAGATACTTGACGTGATCCTGCTTGCCATGCTGCTCGAGTCGGAGACCGAGATGACATCCTCCCGCTTGTTCAGCTTGCCGGTCAGGGCGTTGCTGACGACTTCCGAGTTGTTGATGTCATCGAGCAGGATCGTGACCTGGGTGTACTCTCCTTCCCCGCCATAGAAGGACGTATAGAGATCATCAGTCATCACAATCGCGCTGTCCGTCCGGAGGCTCGACGAGAGCCCGGTCTCCGCGAGGATGCCCGAGACGCGGACCTTGATCTGCCCTTCGTCTTCATCCCCGATCTTGATCTTGCTGCCGATCTCGAGGTCCTGCCGTTCTGCGAGCTGCGTACCAACAAGGACATCGCTCTCGCTCCGGGGAAATGTCCCGTTATCGACCGTGAGCACGGCCTGCATATCGTCGGTTTCGAGGCCGTAGATGGTAGCCCGCCCTTCTTCATCGTTCTTCGTAGTGATTGTATCGCTCTCCGAGTAGAGCGGGTAGACGGTCCCGTACTTGCTGGCTATCTGGTAGATGTCATCGTACTGGTCTTCCGTAATGTAGCTGTCATCATCGCTGCTTCCCATCCCGGGCGGTCCGCCACCGCCTCCCCCGGTATACGGGGTTACCGTCATGGTGTTCCCCATGGAAGACATCTGGGCGGAGACCACCGACGTCATGTTGGCGCCAAGCATCCCCATCGCAGAAATTGCGATAACGCCGATGGTAATGCCGAGGGCGGAGAGGATTGACCGCAGCATGTTGAGCCGGATGCTCCTTGCCGAGAGCGTGAGCAGGACGTCGGAGAAGATCTTCGGCGTCTTCATGTCACGATCCTCCCGTCACGGATGACAATCGTCCGGTCCGCGTAACCTGCCGTCTCCGGGTTATGGGTGACCATGATGATGGTGTTCCCGTTCTCGTTGAGCTCGGTGAGCATCTTCATGATCTGCAGGCCGGTCTTTGTGTCCAGGTTCCCGGTCGGTTCATCGCAGATGAGGATCTTTGGTTCGTTGACGAGTGCCCGTGCGATCGCAACCCGCTGCTGCTGCCCCCCGGAGAGCTCTGCGGGCCGGTGCCGCGCCATCTTCCGGGTTATCCCGACCGATTCGAGCAGTTCCCCGACATGGCCGGTATCGTCCTGCTTCCGGTTCTTGAGGATGTAGGGGTATTCCACATTCTCGTACGCGGTGAGGAGGGGGATGAGGTTGTACCGCTGGAAGATATATCCAAGGGTACTGAGTCGCAGCCGGGTCAGGTCGTGATCGTTAAGGGTACGGACATCCGTACCAGCGATCAGGAGTCTGCCCCTTGTCGGGACATCGAGACAGCCCAGCTGGTTCATGAGCGTCGATTTCCCCGAACCGGAGGGGCCCATGATGGCGACAAACTCCCCGTCTTCTATGGTGAGCGAGAGGTCATCGAGCGCGACGACATCCCCGGATGCGAGAGAGTAGACCTTGGTGATGTTTTTGACCTCAACGATCGGCGGGTTCATCGTCGTCCTCGCCCTGTTTCCGCCGCGGGATCTTCTCTTTTAACTTCCGGATGTACCCCTTCTTCCATGCGACGATTACGATCACGAGCACACCAACGAGCACGATCCCGATCTGCATGAACGGGATTGATGAGCCGGCAGAGCTGCCGCCCCTGCCCCCCATGCCGAAGAGGGACATCCCGCCGCCACGACCGTCACTGGGGGCGCCGCTGTTCCCGGAAGAGGATCCTGAAGACAGAGCGCCTGACGATAGGGACGTGCCTCCGCCGGATGTGGATGCATCAAACGTCTTTGTGAACGTGTTCCCGTCTGCGTCCTTGTACGAAACGACGACCGGCACCGTTGAGCCGGTTCCGGTATACGTGACCTCGAAACCGGCAAAGTCGTCCGGCTCGAGTTCCCCAATAACGTAGATCTGGTTCGGGTCGACCGCAGTCGCCGGGCTCCCTACGGTAACTGTTACAGAGTAGGCGCTGGTAAGTCCCGCGTTGTTGATATCCCCGGAGAGCGTGGTGTAGGAGGAGCTGCTCTCGATCTCGACATTATTGAGGACGATCTCTGCTCCCAGCTTGTCTTCGCTGAACCGGATGGGGAGCGTGATATTCTGCGTGTGGTCGTTGTCCCCGTTGTGATAGGTAACCATGAACGTTACCGTCGTCTCTTCCAACGGGGTTATCTCGAACCTCACCTCTTTGGAAGCATCGGCAGCAAGTGTCCCGACAAATCCCGTGCCCGGTGTTATCGTTGCGCCATCCGCGATTGGGATAATCCTGACACCGTTAATCTCATTCTCCCGGGGATTCCCGACGGAGATGTTGATTTCTGCCTTGACACCTTCGTTGAATGAATCGGGGAGCCGGGATACGGCGACGGTGAGACGGGTGCTCTTCACGTTGACCGGGATGTACATCCGGTACGACCCGCCATCGGTAAGGTCGAGGTAAAACTTCGGGTAGTAGGTGCCGTCGATCACGTCGGCCTCGAAGGTAAAGGTAAAGGTCGTCGAATCTCCGGAACCAAGGGTCCCTACCGTATCATACGCGGCCTCGTTGAGAATCTTGAATCCCGTACAGGGCGATTCCAGGTCAGCAGAGTGGATGCTGACGGATTCGTCCCCTGTATTCTTCACCGTGACCGTGACGGTTCCAATGTCCCCGCCAATAAGGGATGTGGGACTCACGGAATATTCAGTAACGACGAGCTGTGCATCCGTACTTCCTGCGCTGGCTCCCGCGACGATAAGGGCGAGGAGGATCAGCAGGCATGTTAATAGTCTGAATTTCATGTTCCGTTCACCATGTCTTCCTGAGAACTCATCCTGAATCTTTTCGAGGCGATCGTGCTGCAGGGATCCGGACCGACGCCTGGACCCGATGCTCCGGGATTCACGTATTCCGATTCAGTCCTCCCGTTGGAAACAAGGGAGAGTCGCAAAGAACCCAGTGGCTCCCCTTATTGTAAAGAATATCTTACATTAAGTTTTAAATAACTTACTATGTGTCGGGCGTTTGATACCAATTGTATTGTGCCACCGCACCGTCTGACACCAACCCGGCGCAGAACAGAAAGACCCGGTGTCCGTGGAACCAATCCCGGACGCGTGCCTGCTGTCCGCGGATGGGAGAGGAGAATGGCAGGTTGAGCGGCGAAGAACAGGAAGATTCTGCAAAAAGGATGGAAAGGCGCCGGCGGGATTTTTCAGTCCTCGTACGTGAAGACTTCTTCGATATTAACCTTGAAGTGGCGGGAGATCCTGAAGGCAAGGTCGAGGGAAGGGATGTATTTTCCCTTCTCGATGGCGAGGATTGTCTGGCGCGTGACCCCGATCGCTTTGGCAAGATCCTCCTGTGTCATGTCATGCATAGCCCGGAAGACCTTGATCTTATTCTTCATCGCCGTCACTTGCTCCGTATTTACGGCCGTAGTACATCCTGAAACCGATATACAGGAAGATCATGAGACAGAGCATGCCGAGCTGGAAGAAGCCGAGCCGGTTGAACGACTCTGGGCCGACAAGCGGGACGGGAAATTCGATGTCCGGCGGGGGTGAATGGCTTCCCGGGAACGAGGGCGGGCGGATCGAGAACGGACGGTTGAGGCCGATGATGATACTTCCGAGGCTGATGACGAAGAAGATGACCCAGAACACCCAGAGCGTGCTCATTGCAGCTTTCTGTGCGATGAACTGGGTGCGTTCATCCTCGAACCCTTTCTCCACGTTCTTGTGTGTGAAATAAAGCAGGAGAATCCCGATGATAACAGCAACCTGGATGAAAAGCGGCCGGTCGAGTTGCAGCGACAACCAGAAAATTGCAACCTCGATGAGGGCGATCACGCCTACGAGGAGGTAAAAGATGTTCTGCTTTATCCGCATACCATTCGTCTCTTTAATCCGTTTTCGCTCATAAACTTTAATAACATGCGCCTTATACCCGCAGCGGGCGGGAAGGGTCAGTCAAAGTGAGGTTTCAGGAGCCGGACTATCTTGTCCCCGATCTTTTCCGCTTTCTTTACCGCCTCTGTATCTTTTATGACCGCCCCCTCCTCGTATCCGGTCCCCTTGACGGACCCGAGTGACGAAAATTCGTGCGTGCTTAAGAAGCCCTCGATTGTCTGGACCGTCCTGGTTGCCCCTTTGGATGCGTGGACGGCGACGGCAACACCACTGCGCCCCGCAAGCTTCCGGTCATGGTACAGGGAATAGGTCCTGTCGATGAAGTTCTTGAGGTGACCACAGACATCGTAGTAGTATGTCGGCGAACCGATGACGAGCACCTCGCACTCCATCACCTTCTCTGCAACAGCTCCCCAGTCATCCTTTTCGATGACGCACCACTTGGTTTTTTTGCATTTCTCACAGCCCAGACAGGGATTGATCTTCTTTCCTGCGAGGGAGATGAACTTCGTCTCGATTCCGGCATCTTCGCACCGTTTCAGGATGATCTTGATCAGCCGGGCGGTATTCCCGTTCTTCCGTGTACTCCCTGATATGCCGAGAACTTTCATACGTTTCCCTTGGTCGCATCCCTCTTGATGGTTTTGATGACCGGTGCAAGGCCGCATCTCCGGAACACACCGGCAACTTCTCCCCGCGGGTCACCGGCACGGTGGAAAAGGTGGGAGCGGCACCCGCAGTCGCTGCTCCCGAACCTGGCAACGCCCCCCGTCGCAAGTGCGTCAGCGATTTGGCACTCCGCCCGTTCCGTAGATACGGTATACACTGCACAGACGAGCACGAACCGGGGATCGCACAGCAGGTAATCGACATGCCATTTCGGGGGGCGGTTATTATTTTCTGCAAGAGCGATATGTCGTTCCAGCCGTTTCAGCCCCCCTCCACCAAGAGCCGATCCAATGTAGACATGGAATCCGGCATCAAAGGCGACGTCCCCGAGTGCGCCCACCTGCACGGTACAGGTGGGATTATGGAAGATGAGGCAGTATGTTCCTTTATCCATAGCCGCTTCTCATCAGGTGCCGGGCCGCGGCGATGTGACGGCTGCCCCCCGTATCAACCGGTTCACCATGCCCGGGATACAGTCCCTCAACGTCAAGGCCGGCGAGCCGGTCGAGCGAACAGGAGAGATCCTCCCTGCTCCCGCCGATAAAATCATACCTCCCGAAAGCCCCGTCGGTAAAAACAGTATCCCCGCTGATCAGGAGCCGGTCGCATTCTGAAAAGAGGCTGATACTCCCCGGGGTATGTCCGGGCGTATGGAAAATGGCAAGGTCCCCGACCGTATCCCCGTCTTCAAGAACGATATCCGGGACGATGCCGGGGGAACGGCCCCCGAAGTTCATGGAGAGTGAACGGAGGTCATCGGAAAGCCCCGGGGCGTCGGCCCGGTGGATTGCGACCTTTGCCCGGCACATATGCGCGATCCCGGCGAGATGTGCGACGTGGTCGAAATGGCAATGGGTGAGCACGACGGTTTTCACCCGATCACGGAACGGCGCGACCTGCATCGGGAGGACGCCTGCATCGATCAGGATATCCCCGTAGAGGTACGAGTTCGACCACATACCACTTCCTGCGATCCACGTCACCTTCATGCAGAATAATAAGGACTGAAAGCAGATGTTTGTTATGGATTTGCTCATCCGCAGGTGCTCCCGATCCATCCCCCGCGAGGTCCGGGCTGTCGCAGGAACGGAAGGGATGGATCCGGGGCGGATGGCACAAAGAATTGCGAAGGGGAGGATCGTCATCCCGCACAACCCGGAGCGGAAGCACCCCCCCTGTGCAATCGGTGAAGGCTGCCGGGTGAAGGTGAATGTCAACATCGGGACATCCGGTCCCCATTGCGATCCGGCCCTTGAACTCCGGAAGGCAAAGGCCGCCCTTCTGAACGGTGCCGACGCTATCATGGACCTCTCGACGGGAGGAGACCTCGCCGCGATCCGGAAGAAGATCCTCAGCCTCCCGGCGACAATCGGCACGGTCCCGGTGTACGAAGCAGTTCGCCGGGCCGGGTCTGCAGCGGATGTCGATGCAGACCTCCTCTTCCGTGTAATCCGGGAACACTGCCGCCAGGGCGTCGACTTCCTCACCCTCCACTGCGGCGTGAACCGGCAGGCTCTGGCGGCACTGAAAGCGGATCCCCGGCTCATGGGAGTCGTCTCGAGGGGCGGGGCGTTCCATTGCGCGATGATGGTACAACGCGACGAGGAGAACCCGCTCTATTCGGAGTTCGACTACCTGCTTGATACCCTCGCTGAATTCGATGTCACGGTGAGCCTCGGTGACGGGATGCGCCCCGGGTGCCTGCAGGACGCGTCGAAGCTTGCCAAGTCCGTGGAATACGTGACCCTCGGCACGCTCGCACAACAGGCACTTTCAAGGGGCGTCCAGCGGATGATCGAAGGTCCCGGTCACATGCCGCTCGACCAGGTCGGGTATAACGTGAGGATGATCAAGGAGATCACGGATGGCGCCCCGCTCTACCTGCTCGGCCCGATCGTGACGGATATTGCGCCCGGCTACGACCATGTCGTAACCGCAATTGGCGGAGCGACGGCGTGCATGCATGGTGCCGACTTCCTCTGCATGGTCTCGCCCTCCGAGCACCTTGCCCTCCCGCTGGAGGATGATATCATCGAGGGGACGCGGTTTGCAAAGATAGCCGCCCATATCGGCGACACGGTTCGCCGGCCGGAAGGGTACCGTACCGAACGCGAGATTGCGATGGCACAGGCGAGGAAGGATCTCGACTGGGAGGAGCAGTTCCGGCTCGCCCTCTACGGTGATGTTGCAGAGAAGATCCATGCCCGGGACGGGGCGCTCGACACTTGCTCGATGTGCGGGGATCTCTGCGCGATCAAGGTGGTAAAGGAGATCTTCGAAGGAAAAGAACCGAAAAGGAAGAGGATACGGAAATAGTACCGGTCGTTTTTACCGCGACTGGTTCTCCCCGCAACTCCCATCCAGGGCTTCTTTGACCTGGTCAAGGGTCACGGTTATTGAATTTTCAACCGGCACCGACCAGCCGGTGATCACCGCTTCGACCACGGCGCTCCCCCTGATGGTCACTTCGATCCCACCTTTTGCGACTAAAGCAGCGAGGGCTTTGATGAGCTCGGCATTGCGCGATGTCAGGGGGACAGTAAGGACGGTCGTATCCCGGGATCGAATCCGGACATTTCCCGTGTTCCCGTTTGCGATCTCCCGTTCTCCGTCGCCCCCTTGGACAAGGACGAGAAACGGGAATTCCCGCAGGGTAACACCGACGATATTGGGGTTCTGCACCCGGATCGCCACATCAAATTCAAGGGATGAGAGCGTGACCCCCCGAATCTTCACATCTTCAATGGTAATCGACGGATCCCTGAGGATTGGCATTATACAAGGTTGGAGACGGGAGGGGTTAAAATACTCCGTTTTCATTCCATGACCGCTGTGCCGGGCTTCCGGCAGGGACATTCCGTGCGCATCGGGATGCGAAACAGGGGACGGAACCGGCATCAGGAACTTTTTTCATTGGCAGGAATGACGGCGGCATCCAGGATGGACATTTTTACTCATTGATCCGTTCTATCCTGAAAATTACCGGCCTGATCCCGTCCGTACAACACCCGATCATGGTTGAATCATCTTTCATCCACCCGTTAAAAGTACCGCGGGAGAAATTTCCTCCGGTGAGCAGTACGGCAACGAACGGGTGGATATCCCGCCACGCCCAGTCACAGAAATTCTCCGGCTTTTTAAGTCCACAGACGAACTCCTGCCCCTCGTTAAAACACTCGCAGGGGGTAACCGCTGTTCTACAATACCTATCAGCCAGTTCGGGATTGATTGTCCTCTTGACCACCGTGATTTTACATCGGACCATGGGAACTTTTCCTCGTAGTGTTCATTCCCGATACAATTCCATAAAAGCCACGGACCCCGGGGATTTTACGGTCTCCCCCGAAGTTCCTTTTCCATCGCTGCAAGGCACGCTGTCGCCTCAGCTTCGCTGATTCCCGGCGTATCCCGGATCCGGTTGTAGCGTTCGCACATCAGGTCCGGGCATTTGCCACAGTGCGGGAACTTGCGGTCATTGACACAACAGTCGTAGATTGCACACCGGTCGATGCCGATATAGGTCGTCCAGAACGGCTTCCCTCCTGTCTTTGTGCAGCCCGGGCACTCTTTCCCTGCGTGGTCGCAGTCACTGCAGGAGTACCCGCAGACGGTCACGATCTTCTTTTTCGCCATGATCCGGAGGTAGTGAGTTCATGGTATTTGAGGAGCAGGGAAAGATGGTGCGAAAGTGAAAAAAATGGAAGGAGGGATGAGCCGGGCCGGGTCGCCGGCTGAAACCGGACGGAGGGGCTTCTCTCGCAAACCCACAGAGTATTTGGTTCAACACGGACTATATCCTGCTGAACATGGCGAAATCCCCCGGATCTCCCCGTCTCATATCAGTCCAGGTGAAGATCCTCCTCGTCTTCCTTGCCCTCTCGATGAGTGCCCTGATCATAGCCGGGATGCTGGCACTCACGCAGGTTGCCGACGTGAGTGATTTTGCCGTATCGAGCAGCTCGGATCTCGGCACCCGGGCGATGGAAGACTCCAGCGCGGCTCTCGAACGCGACGCCCAAAACTCGCTCCTCCGCCTCGCGAAAGACCAGGCGGACATCAGCAACGTCATCTTCGAACAGGTTGCGGGGGAGATCGACATGATGGTCGTCTATGCGGACAGGGTCATGGATGATCCGGGAATGGTCCGCAGCCGCCCATTCTACGGGCAGGATACGGAACCCGCAGACCGGCTCTCGACTTCCCTCCTTTTTCTCTCCCCGGGTGTCGCACCGGCAGTACCGATAGATGAACGGAACGCAGTCGGGATGATGGACGATATCTTCATCCCGCTCTACAGAAACGATCCAAACCTCGCTGCCATCTATGTCGGAACCGATACGGGCATCTTTATGATCTACCCGTGGGCGAGCGGGATCAACGCATCCTTCGATCCGCGGCAGCGGGAGTGGTTTACCGGGGCGGAGGCCGGCGGAAATATCACGTGGTCGGATCCGTATGTCGATATGCTCGGGCATGGCCTGATGGTCACCGGCTCGCGTGCCGTTACGGATCCGGAACGGGGATGGCGATGGGTCGTCGGTGCGGACGTCACCATCGAGACCATCAACCAGGACATCATCGGAACGCAGGTCGGCGACCGCGGGTACGCCATGCTCGTCGACCAGCACGGGAACATTGTCACCCGGCCAGGCCTCTCCGCAGGAGACCGGCGGTGGGACGAATCCTTTGTTGCCGAGAACCTCTTTGCGAGCGGCAACCCGGCGCTTGCCGCCGCAGCCCGGAACATGACCGCGGGGCTGACCGGGATCGAACGGGTGTCGTACGAGGACGGCGACCGCTTTATCGCGTACGCACCGGTGAAGAGCATGAACTGGAGCGTTGCCGTGGTCATGCCGGTTGATGAAGTCATTGCCCCGGCTGTGACGACAAGGAACAACATCCTTATGGCATCGCAGGACACCGCTGAACATATCACGGCACAGCAGGACGAATTGCGCGCCATCCTGCTCGGGTCATTCCTGATCCTGCTTGTCTTCGTCACCGTGCTGACCGTCCTCTTTTCGCGGTACCTGACCCGACCGCTTGCGGACCTGCAGGCAGGCTCGGAAGCGATCGGCCAGGGCGCCCTCGATTTCCGGGTGAAGATCACAACCGGCGACGAATTTGAGGAACTCGGCAACGCGTTCAACAAGATGGCGGGCGACCTCCAGGAATATATCAACACGCTGCGCCTGACGACTGCAGAGAAGGAACGATTCCAGAAAGAACTGGATATTGCAAAGGGGATCCAGCAGAGCTTCCTCCCTGAGTCGGCGCCCACCATCCCGGGCATCGATCTTGCCGGCTTCAACGAGCCCGCCCTTGAGGTGGGGGGCGATTTCTTCGATTTCATCCCGGTCGGCGATGACAACTGGGGTCTCGTTATTGCAGATGTCTCGGGAAAAGGAGTCCCGGCGGCCCTCTTCATGGCTCTCTCCCGCACCCTGATCCGGGCGACGACGGCAAGGAACGCGGATCCGGCACGGGCGATCGAGGAAGCGAACCGGCTGATCTTCGGTGATGCAAAGACCAGTATGTTCGTGACCCTCTTCTATGCGGTCCTCGACGTTCGGAACAGGACCCTGTCGTTTGTCAATGCAGGGCACAATCCACCCCTTCTCTCGACGGCAGGGAGCGCGAAGGTCGCACTCCTCCAGGCAAAGGGTATCGCAATCGGGGTACTTGAGGACATCTCCCTTGAATCGGCGCAGATCCTGTTGCATCCGGGGGACGTGCTTGTCCTGTATACCGATGGCGTCACCGAAGCGGCGAACATGAAGGACGAGGAGTACGGGATCGAACGGATGACCGCCGTCGTCGCCGCCTCCCGGAATTTGCCGGCACAGGAGATCATCGCAGCGATCGTCGCGGATGTGGGGCAGTTCGCGGGATCACGGCCCCAGTACGATGATATCACCCTCATGGTACTGAAAGTCGGGTGATTATTTCCCGGATCAGCCGCACGCTCTCCCTCAGATACTGGCTTTAATGAAGAACTCCCAGACGGCAAACCCGATCTCGATCGCGATCAGGACAATCACGATCCATTCAAGGAAGTTGGAGTGCTGGATCCGGACCTCACCCGAGAGCATCGTATAGGTCTCCCGGATGACTTCGATCTTCTTGTTCACGCTCTCGCTCCACTGCCCGCTGCGCATCACTTTTAACGCGGTTGCGTAGACCCGGGCGTAATAGACGTCCTCGGTCACCTTGATCAGGTTGTCGACTTTTTCGACGGTCTCTGAGATCTCAGCCTGCGTCTCCAGAAGCCCGCTCATGATCGTATGGTAGCGCCGCATCCGGCTGTACTGGGTAAGCCGCTCGGCACCTTCGATGTCATCGTACATCTTCTCCATCTGCCGGCTCAGTTCCTTGTCGTAGTACCGGAGCTCGAGCACCTGCACGTTGGCAAATTCGATAAGGTCGATGATGTCAGCAGGGTACTCCACATCGCAGAGGAATGCAGCATCCCACGAGAGGATGGCGAGGTCGTCGGGCGTGTAGCTCAGCGAGTTGGCGGTGATCTCCTGTTTGAGTGCCGGGGCAATCGCGTTCCGCTCGTTCAGCATCAGGGGGACGGGATCGAAGGTATCATCGCGTTTCCCGGTGGCATAGATAGTGTAATCCTCAAAGAAGTCCGGGTTGAGGGCGAAGTCGCGGATATGGGGGCGGATCAGTTCGGCAAGCGTCATCAGGTACCTGACGAAATAGTCCGCAAGCCCTTCCTGATGGGGGAAGAGAAATGCCAGATGCGATAACCCTACAAGGTCGCCCTCGGCGTCCTCGCAGGTGAAGCAGAAGCTGATGACACCGACATCATACAGGCGGGCTGCGACCGTGAACTCAACGATCTTTCCGTCGCGCTCGACCCGGAACGGCTGCATCCGGATCATGAGCGGCGGGTCCTCCATGATGATGGACTTGGGCCGGACCCGGACGAAGCCGGCCCGGGCTGTTGAGTAACTCCGGGTCAAAGCTTCCTCGAGTTCCGAGAGATCGACCTCCCGCCCGATATCGTACATCCGGTAAAACCGGAGTGAAAACATAAAAAATTGCCTCCTTTTTTCTCGTTCTGGTTTTGTATATCAAGAACGCCGGATTCCGTATTGAGGCTTTCTTCGCCAGGCATCAAAGAATTCAGAGTATCCTGCCGCACCGTTGAGGCATATGACACCCGAAGAACTTTTTTCCCGGGTCTTTGAATCGATACCCCGGCAGGGACCAAGGTGCAGGGTAATCCTTCGGAAAAATCTCTTTTGGGACCAGTTGCTCCCGGCAGATTTTAGCGCACCCCGAACTTCCGCACGTGTGCCCATGCCCGGTGGAGCTTTTCATGCCGTGGATCGGTCTCGTCGTAGATCCCGGTCTTCTCCCGTGCAAACAGGGTCCGGTCCTCGCCAATCGGGCAGACCTTGATGCAGAACCCGCAGGGAGCGGCGTACCGTTTTGCCAGTTCCTCCGACCTGGTGGCACACGCACGCTTGTCAGTCAAATCTTTCGGGTAATCCACGCCAGGAAGGGCGTTGACAGGGCATATTTTAACGCACTGCATGCATTCGATACAGAGCGGTTCATCGATGACAGGGTCCGGCGGAATCTTCGCGGTAGTGAATATCGATGCGAACCGGACCCGGGGACCATACTTCCGTGTCAGGATGACGTTGTTGATGCCAAAGTTCCCGAGCCCGGCGAGGTACGCTGCGTGCCGGTGGGAGAAGAACGCGACGGGCTTTTCCTTCAGGATGCTGACGCTGCCGTACCCGTCCCGGGGAATGGCAACGGACGCGAACCCCCTCTTATTCAGGAACGTGGCGATCCGGTGCGTTCCTGCGTCCAGCAGGGCGTTGACCGTCCGGTATTCCTCGAGATACCAGATCGATGGTGCCGTCTCCAGCGCCGGGAGACTGACCGGTATCCCGATCACGATGACGGTTTTTGTGCCGGGGAAGATCGCATCCGGCCGGAACTCTTCCGGTACCCACGGGGTGAAGGGGGGATGGTCATAACGATCGGCCGGGGCAAAACCGACAAGCGGGATGCCGAGCCGGGAACACAGGTTTTTCACTCCGCTTTTCAGCCGGCTGTTCATGGATCGGGATTTGCGGGAAGGATTGATAAAGGCATATGCAGGAAAGGGCATCACCGGTGGTGTCCCGGCCGGCCTGATCGTGAAATCCGATCCCCCGGGGCTCTAAACGCTGACGGAAAAAGGGATGGGGGTCATACAGCTGGTCCGGAACCTTTACTGCTCCTGAACCCGCATACAGATCCTGTTATCTGCCCCTATTTCCGGTTCCGGAGTTCCTGCACCCTTTCCACAAGCCCTTTTGCCGCCACTTCTTCGCTTACGTTCGGGTCCTTGAACCGCGTATACCGCTCGCAGACGAGATCCGGGCATTTCCCGCAGTGCGGGAGTCTGCGGTCGTTTACGCAGCAGTCGTAGATCGGGCAGCAGTCCGCGCCGACATATGCGGTCCAGAACACTTTTCCTTTCTTTGCTTCGCATCCCGGGCATTCCTTTTCGAGGTAGTTGCAGTCGGTGCACGAGAACCCGCAGATGGTCTGCATCTTCTTTTTTGCCATAGATCCAGGTTCCGGGCCCGCAAGGATAAATACAGGGCATACACACCCGAAAGTGTGTTTTCTCCCACAGGAACGTGAGCGGGGGGAGTTCAAGGAATCCCCGGGCGGGAGACAGAACCATGACCGGAAACCAGACCCGCAGGAACCCTGCAGACTTCTTTGAATACACTTGCTTCACCCCCTCCCGGAACGACGGCGGGGAACGATCCCGTTCCTCGCTCTGGCAGCGGTTCAACGGTGTGCCGGCCCCGGCGATCCGGTACTACACGTCCCGGATATCCTCTCCCGGAACCGCGAATGAATCCTCATGCGTGCAATGCCAGCCCCGGAATTCCGAAAAACTTGGGCAGCACTCCTGCCCGCGGTCATAACGACAATCCCAACGGAACGATACCCGTCCCTTTTTTTCCCAGACCTGCCGACCACAAAGCACTCAATGCTTCCTGCCCAATCACTGCAGCAACATGTCATTACCACAGTTACCACCGTTTTTTTACCAGATATTCGAGTCTCTCCCCCGGCAGGGGCCCGGGTGCTCAGAAGCGACACGGAAGGTGTGGTCGCTGCTCCCCCTCATGTCCCCGGATGCGAAGATCCTCGACGTAGGATGCGGAAGTGGGACACAGACGCGTGACCTTGTGGCCCTCACCACCGGAACGATCACGGCTGTCGACAACCACCAGCCGTTCCTGGATATTGTCGATGCCTGGGTCAGAAAAGCCGGCGTGGCCGACCGGGTGAAAACCGTCTGCGCCTCCATGGATGCCCTGCCCTTTGACAAAGGATCGTTCGACCTCATCTGGTCCGAAGGCGCCATCTTCATTGTCGGGTTCGAGCAAGGCCTCAACCTCTGGAAGCCGCTCCTGAAAAAAGGAGGGTGCATGGTGGTGTCCGATGCCGACTGGTTCGAGCCGAATCCCCCAAAAGAGCTCGTGAGCTGGTGGGAGAGCGAGGGTTACCTCCCGGTCTCTGAGGCCGAGATGAAGGAGCGGGTGAAACGGGCCGGGCTGCGGCTTGTTGCAACGTGCCGTCTGCCGGAGAACGGGTGGTGGGATAACTACCTTGTCCCGCTGGTTGCCCGGACCACGGAGCTCCGGAAGACGCATGGGAAGAACCCGGGAGATTCCGCACTCCTTGACTCGCTTGAGCACGAGGCGGACATGTACCGGAAATACAAGAGGTGGTACGGGTACACCTTCTTCGTGATGCAGAACGTCTGATGCTCTGCTGGGACCCGTGGAGGCAGGGGACAGTACGGCAATACCCCGGCACCCCTGAGGTATTCATCCCCCTCTTGTTTCTCCTGACCACTATCCTGAAGTCCTGGCATGACCACCGGATACGTGATCATGTCGCCTGATTCCGCTGGCCGGCTCCGCACTCTTGCCCTCTCGCTCGGCGCCGATTATTTCGGGATCGCGGATCTGGCTCCCGCCCGGGAAGCCATCCGGGCGCAAGGCGGAGAACGGGTGGCACAGTATCCCCGCTCCGTGGTTGCCGGGATCCGACTGCAGGACAGTATCGTCGACCTGCTGCCGGAGAAGGACCGGGCCGGAGCGATCCTGTACCGGCACGCAGCCTACGATGTTGTCAACACGGCCCTCGACCAGATCGCGCTCAGGATCGCGAATCTGCTCCAGTGCGAGGGATATGCAGCGTTTCCCGTTCCCTCATCGGAGCGGACGAGCGATGAGAAGATCGCCGGCCCCTTCTCCCAGAAGCTCGGGGCACATATGGCCGGCCTCGGCTGGATCGGGAAGAGCTGCCTGCTCGTGACCCCGGACCATGGCCCGCGGGTCCGGTGGGTCAATGTCCTGACCGATGCCCCGCTCAAGCCGACCGGCTCACCCGTGAAGCCCCGGTGCGGGGAGTGCACGGATTGCGTGGACATCTGCCCGGTACATGCGTTCACCGGCCGGGGGTTCTCGCCCGATGAGCCCCGCGAGGCCCGGTTCGATGCAGCCGCCTGCGACCGGTATTACCAGCAGCTCGGGAAGGAGTTCGGCGTGGACGGCGTCTGCGGGATGTGTTTATGGGCGTGCCCGCACGGGAGAAAAAGGGGAAATGAGCAGCGGCTGGATCCGCACGAGAATTCACTGAAAAAATACCCTCAATGGTGAAGGACAGATCAGAATACCGTACCTGAAACGGGGCCGGCGGCCTCTGCCTGCAGCTGCTGATTTTTCAGATCGTCCTTCGATCTGCTGTCAGTTCCTCAACTTTCGCGAGGAGCTCCCCCTCCCTCTTCTTGCGCTCCATGATATCTTGGAACATAACAAGCGTGCCGTCCTTCCCTTCATACTGATACGGCACCGCCGTCACTTCCACGTCGAAGGGCGATCCGTCAAGGCGGACATAGACCTCATCGTAGTGTCCGACCGGTTCCCTGTCGACCGTCAGGCGCTTCACCCGCACCCTGACGATGCCGTGGAATGAGGGGTGGATCCGGTCCCACACGTTTGTCCCGACCATCTGGTCGGTACTCGCCGCCCCGAACAGCCGGAGCGCTGCCCTGTTCAGGTAGAGGAACCGGCCGTTGAGATGGGTATAGATCGCATACGGGGCACTGTCTACGAGGGTCTGGAAATTCCTCTCGCTCTTCTCCCGCTCCTTCTGCGCGTGCACGATCTCATCAAGATTGCTGCGCAGCTCTTCCTCCGATGCCGCAATCTGCTCGTACGCGGCCCGGAGTTCGTCCTCTGCCTGCTTCCGGGGCGAGAGGTCCTGGAACAACAGCATGATCGCGGGCAAGCCGCCGAAATGGATGGGTTTCGACCGGATCTCGACCGGGTAGGGCCGGCCGTCAAGGGTCAGGAGCCGCATCTCCATTGGAATGGCCGCAGTTTCGGTCTCACGCTGGCGGGCATGCTGCTGAACGAGGGGGCGGTCATCCGGGTGGATGTACGTGAGAGCATCCTTCCCCCGGAAATCTTCCACGCTCTCTGCCCCTGCAAGGCGGAGGCCTTCCCTGTTGACGTACAGGATCCTTCCGGCAGTTTCCTGAACCATGATACCGATTGGGGTGAGGTCGATGAGCGAACGGAACTTTTCCTCGCTCTCCCGAAGATCCTGCTCGGTCTTGATCCGCAAAAAATCTGCCCTCCTCCGCGCAACCGCCTGCCGGATCTTGTGGGCGAGCTCGGCAAACTGGGAACGCGGATCGCCTCCCTTCTGGAGGTAGAAATCGGCCCCGTTGTTGATCGCCTCGATAACGACCTCTTCACGGCCTTTTCCGGTAAAGAGAATGAACGGGAGGTCACCGAATTGTTTCCTGACCGCTTTTAAAAATGCTATCCCGTCCATTTCCGGCATCATGTAGTCCGATACGATGGCCTCACAGCCCGTTATCGCATTGCCGGAGAGTGCTTTTTTAGCCGAGATGAGGGTATCGACCTGAAATTCAGGTGTCCCTTCCAGAAAGATCTTTCCGATCTCAAGGAGTCCGGGCTCGTCGTCCACATAGAGCACCCGGATCCTGTCGTGCATAGTATAGCCATTTCCCCATTATTTCTTAATTATATCTGTCAGGGAGGTTCAGCCAGCGCTTTTTACGGCACGGTCCCTCCTTGTCGAAAAGATGGTGAGCCCTGTCCGGAAATCCCCGGGATGATCGCGTGATTTGGCCGGTCCCTGCCGGAATGATCGACGGTGAGAAAAGAAAATTTTTCAATTCCTGGCTATCTTCAGGATCCGGATCGCGAGGTGCGCCGCGTTCTCCCCGTTGTCCACGCCGACGCAGGCGACAGGGACGCCCTTGGGCATCTGGGCTATCGCGAGGAGCGCATCGAGCCCGTTCAGGGTGCCGCTGACCGGAACGCCAATGACCGGCCGGTCCGTCCGTGCTGCAATCGCTCCAGGCAGGGCGGCGGAGAGCCCGGCAATTGCGATGAAGACCTTCGCATCGCTCGATTTCACGTACGCGTCCAGCTTGTCCGGGTCCCGGTGTGCAGAGAGCACCTGCGCATCGTAGGAGATCCCGTGTTCGGTGAGGACTTTTCTGACTTTGTCGGTGATCTTACTGTCCGAGGTGGATCCTGAAATGATAGCGACATCCGCCATATTCTGCATCCAAACTTATATCCACCTTCTTAAATATACTATGGGCAGATCACCATGGAAAAAGAATTACTCCTGATGCTCCCGGGCCCGGTGCCGATTCCGGAACGGGTCCGCCTCGCGATGGCGCGTCAGGCAATCAACCACCGCAGCCCTGAATTCGGTGCTGTCTATGCCGACTGCGTGCGGGTCATGAAGACCGCGTTTGGTACCGCGAACGACCTTTTTATCATCAGCGGGTCCGGCACTGCCGGCATGGAAGCCGCAGTCGCCAACATCGGACGCGACAAGGAGATCGCCTGCATCGTCAACGGCAAGTTCGGCGAGCGGCTCTATAAGATCAGCCAGCGGTACGGAAAGGCGCACGAGGTCAAGTCCGAGTGGGGCACCCCCGTCAACCTCGAGGCATTAAAAGCGCAGCTCGAAGCCGGCGCACAGGTCGTCACGCTCGTCCACAACGAGACATCGGCAGGGATCAAAAACCCGGCGGAAGAGATCGGGAAACTCTGCCGGAAACATGACGCCCTCTTCATCATGGACGGCATCACGTCGATTGCGGGCGATGTCGTGGAGTCAGATAAATGGGGCGTCGATATCGCGATTACCGGTTCCCAGAAGTGTTTTGCCGCCCCTGCCGGCCTTGCCATGGTCTCGGTGAGCAACCGGGCATGGGAACGGCTCTGCAAGAACCCGCCGTACTACCTCGATCTGGCAGCGTACAGGAAAAGCGCCGGCAATAAACCGATGGAGACCCCCTATACCCCGGCGGTCCCGCTCTTCCTTGCCATGCGCGAGGCGTGCCTGATGATCGAGGAGGAAGGGCTTCCCGCCCGGATCGCACGGCACCAGAAGATGAGCAACGCCGTCCAGTCCGCTGCCAAGGCCTGGGGTCTTCACCTCTTCCCGAAGATCGACAAGCTCCACGCTTTCTCGTCGACGGTCACCGCCATCGAATACCCGGTGGGTGTGAAGGATGATGAGATGCGGGGCGCGATCAAGAAGATGGGCATCGTGATCGCCGGTGGCCAGGACCACCTGAAGGGGAAGATCTTCCGGATCGGCAGCATGGGCGCGGTCAGCGCCCCGGAGATCCTCGCAACCCTTGCCGCAGTCCAGCACGCATTGAAGAAGTGCGGTTACACGCCAAAGGGCGACGGTGTCGAAGCCGCTGCCGGGGGCCTCGGATGAGGGTCGGGGTTGCAGATACAACGTTCGCCCGCGTCAACATGGGAGCGATAGCGATCGACGAGCTCCGGAAACACGCGAGCATCGCGATCGAGCGGGTGACGGTCCCGGGGATCAAGGACCTCCCCGTCGCCTGCAAGAAACTCATCGAGGAACGGAAGTGTGATATCGTCATGGCGCTGGGCATGCCCGGGGGCAAGGAGAAGGACCGGATGTGTGCCCACGAGGCATCGCAGGGGCTCATCCTGTGCCAGCTGATGACGAATACCCATATCATCGAGGTCTTCGTCCACGAGGACGAGGCAAAGGACGACCGGGAGCTCGCGTGGCTCATGGAGCAGCGGACCCGGGAACACGCCGTCAACGCGGTGAAGCTGGTCCTGCACCCGAAGGCACTGGAAAAAGAGGCCGGCACCGGCCAGCGGCAGGGGTTCCCCGACGCGGGTCCCGCGAGGCAGTAGTTTTTCCGGCCGTTGAGGTTAAGGATTTGTACGGGGAGAACAAACAGAGTTGATCAGTATGTGCGATACACCGGTAAAATTGGGATTCGTTGTCGCGGAGTTCAACCGTGACATCACCTACATGATGGAGATCGAGGGCAGGGAGCACGCCGCATTTCTCGGTGCCGAGGTGACCGACTGTATTTACGTTCCGGGCGCCTACGACATGCCGCTCGCGATCAAGAAGATGCTGCAGGGCGGCAAGGTCGACGCCGTCGTCACCATCGGCTGCGTCATTGAGGGCTCGACCCAGCACGACGAGATCGTCGTCCAGCATGCCTCGCGGAAGATCATCGACCTCTCGCTGGAGTTCGGCAAGCCCGTGACGCTCGGAATCTCCGGGCCCGGCATGTCCCGGCTCGAGGCGAACGAGCGGATCGATTACGCGAAGCGTGCGGTCGAGTCAGCGGTCAAGCTGGTCAAACGGTTGAGATGAAGCCCCTGTCGGCGAAGATCGCCGGCGTAACCGAATCGGCGACGATCGCGATCTCCAACAAGGCCAAGGCGATGCAGCGGCACGGGATCGATGTCATCAGCCTTTCTATCGGAGAGCCCGACTTTGCTACCCCGCAGCATATCACGGATGCCTGCATCGACGCCCTGAAACGCGGGGAAACCCATTACGCGCCGAGCAACGGTATCCCGGAGCTGACAGGCGCCATCGCGGATAAGATCACAAAGGAGAATAAGTTTCTCTGCACCCCCCAGCAGGTTATTGTTGCCTGCGGGGCAAAGGACGCCATCTACGAGACCTGCGAGGCTGTTTTAAACCCCGGCGATGAGACGGTCATCCTCACGCCCGCATGGGTCTCCTACGAGCCCTGCATCCTGATCGCGGGCGGGAAGCCGGTCTTCCACGCAATCAACGAAAAGACCTTCCAGCTCGACGACTCCCTTCTGGAGAAGGTCAACAAAAAAACGAAGATGATCATCGTCAACTCCCCTTCAAACCCGACCGGGGCAGTCTTCGACAGAACGTCCCTGCAGCTCGTCGCCGACATCTGCACGGACAACGACATCTACGCCTTGTCGGACGAGATCTACGAGAAGATGATCTACGGCAAGGAGCACCTCTCGCTTGCCGCTATCGGCGACATGCACCAGCGGACCATCACCATCAACGGCTTCTCGAAGGCTTACGCGATGACCGGCTGGCGGCTCGGGTATGCAGTGGGCCCGAAAGAGATCATCGCTGAGATGTCCAAGGTCCAGCAGCACTCGGTCTCGCAGGCGACGACCTTTGCGATGTGGGGCGGGGTGGCGGCGCTCAAAGGCGACCAGTCCTGCGTCGAGCAGATGCGACAGGAGTTCGACAAGCGGCGGAAATACGTTATCGGCGAACTGAAGGCCATGGGCTACGAGACCGCCCCGGCCGAGGGTGCGTTCTATGCGTTCGTGAAGGTGAAGGGCGACGATATGGACGTTGCATCACGTTGGCTTGATAAGGGCCATGTTGCCGCAACGCCGGGCAGTGCATTCTATGCCCCGGGCTGGATCCGGTTGTCCTATGCGGCTTCGATGGAGAAACTGAAAGAGGCGATGGACCGGATCCGGAAGATTGGGGATTGATCCTGCAATTGATAGTACGAACGACATTTTTTAGCGATGGCAAGGATCCGCGGCTGGATTGAAAATTGGTAAATATTCCCCGTTTCTTTCCTTTTCGGGTCATACCAGCAGATCTGTCCTCCAAGGGTACACCCCTCTGTTTTCAGGCTGCCGGTAAATCGAAAAAAGAGGCGATCTGCTCCTCGGAAAGGAGCCCGGGGTATCATGCGAGAGTTACCGAATAAACCAGGTAGATGATATACAGGAGCACCGGTATCCCGACGCAGAGCTGGGCGTCCCGCAGGGAGAGCCCCCGGGCCTCCTTTATACCGTAGACCCAGATGTACGCGCTCCAGAGGATGAAGACGATGGAGACGACCGCTGAGATCTGTGTAACCATTCGTATCGCCGGGTCGTGCATGAACGCGGTGATTGCAGCATTCAGGGCCTGCGGGTCGTTCATGACGGACCTCGAGAGCGACGGCACGCTGATCGAGGGGACGGTCATGATGGTATAGACTGCTGCGACCAGTGCGCCGATGACCTGCGGCAAGAATCCGTACCCCACGACCTCGAGGCACCGGTTGAAGGTGCCGGTCCCCTTGAAGGATGACGAGATGACGTAGAAGACGCCGGCGACAATTCCCCAGAAGATAAACGAGCCGATGATGGCGGAGACGACGGCGATAATCCCCGTGATCGATTCCATCCCCGGCATGATCGCGCTCATCATCTTCCCGGTGAGGCCGGCGATCAGGTACGCGCTGATTGCGCCGACAAGCCCGCTCGTCAGGACAAAGAGCGCCGGTACACCGAGGCTCTCCGGTTCGGTATTCAGGTTAAGGAAAAAACCATCCGGTTTGGTAAGAAGCGTGACAAGTGAACGGTCCATTGAATCTACCTGCACATACGATCGATTTTTTAGGGGATAACGGTGCCGTTATCCGGATCGATCCACACGGTGCGTATCAGGTGAGGGGATGCGCCTGCCAGGGGACGAGGATCCTGTATTCCCGGTCACCCCCCCGACCACTCGTTGTACTCGCGCAGTGGGGGGATCAGCCCGGATCGCCCTACCCCCTGAGGGGATCGTGGGGGGTTGCCCGATCCGGGCTGGGGTAGGTATGCGGCCACCCCCGCGGTCGTGGCCAACCCCCCTTTTACCCGCGAACCGCTGGGTAAGCGCTGGGCGCTCCGACGAAATACTGCGATGAATAACGGTGGGTGATTTTTCCGAATTTTTGGCGGGAGGGGGGTCGGCAGGGTACGGGTGAACCCCCTGGTGGGGGCCGGAGGGGGCCCCCGATCCAGCGGGGGGTGGGGGTGGGTATGGTCTGAGGTATCTCATCGGTGGGGGTTCACGTCGGGGCATTCAGGGAAGGGGAAGTTTTAACGGAAGCGGGGAGGGGGTGGCCATGGATCGGCAGATCCCTCCTGGGGGTACCCCCCTCCCTGGGATCATGGGGACCCCCTTTCCGGAAGGCACGGGCAGGGGATGACCCGTTGTCCATGCGGAGTTCCACGGCGCATTTCCGCAATCCTTTTCATTGGCCAGGGACAACTTCCCGTTCAGGATCCCATGGCAATCGAACTCCGACCCATCGGGGAGGTACGGTCCCCGTACAAGAAAAATGGCGATGCCCCCCGGCAGGGGCGCCTCTCGGACACCATCTCCCTAATCGTCATCGACCCGGCGTACCGCGATGGCCTCCTCGACCTTGAGAAGCGGAAACACCTCTTCGTACTCTGCTGGTTCGACCGGGCCGACAGGACCCGGCTCCGGGCGACCCCGCCGGACAAGGTAGCTGAAAGCGGCGTCTTCTCGATTCGCTCACCGGACCGCCCCAACCCGGTCGCCATCTGCCTTGTCGACCTGCTCGGCGTTGAGAACGGTGTACTCAGGGTCCGGGGGCTCGACGCCTTCAACGGAACGCTGGTCATCGATATCAAGCCCTATTTTGCTGACCTTGACAGCCCGGAAACATGCGGTCGGGAGACGGACACCAGGGTACAGAAGGCAAAGAAAAAGAGTGAATGATTACTTGACCGCGAGGAGGATCCCCTTGATCTCCTCGACATTCTCCGGTGTCGGGTTCCTGCGGGGTTCGACCCCTTCGCCGAGTCGGATCATCTTGTCGACGTCTTCACCTTTTACCCGTTCGAACGGGATTGACTCCCATGCCTTCTGGTCGATGACGTTCCACGTACATTGCAGGATGTGGCCCAGGATCCGGATCTGGTCTGCCGAGTATTTTTTCCACTCGGAGCCTATCCCGGCTTTCATCTTCTTGATGGCAAGCTCGACTCTCTTCTCGCGGTGGACGTGAAACAGCCGCCTCCCGACTTCTTTCTGTGACACTTCCGGCATACCATTCTCCTCCCCCGATCGCGGTTGAAGAGTGAATCCTGCTGCGGGCATATAATGGTTGCGGTCTATCCCATATGCCGGCGAATAACCCCGGATCGCGGGTCGTCAGCCTGCGGAACTATCATATAGGGGCAGGGGGCAATTCCCGCAATGAAGGTATATGGCAGGGATCAGCAGCGAAGAACTGGGACGGCGGCGGTTCCAGGTCCTGCGGGACAAGGCAGCGGAGGACGCCCTGGAGAAGATCCGGAAGTCAATGGCCGGGCGGGGGCGGCAGCTCACCTCCGAGGAGAGCGCGACGATCCGTGATGTACTCCGGGAGATCTGGTCGGGAATTGATCAGCATGCCTGGGAGAAGTTCAGTTTCACCAAGCTGTCGGAAGATGATATCCGTTCGACGGTTTTGATGGGAAAGGGCGGGGGAGACCGGGCTGCATCAGTCCGTGCAATGGCGGATACCCTGAAAAACATATTGATCGGGAAAATGGAATAACTATTATAATACGCTTTTTTTCGATTTTTCGACGGAATTTTCACCCGCACCTGCGAAACGCTCATATACAGGAACCCTGTAGTTACTATTGTTTGAGGAGGGTTGAATAATGGTTAGCTGGGAAGTTCCCCTTGGGGCGGCGATCGCATTTACCGGTGGCGCCATCGGTACGGCGTGGGCTCAGTCCCGCATCGGTACGGCGGGGGCCGCCACCGTTGCTGAACGACCGGAGACGATCGGTTCGATGATCATCCTCGAAGCGATTCCTGAGACCCTGGTGATACTGGGATTCGTGGTAGCGTCAATGATCATCCTGATGCTGAAATGATTACCTGAGGATCATTAAAGCCCAGTGCGTTCCCTCTGCAGTTTTTCAAAAAGGCTCCCGGACCGGGAACATCCGGGGCCTGCCTCTGCACGTATCCGTCTGAATCCCTGACACCGCCAGAAGGGGGAGGATGCTTTTGGCATATGAAAATTTACTGAAATCGGTTGAAGAGAGTGCACAGGAGCGGGAGCGTGAGATCCGCGAAAAGGCAAAAAAAGCCGCGGACGAGATTGTTGCCGTTGCCGTAAAAGAAGGACAGACGAGTGAGAATTCGCTCCTCGATTCTGCAAAGCGGGCGGCAGAGTCCGAGCGAAACCGCCAGATCTTCCTTACAAAATCCGAGAACATCCAGCAGCTGATACGGATAAAGGAAGCCGAGTTCCAGCTGGCTTTCAGCGAGGCGGAGAAGCAGCTGGACCTCCTGCGCAACGATCCGTCGTATCCCCAGGTATTCCAAAGCCTTGCCAGGGAAGCCCTTGACGGGCTTGCGAACGAAGGGATACGCGTCCATATCGACCGGCGGGACGAGCAGGTCTGCAGAAAAACGCTTGCAGGGCTGAACGTGACCGCAGATGTTATCGCCGATCTGACGACACGCGGGGGTCTTGTCGTGACATCCCCCGATGGATCCATAACGGTCTCCAATACCGTCGAATCCCGGCTGGACCGCGGGAAGGAACGGCTGAAAAAAGAACTGTACGGGATCCTTTTCGGGGGCTGATATGGATTACGCCTATGTCAACGCCCGGATACGGGGGATGAAGAGCCGCCTCCTGGACCGCCACCAGTACGAGGAGCTGATGCTCCAGCCCGATCTCGACTCCCTTCTCTCTGTACTAGAGAAGACGCCGTACGGGGGGGAGATAACAAAGGCGAAGGCGATGTCCGAAGGGATCGTCGCCATCGAACTCGCACTCCGGAACGATTTCGTAAAGACATTCCGGAAGATCGCAAAGATCGTCCGTGAAGAGGAGGCAGAGAAGTATCTCCGGATCTTCCTCCACCGCTGGGACGTCCAGAACATCAAGACCATTCTCCGGGGAAAGAATATCCACACGACGAACGAGGAGATCCTGTCCTGTCTTGTCCCGGTGGGTGAGCTTGATGAGGTTGCCCTGACTGAGCTCCTGAAACAGCCTGACCTGAAGGCAGTCGTCGACCTGCTGGCGACATTCGGGATCATCTATGCAAAACCGCTCACCCAGGCATTTCCGGACTTTTCCAAAGAGGGGGATATCAGTATTCTCGAATGCGCTCTCGACACATTTTATTATGCAGACTCCCTCGCATCTGTCCCGTCGCCTTCCTACAACGACACCCTGATCCGCGAACTGATCACAACGGAGATCGATGTCATCAACATCCGTACTGTTCTCCGGCTCGTGCGGGATCGCACGCCATGGGATGATGCCATAAAATTCCTCGTCCCAGGTGGAAACGAGCTCCGGGAGCGCGATCTGAAACGGCTCATGGGCCTGCACTCCACCGAAGAGGTCGTCGCCGATCTCGGGCAGACTTCATACCGGTTCCTCCGTGAACTTCCGGAGGCATCGATCAAGACCGGCAGGATCTCACTCCTGGAAAAGCAGCTGGAGAATTACCTCATCAGGAAGGGAGCCGGATCGTTCCTCGATGACCCCCTTTCCATCGCGTTGATCGTCGGGTATTTCTGGGCGAAGTATACCGAGATCACCAACATCCGCATCATCTCCCGGAGCAAGATGGCGTTTCTTTCCGAGGACCAGATCAAGGAGGAGCTGGTCTATGTTTAAATTCGTGATCGTGACCGACAGCGACCGGTCGAGCGGGTTCCGGCTCGCGGGTGCGGAAGTGCTCGAGGCAGACACGACAGAGGAGGCAAGGAGCATCATCCCCCCGCTCCTCTTCCGGGACGACATCGGTATCGTCGCCGTTGAAGAGGAGTACATGCTCTCGCTCGACGAGAAGCTGATGGACCGGATCGAGAAGATGCACCGGCCGCTCATCATCCCGATCCCGTCCCGGTCAAAGGAGGGGGACCGGCGCTCCTATATCGAACGGCTGCTGCGTAAGGCAATCGGGTACAACATCGTCCTGAGGAAGTGAATGATATGGTAACGGGGAAAATCGCGCGGATCTCGGGCCCGGTCATCACCGCAGGAGGTATGAAAGGGTCGAGAATGTATGACGTCGTAAACGTCGGCGGGGAGGCACTGCGGGGAGAGATCATCCGGCTGGAGGGGGATTTTGCCGTGATCCAGGTCTACGAGGACACGACGGGACTTCGTGTCGGGGAGACGGTAGAGAACACCGGGCGACCCCTCTCGGTCGAACTCGGTCCCGGGCTCCTTGCCTCGATCTATGACGGGGTGCAGCGGCCGCTCCCGATCTTAAAGGAGAAGAGCGGGAACTTTATTGCACGGGGAATCTCGGTCCCCGGTCTCGACCGGGCAAAGAAATGGGAGTTTGTCCCTGCGGTGAAAGAGGGGGATGCCCTGACAGGCGGGGACATCATCGGCACGGTGAAAGAGTTCAATTTCGAGCACCGGATCCTCGTTCCCCCGGACCGCGCCGGGACGGTGACTGAGATAAAAAGCGGCAGGTTCACGGTCGAAGAGACGGTCGGAGTCCTCGACGGAAACAGCCCCCTCACCCTGATGCACGTCTGGCCGGTCCGGATCCCCCGTCCCATCCGGAAGAAGCTGGACCCGGTCCTCCCGCTCATCACCGGGCAGCGGGTCTTTGACTGCATCTTTCCCGTGGTGAAAGGGGGGACCGCCATGATCCCCGGGGGGTTCGGGACCGGAAAGACCGTCTCGGAGCAGACGCTTGCCAAGTGGTCGGACACCCAGATTGTCGTGTACATCGGGTGCGGGGAGCGCGGGAACGAGATGACGGACGTGCTCGCAGAGTTCCCCGAGCTCGTCGACCCGAGGACGAACCTGCCCCTGATCGAGCGGACAATCCTGATTGCCAACACGTCCAATATGCCGGTGGCCGCCCGCGAGGCTTCGATCTATACCGGGATCACCATTGCCGAGTACTTCCGGGACATGGGGTGCGACGTTGCACTCATGGCAGACTCCACATCCCGCTGGGGGGAAGCCCTCCGGGAGGTGTCGGGACGACTCGAGGAGATGCCCGGTGAGGAAGGCTACCCGGCCTACCTCGCAACCCGTCTCTCGGCATTCTACGAGCGGGCGGGACGCGTTGTATGCAATGGGGCCGGGGAACGGACCGGTTCGGTAACGGTGGTCGGCGCCGTTTCGCCCCCCGGCGGGGACTTCTCCGAGCCCATAACGCAGAACACCCTCCGTGTGGTGGGGACGTTCTGGGCGCTCGATTCGAGCCTCGCCTACCGGCGGCACTTCCCGTCCGTGAACTGGATCAAGAGCTACTCCCTCTACCTCGACAGTGTCGGGGAGTGGTACGACGAGAATGTGGCGCCCGACATCCGCGACCTGCGGGAGAAGACGATGTATCTCCTGCAGAAAGAGGTGGAGCTCCAGGAGATCGTCCAGCTGGTGGGCCCCGATGCCCTTCCCGAGGGCGAGAAGGCGATCCTTGACATAACGAGGATGATCCGCGAAGACTTCCTCCAGCAGAGCGCGTACTCCGATACCGATTCATTCTGCCCTCTTGAGAAACAGTACCTCATGCTCAAGGCGATCCTGACATACTACACGGGAATCAGCGAGGCACTGGACCGGGGCGTCGCGTTAAAACAGCTTCTCGCCCTCCCGGTCAAGGCCGAGATAGGACGGATGAAGGAGATCGGGAACACGGATGACCTCAAAAAGCTGATCGACGGAATCGGGCCTGCCTGTGCCGCACTGGGGGCGGAATGATGCAGCAGGTCTCCCTCCTCACGAAGGAGTACCGGACCGTCGATTATGCATCCGGCCCCCTCATCTTCGTGAAGAATATCAGAGGAGTCTCCTTCGGCGAGATCGCAACAATCCGTCTCCCGGACGGCGGGGAGCGGACCGGGCAGGTCCTTGACATCTCGGAAGACCTTGCAGTCGTGCAGGTGTACGAGGGTACGCGGGGCATCGATACGAAGACGACGAATGTCCGGTTCACCGGGGAACCGGCGCAGATCAACGTCTCTTCCGACATGCTGGGCCGCATCTTTTCCGGTGTCGGCAAAGCGAGGGACGGGGGCCCCGAGGTCATTCCCGAAGCGACGCTCGACATCGCCGGAACCCCCATCAACCCGTCCGCGCGGGACAAACCGGCGGATTTCATCCAGACCGGTATGTCCACCATCGACGGTCTCAATACCCTTGTCCGTGGCCAGAAACTGCCGATCTTCTCAGGATCCGGCCTGCCCGCAAACAAGCTCGCCGCACAGATTGCCCGGCAGGCGCGGGTCCTGGGAGAGGGCGAGAAGTTTGCGGTCGTATTCGTCGCGATGGGGATCACCCACAAGGAAGCATCGTTCTTCATGCGGGATTTCGAACGGACAGGAGCCCTCGAGCGGGTGGTCTTTTTTATGAACCTTGCCGACGATCCGACGGTGGAACGGCTCGCTGCCCCGCGCTGCGGGCTGACGGTCGCAGAGTTCCTCGCGTTCACCCACAACCTCCACGTCCTTGTCATCTTAACCGATATGATCAACTACTGCGAAGCGCTGCGGGAGATTTCGACGGCACGCGAGGAGGTGCCTGGCCGGCGCGGGTATCCCGGCTATATGTATACTGATCTCGCCTCGATTTACGAGCGGGCCGGCCGGCTCAAGGGGCAGAACGGATCGATCACCCAGATCCCCATCCTGACCATGCCCGACGATGATATCACCCACCCGGTGCCGGACCTGACGGGGTACATCACCGAAGGGCAGATCGTGCTCTCGCGCGACCTCTTCCGGCGGGGCGCCGATCCGCCGGTCGATGCCCTGCCCTGCTTGTCAAGACTGATGAACCTTGGTATCGGGCCGGGAAAGACAAGGGAGGACCACCGGGGTGTCGCCGACCAGCTCTATGCCTCCTATGCCTACGGGAGGGACCTGCGCCGGCTCGTCGCCATCGTCGGCGAGGAAGCCCTGACCGACCTCGACCGGAAGTACCTGAAGTTCGCCGACGAGATCGAGAAGCGGTTCATCACCCAGGGCGACGAGGACCGGACGATCGAGACAACGTTTGCGATAGCGTGGGACCTCTTCTCGATCCTGCCCGAGGAAGAACTCAAGCGTATCAAGCGGGAGTTCATCAGGAAATACCATCCGGCATACAAGGGGAAACCATAGAACCGGGGGAATTGGTACGGAACAGGTCAAGCCGACACGGATGGAACTGATGAAGAAGAAGGCCCAGATCCGTCTTGCCGAGCAGGGCAGGGACCTTCTGCGGGAGAAGATGGATGCGTTGATCCAGGAGTTCTTCCGGTTCCTCTCCACCGTCTCGAGCTCCCGCGAGGAGCTGGAGCAGATCGCAAAATCGGCCGATCACGCCCTCCTGCTTGCCCAGGCGGTCGATGACCCCGTAACCCTGAAGTCCGCAGCGTACGCCACCCGCCGGGCGATCACGATCGATATCACCGGAAAGAACATCATGGGAGTCCCGGTGCCGGTCATCGAGAAGAAGAGGATCTCCAAGACCCTGCTCGAGCGGGGATACGGGATCATAACGACCAGCGGCAGGATCGATGAAACCGCGGAACGCTACGAGGCCGAGCTCGACCTCCTCATCGAGCTTGCCGAGACCGAGACCGCGATGCGCCGGCTCGGAGCGGAGATCCAGATGAACCGCCGCCGTGTCAACGCCCTTGAACAGATCCTGATTCCCGAGCTGAAATCCGAGGCCAAGTACATCAAGAACGCTATCGAAGAGCGGGAGCGGGAGGACCTGTTCCGGCTCAAGAAAGTAAAAAGCCTGATCGAGAAGAAGAAGAAGACCAAAGCCAGGGATAATCCTTGTTCCGTTACCATCCAGGCCTGTGCAGACTCGAGCTCCGTTCCAAGAAAATAAAAAAATCCTGAACGGGAAGAAGAAAAAGAGCAGGATCCGGGGTATCCGTCATAATCCTTTTCCTGCGACAGATCATGGTTGTGCGGGGTTCAGCTCCGGTTCCCTGCGGAACGGGCAATACGCTTTTCCACTGCCGCCATAAAATTTTGAGAAACATTCCACGAGGTGCAGCCTTACCGCATGGATCGAGGGGGAGAACATTGCGAGGATGACATTGAGCGCGTGGAGGAGGATTGCAACGATGATACCGATAATCAGGATATCAAACGCCACCCCGAGCCGGTTGGCCACCATGGCGAGGATGACCGAGGCCATGCCGATCGCCATCAGACGGGCATAGGAGAGGATGTTTCCCACCGTGCTCATGATCTCGATTGTCCCGAAGACCCCGGTGCCGTAGAGGATGAGCGGCAGGCCGATGACGATCAGGGCAACGACCGGGTACATTGCTGCCTCCGGGATCGCCCCTGCGAGCATTCCGACAAGCAGGATGATACCGCTGACCATGAGAAGCATACCGCACTTCTCGGCGAGATGTTTTTTGCTCCTGACCACGTAGGCGTTGTAGATCCCGGCGACAAGACCGACGACAATATGGATGACCCCGAGCCCGATCGCAATGATCAGCATCGGGATCATCGCCTCGATTCGGTTCCAGGTGATGCCGAAGAGGTGGACCGGGTGGATCCATCCCATGATCTCCCCGAAATCCCCGAAGAATTCCCCGAATAAGAAGCCGAAGAAGATGGTCGGGATCGAAGATATCATCAGGATATCCGCAACCTTCTCTAAAAAACCGGTAACCTTCATGCGGTATTTCAGAACGAGTGCGAGCGCGAGAATAACGAGCCCGTACCCGATATCGCCGACCATGATGCCGAAGAAAAGCGGGAAGAATATCGCAATGACGGGGGAGGGATCCATCTCCCGGTAACCCGGGGGGGATATCAGGTTCATGATGAACTCGAAAGGTTTCACCCACCTCGGGTTGTCGTAACAGGTGGGGGCTTTCTCCATGTCCTTCCAGCTTGTCCGGAGTTCGTTCAAGACGACGGTATCGGAAAACGTGCCTTTCAGCATCTCCTGCATGTGCCGGATCAGCTTCGTCGGGATCCAGCCCATGATCACGAAGGTGTATTCCGACGTTGCAAACTGGGAGAACGCCGTGAACTCATCGTGGATATCCTGCAGGACTTCCCGGAACGCCGTAATCTTCTGGTACCAGGCTTTGGAAAGGGCGGCAAGCCTTTCGTCTATGAGATTGATCTCCGCACGGGCACTCTCCTTGCGCTCCTCGATGATCTCGAACATCTCGAAGAAGGGCCGTCCCATGTACTCCTGGGGGAGCCGGACCTCGTTGACGTTGACCGAGTAGATGAAGGAGTGGACATTCTCGGAATACTGCTTGTTGAAGACAAGGATGGCTGCGAGGGTCTCGGGATCGACGCTTGTGGAGATCATCTCGAACCGGTTCTTCGTTATCGTCTCCAGTTCTTTCCGGATAATCCCGAGGACTTCGCTGTATTCTTTCTGGATGAGGAGTATGGTGACCTCGAATCCCTCCAGCATCGGGAGCTCGCGCTCGACCGGCTGGATGACATCGAGGACTTTTGCATACCGTTCGAGGGTTGCGACATTCAGGGTAAGCTCGCGCTTCTTTGCCGCGAGGTCCCGGGTTGTCACTTCGAGCTCCCGGATGACTCCCTTCGCTTCCGTGATGATCTCGTCCCGGCTCATCTTTTGCAAAGCAGAGCGAGCTTCCGGATAACTTTCGCCAACACTACCGCCTCCCGGAAGTGTCGCGAGGATCTCCTTCATCCTCGAAAGGATCTCGGCGATCTCGGCAGATCGTTCCGGCCGAAGACCGGTCAACGGGATCTCCTCCCGGGGGACCGCCTCCGCCGCATTCTCGAGATGAACAGAACCCTCGTGGTAGAGGAGATCGATAACTCTTTGCAGCTGCTCTTTGGGTCCTACAATCTGGACACGGCTCATTTTCAGGAGCATCGATGATCAACCTCCGCCATTTCCTGCAGGTGGCATTCAGCGCATGGTGACATGCCGAACAATTGCTTCTGCCGCTGTCCTCCTGTTCTGTTCCCCGGCCTTTGCGACCCGCTCCATCTCTGCAGCAGTGGTCTTTTTCAGTGTTGTGATCTCAGCGCTTGTCTTCTCCCTCTCTCTTTTCGTCAGCTCGTCAGCAGCATGGCTTCCCCGGAGATCTGCCTCCCTGCGGATCTTCTCCGCCTCAACCCGTGCAGCGGCGATCACTGCATCACTCTCCTGCCTGACAGCCTCAATCGTTTTATTGACGTCCTGTTCCTTTTCCCGGATCTGCTGGAGCAGTGTCTTTGTCGTATCCATCGTCCCGCCTCACAACCCGTGCCGCTTCTTTAAAACGGATGTAACCCCGTAGTGCTCCCTGCCCCCGCAGGGAGCACCTCCATCCATGTTCTCATCGGGGGGATCGTTCACAAGGCCCTGGACTCTCTTTGAGGCCGCATTGAGACGCTCCCGGCACCTTCCGATAGCGGTATCTCTCAGTGATCCGATAACCTGCGAGTAGTCCTTTGTCACCTGACGGACCCCCCCGAAAATAAACAATGCGTATACTGGAGGAGGGGGAATATAAACTTTATGACAGAACTGGGGGAAAAAGCCGAAAAAATCGGGAAATTCCATGAAATTCCCGAAAATTTTCCTGATCCGGAAGGGCAAATATACCGATAGATGTATAAATCCAAAGGATAAGTGTCATGCACCGGCCAGAGACCGCCGGCTGGAGTGTAGGTTTCGCATGGAAGACTGGAAAAAATACCTGGCTGAGTTCCTGGGAACGTTCGTCCTTGTATTCTTTGGGACCGCAAGTGCGGTTGTTGCCGGGAAATCGATAGGATTTCTGGGGATCGCACTGGCGTTCGGGTTGTCCGTCCTGGTCATGGTGTACGCCATCGGCTCCGTCTCCGGGTGCCATATCAATCCCGCCATCACGATCGCAATGCTGGTCAACGGCAAAATCGCCTCGAAAGACGCCGTCTTTTACATTGTCGTCCAGTGTGTCGGGGCGATCGTCGCATCAATGATGCTCCTTGCCATAATGACCGGCCTTCCTGGGTATTCCCTTGCGGCGGACGGGCTGGGCCAGAACGGGTACGGGATCGCTTCCCCGGGGGGCTTCCCGCTGATGTCAGGCCTTATCGCGGAGATCGTACTTACCTTTACCTTCCTGATGGTGATCTTCGGGGCGACCAGCAGGAATGCACCGGCCGGCTTTGCCGGAATCGCCATCGGGCTCTGCCTGACACTTGTCCACCTTGTCGGCATCCCGATCACCGGCACGTCAGTTAACCCCGCCCGGAGTATCGGGCCGGCGCTTATCGTCGGTGGCACCGCACTCTCCCAGCTCTGGCTCTTCATTGTCGCTCCCGTGATTGGTGCCATCATCGCAGCACTCATCTGGAACACATTCTTTGGTGAGAACGAGGTATCCGGGTAACCGGCCGGAAACATTTTTTACAAAAAAACACTATCGGTTCCCATGAGGAGCGACAGGTATGCAGTCGGAACGTTCACTCATCTTTGTCTATAATGCCGACAGCGACGCAATGCCGAGGGCAAACGACCTCATGAGCCGCCCGACCGGGACACTCACGGATCCCTGCAGCCTGATCAATCTGACGTTCTCCCCCATCGGGATGAAGAAGGAGTGGAAACGGTTCATCTCCGGCCTCCGGATCCCGGTCCGGTTCCTCGCCCGCGACGAATTCATCTCCGAATTCCGCACGTACGCCGCCGTCACTACGTTCCCGGAAGCGTTCCTTGTCGTCGGAAAAGATCTCTTTGTCATCGCTTCCACCGAAGAGATCCGGCGGTGCGGGGACGTCGCCGACCTGATCGCGATCGTCGAGAAACGGCTTGCCGGCTCCTGACCACGAGGGAAAGGTCCCGGTTTTATTAATTCCGGCGCGGAGTATTCTTTTGAGGGCACCGTGCACGTAACAAAGATCCACATCCTTAACGAACGGTTCCCGGTACAGGACGAGTACCCGTTCAGCCTCCCTGTCTTCCGCTCGACACCATCCCTTGACCTCACGGCACCCGTGACATTCTTTGCCGGCGACAACGGGACCGGAAAGTCCACCCTTCTGCGTGCCATCGCTCAGGCCTGTAACATCCATGTCTGGAAGGATGAGGGACGGACAAGATTGCGGCAAACCAGGTTCGAGGATGCCCTGTACTCCTGCCTCAGGATCGAATGGGATAAAGAGCCCGTGGCGGGGGCGTTCTTTGCCGCAGAGCACTTCCAGTACTTCACCCGTATCCTCGACGAATGGGCAGCAGCCGATCCCGGAGTACTCAAACTATTCGGGAGCGAGTCGCTGGTTGCGAAGTCCCACGGGGAGGGCCATATGGCGTATTTCCGGAACAGGTTCCGGATCCGGGGGCTGTATCTTCTCGACGAACCCGAGAACGCGCTCTCCCCCCGGATGCAGATTGTGCTCCTCCGGTTGTTCCGGGAGATGAGTGCGACGGGAAATGCCCAGTTCATCATTGCGTCGCATTCCCCTGTCCTCCTTGCATACCCCGGCGCGGAGATCTTCAGTTTTGATTCTGCCCCCCTCAGAAGGACCCGGTACGAGGATACTGACTATTTCCGGGTCTACCATGATTTCCTGAATAACCGGGAACGATACTTCGACGGGAACGGCACCGGGGTATGAATAGTACGGGATTTCACCGGATTGAGCCAGCCGGATTGAGTCTCCTCCGGCGGTCATTCACCCGGGGAAAAATAACCGGAGGAGATCATTGCCGTCAACCCGGCCGTCTCCGTTGCGGTCGAAGAACGCGAGGATACTTTTTCCCCACAAAGGGAAGTCCAGGAAGGAATGGAAGCCGTCCCCATCAGCGGGCTCCGCCGGGTTCCCGGTATGTATCGTGCTGTTCCCTTTCCCGCTATCCGTCGGGAATGACGGTGTGCCCGGGACACCATCCGGTCTCCTTTGCAAAACCTGAGCCTGACCGGAGGCCGGGTCGATTATGAGAGAGGAGATATCGACAGCCTCGAAATCCGAGCCTTTCACATTCTGTAGCGTATGGAGGTCATCGTTGTCCCAACGGTCGTCCGGTGCTCCGGAGATATACCATGCTGCTCCATTGTCGGACAGGATCATTCCGTACTTCTTGAGAGCCTCGAGAACAATCCTTGCCTGCTCCGGGTACCCGGAGGTATCGAACGAAGACTTCAGCCGGAACCGCTGCCCCATCGGGGGATAGGATGCATCTGTGATACTGGATGCATAGTGCCGCGCCGGCCAGACGTATGCCCTCCGGGTTTTTGGCACCGTGAACCGGACCGCGTGCGTGATCTCCCCGGCTGCTACCTCCTCGTACCGGACGAGACCGGGGAGGATCGCGAGCCCGGCAGCGTCCGCCGAGGTCCAGCCATCCGGCCGGAGGCTGTACCCGTTCAGGTCAAAGATCGCTCCGGAACCTGCATGCCACGACCCGTCAGGCTGCTGTCCGGCGGCGTACAGTTCGTACAGCACGTGCTCATCCGTATGGATGATCAGGAGGTGACGGTCCCCGTCACTGCCGGATCCGCCCTCGATCAGGGGATTCGATGGTATCGGGTACGGGCCGTAATCGCTCTCGTCACCGTAATCAAAGGATACGGCCTGTTTTATTACCGAACTATCCACGATATTGAACGGGATCCCGATCGGCCGGCCCTCCCAGAGACCGGAACCGAAGTCCGGGTGGAGGTACCGCGTGGTCCCGATCCGGGAGACGTAATCGGCGGAACGGTCATCCACCGGGAGTGTATCGACAGGAACGTTCCAGATGTGATCCGAAGGGAAGATGGCGATACCATCAATCGCCGGAATGGCGGAATCAGCAGTCCCGGGAACGGCTGTGACTGGCGCAAAAAGGAGGAGGAGTGCGACCAGAAGCGCAACGGTGATGATACAATGTGACCGTACCCCGGTGTCTGATACGGCACGTGCAGGACGCAATGTGGCGTTGCCTTTTTCGTCTTTCCCGACAAGGGCATGCCCGGAACTATCCACAGAAGTGCTCTGCCACTTCCCGATATCAATTAATCCGGTGACAGGGGTAGCGTGATTGAACCCGAAGGTTACGTTCCGGGGAAAGGTCTGAAAAAAGGACGGGGAGAAGAGACCTGTCGCCTCCAAAGAAAATTTACTTCCAGTCCTTCTTCATTGCCTCTGCCTTGAGGTCTTTTGGCATCAGCTCGATTGCGTACCGGAGCGCCGTGCGGGGCATGACCTTTTTGTTCTTTTGGACATACCGGAAGACATCATCCGTATGCTTCCGGCTCGCCTCCTTGAGAAGCCACCCGTACCCTTTCTGCACCATGTCGTCGCTGTCCGTCAGGAGCAGGTCAGCGATCGCGATCGACTCTTCGAGGAATTTCCCGTGCTTGGCAGGGACGATCAGCGAGACAGCGGCTGCCCGCCGCATCCAATGGTTATCTGACTTCGTCCAGCGCTTGAGCTCTTCGATGTATTCCGGGTACTGTTCGATGAAGTCGCCCATCGTATGGTTACAGAACCCGTCGCAGGATGCCCAGTTGGTGATATACGTGTCAATCCAGTGCCGGAATACCGCGAGATCCTCCCGCTCGTACTTCCCGGAGAGCTTGTAAGCCCATTCGGAGACGATGAACGACTCCTCCAGAAATCCCGATGTGTAGAGTTCCTCGCAGAGCGCGAAGATCTCCGCCTTTGGCCGGTCTTTTATCTCTTTCCAGTACTTTTTTGCGATCCCGATTACGGTCGCCGTCTTCATACCGTAACAGGTGATCGCCTCCTTGAAGAAGCGTTGCGAGGTCTGCCGTAGCGCGGGATCGGCATGGTTTGTCAGTTCCCTGCGAATCGCAGTCAGTATCGGATCCATGACCAGAGGTTCGCAGGTTCGGGAAATAAGGGTGCGCAATTTTTCGCAGGGATTGCGGGCTCTCCCCCTGCCTGAGAGGATTCGATCCGCAAGCCCGTTTGGAAGAACGATTATCCAATGAGACCGGCAGTGAACAATCCCGAGACGATCGTAAGTGCCATCAGGAGCAGCAGGGCCCTCCCCATCCAGCGGTGAGCGGCAATCGCCTGAAGGGTGTAGGGCTTCAGCCGGGTCCGGAAGAACCCGAGGAGGAACGTCGCCACGATCAGGGCGATGACGAGAATACCGAGGAAGGCATGCGGGACCCGCACGTGGGGGCCGCCGAAAGAACCGACCATGAGGTAGGCTGCTGCGAAGGCAAAGAGCGAGAGAATTGTTCCTGCCGACGCCAGGATCTGATGGTGGAAAAGCCACCCGTGTCTCCCTTTCCGGAGAGCGGGGAACAGGGCGCCGGCAAGAAAAAAGAGGAACCCAAGGGTCATGAGGATTGCATGGACGGGGAAGAGGGTTCCAGGCGACAGGGCCGACGGGGAAGGAGAGAAAGCCGGGGCGCTGTCGCCGGCAGAGACGGCTCCGGAAGCGGGAATGACCAGTAGGGCCGAGAGGAAGATCAGGGTTGGCACATACCGTGCTGGTATCCAGTTCATAGACCATCCTCCCGTCCCGGAGGAGATAAGAATATTCAATCCTGCAAGTCCAGTCAAGCAGGAGCGCGAAAAGAGGGGGTTACCGGGGGGTGTTTCCCTTTCCCCATGACGGTTTTTTGAATTTTAAGAAGATCATCGGCGGCACCGCGAGCAGGAAGGTGCCGAGAAGGACCGACCCGATGTAGACCGGGGCGTTGGTAAAGAACGAGGGGGGCATCAGGCCGACAAAGAATGCGAACACGACACCAAAGAGCCCCAGTCCGCCGACAATCCAGACTCCCGCCATCCCGCCGGGGATGGTAAAGGGCCGGGGAACTTCCGGCCTGCTGTACCGAAGCTTGATGAGTGCGGCAAAGACGAAGAAGTAGACGATGCAGAGCAGCTCGGTGGTCATCGCCGACAGGATCCAGTAGGCCTGGTTGACCGACGGGAGGAAGACGTACAGGAGCGAGATGACGGAACCGATGAGCGCCTGGATGACGAGGATTGCGACCGGCGCACCGTACTTGTTGGTCCGGTCGAAGATCGGGGGCATGTTCCCTTCCTCGGCAACAACGCCGAGACCCTGCGCCGGGCCGATCAGCCATGCAGCGAGCGAGACGACCCCGCCGATTGTCACGAGGAGCGCCATCGGACCGACGAACGCCCCGAGCCCTGCCGCATTGAAGAAGTACTGGATGGCCTGCATAACCCCGGATGCAAGGTTCAGCTCGCTTGCCGGGATCACGAACGCGATTGCAAGCGTCGCAAAGACCGTGCACAGGAAGATGATGACTGCCGAGATAGCCATTGCCACCGGGTAATCCTTTTGCGGGTTCCGGGTCTCGAGGGCATGGAACCCTGCCATCTCCATGCCGGCAAAGAGCAGGATGATGGTGGAGAAGAAGGGCAGGGTATCGAGATTGATCTCCGGGAGGATCGCGTCCGGGGTGAACGCGGGGATGACCAGGGCCGCACCCAAGACGAGCCACCAGATCCCGAGGAGGATGATGAGGATCGCCGGGATGATACTGCCGAGAATGACGCCGATATTGCTGAATTTCGTGGAGATCTCCGACCCGAAGTAGGCAATGAGCGTCGTCCCCCAGAAGGCAATCATCATGACAGAGAACATGTACAGGGAGTTACCGGCAAGGTCAGGCGTCAACGCAAATGCAAGCGTCGAGGCGATGAACGAGAGCACGGTCGGGAACCAGACAAGGTTATTGGACCATTCGCAGAAGAGTGCGGTGAACCCGCCCTTGTCCCCGAAAGCGGCCTTCACCCACGCGTAGATACCCCCTCCTTCCGGCCAGCCGGTCGCAAGTTCTGCTCCCGCGAGGGAGATCGGGATTAAGAAGAGGATCGTCCCGATGATATACCAGCCGATGCTTGACCACCCGTATTCTGCCATCGACGGGAAGTTCCTGATCGACAGGACCGCCGCGACGTTGATCATGACCAGCGCAAAGACCCCAAGGAACTTCTTCTTTGCCTGGGCATCCGCCGCTGTTGCTGTATCGCTCATCTCTTTGCCTCCTTAACACAGTACATCTTGTATTCCCCTTTCTCAGCCTCAATCCCGTGGATATCGTGGGTGAACCCCGGGAACCTTCTGTCGAATTCCTGGAGTACGAGCAGGTACTGGAGGATGGGTTCCTTGAGCTTTCCGGTCTTCTCGCCCGGCGTGAGAATGGGGATGCCCGGGGGATACGGGACAATGCCGGTTGCAACAGTCCTGCCTGCTGCCTTTGCAACCGGGATATGCTCGACCTCCCCGCGGACGAGGCATGTGAAAGCCCCGGCATAGGTAAGGTCGGGGTCGGGGAGCACCGAGAACGCCTCCTGAAGGAGTGCGCACATCCGGTGCTCCTTCTTGAAGGCATGCATCTCGTCAGCGAGTGCCTTCAGCGTCATGCCGGCATACCGGTCCGGGTAAGCAGCCGTGAGATCCGAAAAGACCTCTTCAAGCGGGGCTCCTTCGTCGTAGAGACGCTTGAATTCGAAGAGTTCGGTGATCAGCGTCCCCCACTTCCCCTTGGTGATGCCCATCGAGAAGAGGAAGAGGATAGAGTAATCCCCGGACTTCTCGTTGACGATCCCGCGGGTATCGAGGAACTTGACGACCACCGCGGCAGGGATCCCGGATTTTGCGAGCGATCCGTCGTCATTGACGCCCGGCATCAGCACGGTCACTTTGATGGGATCGAGCATGCAGTAGTTGTCGGGGAGGCTCGAAAACCCGTGCCATTTCTCGCCGGGATGCAGGACCCAGCAGGAAGGCGCGCTCCGGAGTACATCGATGTGTGCATCGGCGAACGGGATCCGCTTCTTCGTGTGGGGATCGACAACCGTTTCCGGCTGCCACATGGGGAACCACCAGTCCTTCCCCTTTGACTTCTCCGCAATATCGCGTCCGATCCGGGCCATCGTCCGCCGGAACCGGATCGCCTCGTCGATACTCTCAGTCGTGAGCACCCGCCCCCATGCCCCGTCCATCATCTTGGAGGAGACGTCAAGCGATGCGATGATGGTATAGAGCGGGGAGGTCGAGCTGTGCATCATGAATCCCTCGTTGAACCGGCCATGCTCGATGGGGACCCGCCCGTTCCGGACATGGATCATGGAAGCCTGGGAGAGCGCCGCGAGCAGCTTGTGCGTGGATTGGGTCGCAAAGACTGTGGCGCCTTTGGCATCTTTCGCCCCGTCACGCATCGCAAACCGTTCCCGGTAGAGCGGGTTGAACCGTGCGTACCCATACCAGGCCTCATCGAAGTGGATCGAATCCACGCTCTCACCGAGCAGGTCCTCGACCTCGGTCGCATGGTAACAGAGCCCGTCATACGTCGAATTTGTTACGATGGCATGGACCGGGGTTTTTGAGGGCAGCCCCTTCGCGAGCGGGCAAGCGGCGATCTTCGCCCGGACGGCCTTCTTTGCCAGTTCAGTCGGGGGGATCGGCCCGATGATACCGTACCGGTTCCGGGTTGGGATGAGGTAGACCGCAACGGAATGGGTCATTGTCAGCGCGTGTTCTGCCGACTTGTGGCAGTTCCGGTCCACGAGGACAATATCGTCCTTTGTCACCCGTCCGAAAAAGACGATCTTATTTGCTGTGGATGTCCCGTTCGTCACGAAGTAGGTCATGTCCGCGCCAAAGACCTTGGCCGCGTACCGCTCGGCCTCCCCGACAGGTCCGGAATGGTCGAGGAGCGAACCCAGCTCGCCGACCGAGATGGAGAGATCCGAACGGAAGAGCTGCTCCCCGAAGAACCGGTGAAATGCCCGCCCTGCGGGGGATTTCCTGAAGGCGGTCCCTCCCGCGTGGCCGGGTGTATGCCACGAGTACTCGAAGTCCCGGGAGAACCGGACCAGCTCGCCGAAGAACGGGGGGAGGAGCTTCTGCCGGTACCGCCTCGCTGCAGCGATGATCCTGCCGGCGATGAACTCCGGCGTGTCTTCCATCACCCAGATATACTCGCTGACCTCTTTTACGAGATCGATCGGCAGGGCGGAGGGGGACTCCTTGGGCGGTTCGGCCATCAGGAATACCGGGATGGTCTCGTTGACCTTCCGGAGGTCGTGAATGAGGTTTGCCGTGTCCTTGTGCTTCTGTGCGGTATCCCCGCCGAGGTTCCAGTTGATGAGGATGCAGTCGAGTTCCGGAAGCATTGCGTATGCCGCACGGGCATCACCGGGTGATGCGGCATCGCCGACACGGATGTTATAGGCTTTGAGTCCATCGATGATCCGGCGGATGGCCCGTCCCGGCGGGGTCTCGGTCTTGTGGACATCGTCGATGATGCCGACGGTCAATTGTTCTTCCGGGTTCATGTATCCCCCCGGCACTGCCTGCAGGATCTGTCAGATGATGATGCGATTGCCGGACGGATAAATCCGGTAAACAAAAATTGATCATTCATTACGGGTCGCCCCTCTATAACGATCTTTTCCGAAGACAGGACGGATGAATGCCGGACCTCTTCCGGTTTTCTGAAGGGAAAAAAGAGGAGAATGATTGAAATTCACAGGTTATTTTGTTACCGGAAAGAGTGTCCATGCAGGATATCCGTCGGTTATCCCCGATAGGTAAACGATGCTTTACAAATATATTTAACTTTTTGGATTTATTTCCGGGGGTATGCGTTTTTCTGTTCGAGGACCGTCATCCTGGGAAAAAATCCGAATTCACGATAAAAGGGGAACGCATCTTCGTTCCCGTCGGCGACCGAGACCCGGTTGCGGATCGAGGCGTTTGCATCCAGCCATGCAAGTGCCTGCTTCAGGAGAGTTGTGCCAATGCCCCGTTGCCGGAACAGGTGCTCAACGAAGATGGATTCGATCTCTCCGTTTTTTTCCGGTGAGAGCGAGCTTACGCAGTATCCGATATACCGGCAGGATAGGGAATCATATGCAAGCTCGATCCGGAGAGCTCCGGCTGCAGCGACCTGGGAAAAATACACTTTCCGGTCCTCGAACGACCCCTGGCGGTAGAGATCCCGGAACGCCCGGGCATTGGTACGGTGATGGTTGTTGAGCTGTTCCCAGAGCGGCCGGACCAGATCGATCTCAGAAATATCTGCTGACCGGAATACAAGGTCTGGTACAGAATCAGGAGACATCAGGCGTTGCCCTTCTCTCTCTTTTTTGACTTCCTGGTCGTGCATTGCCCGGCCTCTCCATTTACCCCGAGGTATTCCGCCCCCCAGTCACAGAGAGCATGGAGAATCGGGATGAGCGTCCTGCCGAATTCGGTGATTGTGTACTCCACCCGGGGCGGGACCTCCGGGTAGACCTTCCGCGATATGATCCCGTCCTCCTCGAGCTCGCGCAGCTGTTTCGTGAGCATCTTGGCGTTCACCCTCGGCAATGCCTTCTGCAGGGCCGAGAACCGCATCACCTCGTCCCCCAGGGCCCAGAGGATGAGGGGCTTCCATTTCCCGCCGATGACATCCAGCGCCGCCTCGACCGGGCAGTGGTAGTTTTTCCCGTTTCTCCTGAACATAGTGGTTTCCTCAATGAAACTATATTTCAGAATTACCTGTATCCCATATATATTCTGTTAAGGCACATTTTAGACCAATGGCTTAGATTACCCTTACAGAAGAATAGTATGTATTTCGTCTGTATATGGCTTTCTGAACCGGAACGACCGCAGGTTGCGGAGCGTGAGATACGTATGGAAAAACAACCGATTGGCAACAACTTCTTCATTCCCATGCCGGTCGTCCTTATGGGGACCCGGGTGAAGGGAAAAAACAATTTCATGGCAGTGGGCTGGTGCTCCCGGGTGAACGGGAACCCGCCCATGATCGCGTGCGGGATCGCAAAGAACCATTATACTCCTGCGGGGGTTGCCGAGAACAAGACCTTCTCGATCAATATCCCATCCGCGAATCTCCTTGAAAGGACCGACTACTGCGGCATCGTATCGGGTGCAAAGGCCGACAAGTCGCGGATCTTTGAGACCTTTGATGGCACGCTCAAGACGGCACCGATGATCAGGGAGTGTCCGGTCACGCTCGAGTGCCGGCTCGTGCAGGACGTCGTCCTTCCGACCCACCACCTTTTTATCGGCGAGATCGCGGGGGCATATGCCGACAGCAGGGTAATCCGTGACGGAAGACCGGATTTTCCCGCCATCGACCCCCTCTTCCTGACCATGCCCGACAACCGCTACTGGACGCTCGGGAAGCATGCCGGAGACGCGTGGAGTGCCGGAAAGGCCCTCAGAATGTGATGAACCATGACCCGGGTGCTGGCAATCAACGGGAGCCCGCGGAAGGACGGTAATACTGCGATCCTGATCCGGGCAATCCTTTCCGAGCTTGAGAAGGAAGGGATAACGACGGAGACCGTACAGCTTGGCGGAAAGAAGATCCACGGGTGCACTGCCTGCATGAAATGTTTCGAGAACCGGGACGGGAAGTGCGTCATCGATGACGACCTTGTGAATGGCTGCATTGAAAAGATGCGTGCGGCTGACGGGATCATCCTCGGGTCCCCGGTCTATTTCCTCGATGTCACATCCGAGATGAAGGCGCTCATCGACCGTGCCGGATTCGTCTCGTATGCCAACGGACACCCCCTGAAGAATAAAGTGGGGAATGCCGTCGTTGCAGTACGACGTGCCGGGGCGAGCCGTACCGCGGATTCGATGCTTCACTTCCTCCTCGCGAACGATATGATCGTCCCCGGCCTCCCCGTTATCGGGATGGGATTGGATATCGGGGATGTTGAGAAGGACGCGGAGGGGATGGACCGGGCAGAACATCTCGGGAAGGGCATGGCGCAGCTTCTGAAGCACCTTAACCGGCACCCGCTTCCCGTACAGAACGGCGAAGGTCGATGAAAGGATAACCAGAGAGAAGAAATGAGGATGATAACCATGACTGCGATACTTGTTGACCGGGACCTCTGCACCCGGTGCGGAATCTGTTCGGATGTCTGCACGATGGGACTGATCGATCCCGCCCTTGAGGACACGCTCCCGAACATGCCGGATGCAAAAGCCGGCATGTGTATCCACTGCGGGCACTGCGAGGCGTTCTGCCCTTCGCAGGCACTTCTGCTGAATGACCGCCCGGGCGAGAAGGTGCCCCTGCCGGCCGGTGCCGGGACGATCACTCCCGGGGAGATGGGGTATTACCTGAAGAAACGGCGATCCGTGCGACGCTTCACAAAAGACCTCGTGCCAAAGGAGAAAATCCTCGAACTCCTCGATATCGCCCGGTATGCGGCCTCCGGCGGCAACGGCCAGCCGGTGGAGTGGATTGTCGTACACGATCCAGAGAGGGTGAAGAAGATTGCCGGGCTGACGATCGAATGGATGAAGACACTGGTGAACTCCCGCCATCCCATGAGCGGCTATGTCCCGGTTTTAATCGGGAAATGGGAAGACGGGTACGATGTCATCTGCAGGGATGCCCCGCACCTTCTCGTTGCCACGATTCCTGACGGCAATCCGATGGCGCAGACGGATGCCATCATCGCCCTCACGCATTTCGATGTGGCTGCCCCGGCGTATGGCGTCGGTACCTGCTGGGCGGGATTCGTCGCGATGGCAGCGTCTTCGTACGAACCACTTCAGGAGGAAATTGGAATTCCGGCGGGCCGGAAGAGCGCCTATGGGATGATGTTCGGTCACCCGCAATACACGGTGTACGGCATCCCGCGCCGGAAACCGCTGAAGGTAACCTGGCGGTAACGGAGGATTGGATGCCCTCCGGCAGGACCCATACCAGATCCTAAATGCCGTAAAACCGGCAGATTTTCGGCAACAGGATGAAGAGTTACTGCGGACAATCGGAAAGGATAATGCTGCAACCATGGTTCATACACCCGTCTATTCGTTAAGGACCCTGAGAAAGTCGTACCCGGGACCGGTCTTTTCTCCATATGCCGGTACCTCGTGTGTGGTCATCCGCGACAATTCCGTGCTGCTGTCGGATCGGGGATCTCCGGCCACCATCCTCGTTCCCTGCACACTCTTCACGAGCCAAAGAGAGACAATGAGTCGTTTCCTGGGATTTCTGCAGGACAGTCCCTGCCATGCCGTGGAAGTCCCTGCGGGGTTTCCTGCACCGGCCGGGTACAGGTTCTCCGAAGTCAGGCCCCTTTTTGGGATCCTACCGGACGATGAACTGGCACTCGCTGCATACGCCGTTACCATCACGGACTTCGACCGCTCGACCCGGTACTGTGGAAGGTGCGGGGCAGAGGCCTCCCGGCACCCTTCTGAACGGGCCGCAGTCTGTACACGGTGCAACCGGGTAACCTACCCCCGCCTCTCCCCGGCCATCATTGTGCTGGTAAAGAAGGAGGAGGAGGTCCTGCTCGCGAGTTCCCCCCGGTTTCCGCCCGACCTCCACAGTGTTCTTGCGGGTTTTGTCGAAGCAGGCGAGAATTGTGAGGAGTGCGTGCACCGGGAAGTGAGAGAAGAGGTCGGGATTGAGGTTGCCAATATCCGGTATTTCGGGAGCGAGCCGTGGCCGTTTCCCGACTCCCTGATGCTGGGGTTTGTTGCAGACTATGCCGGAGGGGAGATCAGGATTGACCCCGCCGAGATCCGGTCGGCCGGGTGGTTCTCACGGGGCAATCTCCCCATGCTTCCATCCCCGGCAAGTATCTCCCGTGCACTGATTGACGCGTGGGTACGGGGGGAGATATAAGATCCCATCCCGTCCGTTCAGGCATATCCTTCGATGCAGGAAGGAACCCGTCTGGCGGGAACGCCCGCCCCTTCTGGGAAGTACCTGCCGGGGAGGCCTGACTTTTTTTTTGAAAAGAGAGGAACAATGACAGACTATGCTACAATCGGAAGGAAAAAGCTCCAAGAGATCGACGGCGAGGCCGGCGTCAGAGTTGAAGAGGCAATAAACCGCGTCTGCCCGGACCTCGCACGATACCTCATCGAGTACTCGTTCGGCGAGATCTATGCCCGCGACGGACTTGACAACAGGATGAAGGAGCAGGCGGTCGTTGCCGCCCTTACTGCGATAGGCACGGCAGCGCCCCAGCTGAAAGTCCACATCCATGCAGCACTCCATGTCGGCTGCACCCCGGAAGAGATCCGCGAGGTCATCATCCAGATGTGCGGGTACGCGGGGTTCCCGGCCACCCTGAACGCGATGGGGATGCTCATGGAAGTCCTTCAGGAGACCGGCAGGACCCTTTCAAGGGAATCCGCGCACGCCGGCGCAGATGGAAGGTACGAGCGGGGGCAGGAACTCCTTGCAAGGATCGCCCCGGCGCAGGAGCGTCTCCTGAAGGAGACCTACGATCCGATCGACCCGGACATTGCCCGGTACGTCATCTCGTTCGGGTACGGGGATATCTACGCACGGGGCATCCTTCCTTTGCGGAACCGGCAGGCAGCAACCATCGCAGCACTTGCTGCAAAAGGGAACGCCCCGTCCCAGCTCCGGTTCCATATCGGCGGCGGGCTCCGTGCCGGACTCTCCGAAGGGGAGATCGTCGAGATCATGCTGCTCATCTCCCTCTATGCCGGATTCCCGGCGGCACTGAACGGGATCCTCGCAACCCGCGAGGTCGCAACAGCCCTGCAGAACGAAGGAAATCCACAGTGATCTGTCATGAAAAAGGTTATCGCAATCAACGGCAGTCCGCGGAAGAAGTGGAATACGGCAACGCTCCTCGAACATGCTCTTGAAGGAGCGGCTTCAGAAGGCGCAGCGACGGAACTCGTCCACCTCTACGACCTCGACTATAAAGGGTGTACCTCCTGTTTCTCCTGCAAGCTGAAAGGCGGGAAGAGCTACGGGAAGTGCGCCATGAAGGACGGGCTCACCCCCGTTCTGGAAAAGATCCAGAATGCCGACGCCCTCATCCTCGGCTCCCCGATCTACTTTGGCATCGTGACCGGGGAGATGCGGTCGTTCATGGAGCGGCTCCTCTTCCCGAACCTGACCTACACCCGGCCCCCGCAGTCCCTTGCTCCCCGCCGGATGCCGACTGCTTTTCTCTATACGATGAACGTCTCAGAACAGATGATGAAGGAGAATTACGGGGCGCATATTACTGCCAATGCCAGCCAGCTGAAGATGATGTTCGGGCAGTCGGAGTCGCTCTTCTGCAACGAGACACTCCAGTTCGAGGACTACGACAAGGTGGTCTTCAGCTACTTCGACCCGGAGGAGCGGCGCAAGCGGCACCGGGAGGTCTTCCCAAAGGACTGCAGGCGGGCGTTCGAGCTGGGAGCACGGCTTGTAAAAGCCGGGAACCCGTGATCCCGTATGGAGGTTCTTGAAGCGATCCGGAAGCGGAGGGCGGTTCGCCATTACCGCCCCGACCCGGTCAGCAGGGATGATGTCATGACCGTCCTCCATGCCGCCAATTACGCGCCGTCCGCCCTCAACCGGCAGCAGTGGGAGTTCCTCGTCGTCACGGGAGAGAAGATCCTTGAAATGGGGGAGAGCTACCGCTCGACGCTCGATTCGTATCTCGCAAACTGGGAAACATCGCCGATGCGGGGCTTCATCACGAAGGAGGAGTTCATCAGGTACGCAGAGACGTATGGCGGTGCGCCGGTCGTCATCGTCGTCCTGACCATGGTGGAAGATCTCGCGAATTTCCGGAAGGCCAACCTTGAGAGCGCGAGCGCAGCCATGCAGAACCTCATCCTTGCCGCAACCGCTCTTGGGCTGGGAACCTGCTGGATGACCGGGCCGCTCCGTGACGAGGAGACCCTGCGGCGGATCCTTCCAATACCGGATGATCGGGAGATTGTCGCAGTAACCCCGCTCGGGTATCCCGGGACGATCCCTGCCCCTCCGATGCGGATCGATCCGGACCTCCGTCAGAAAGTGCGCTGGGTAAACTGATCCCGGGTGTAGCTGTCATTTTGCAGGCAGGCCTGCCCGCCGTACGGGAAAACAATGAATTGTCCAGGGGACGTCCCCTTTCAGTACCAGGAATTAAAGAACGTGATGAGAACCATGGAAGCAATCGAAGCAATCATGACACGCCGGAGTGTACGGAAGTACGAGAGAAAACAAATTCCGGATGGAACGCTTGAGGAGATCCTCAGGGCAGGGACCTATGCCCCGTCGGCACTCGCCCTCCAGCCCTGGGCGTTCGTTGTCGTTCAGGACCAGAAATTCCTGAACAAAGTTTCAGACTACTGCAAGCCCATCATGATCTCGCTCATGAAGGATGCACACGACGGCATGTCGGACACCTTTCGGGCCCTGCTGGAGAGTCCGGGGTACTCCATCTACTACCATGCCCCGACCGTCATTATGATCATCGGCAGGACCGGGAGCCGGTTCCGGGAGATCGACTGCGCACTCTGTGCGGAGAACATGATGCTTGCCGCTCATGCCCTCGGCCTCGGCAGCTGCTGGATCGGGTCGACGGAAGTGGCGTATGATAACAGGGAACTCATGGCAGGCTTTGAGATCCCCAAAGGCTACAGCCCTGTCGGAACAATCGTCTTCGGGTATCCTGCCGAGAAACCGGAGGCTCACGACAAGCACCCGGCAAAGGTGACGTGGATACGGTCGCACCATTCCGCAGCCCCGGTTCCTGCGGGACCATGAAATGAGGATTTCACCAGAAAAATAATTCCGAATCAGTTAAATTCCAAAATCTCCAAGGGCTATCCATAAAACTCCTGATGGCGATGGTCCCAGGAACGGGTTATCCCCCCGGCCCGGATTTCCATCAGGGAGCGTAAGGCGATTATTATGAAAGAACGCGATCCAAACCTCTCCGGAGAACCGTCATCGGAAAAGCACAGCTCCGGCCCTGACAAAGGCCTTGCTGTCCTTGTCATCCTGATGTTCTTTGTCCCCATCATCCTCCTTATGGCAATTTACGACACCGAGCCGTACCATATCGTTCCCGGCGAATCGTTCTCGGAGGCCATGAAGGCTGCAGGGGTCAGCGTTGTCAGTGAAAAGGACATGACGACCAGCATGCAGGGGCAGGACTGGAAGACCTACATGCTCTCCGATAAAAGCGGGAATACCGTGACAGTCTCGGTAAAGGCGTTCGACAGCGCCGAATCCCGGGATACAGCGGTCCAGGCATATAATTCCAACACGGTCGGGAAAGGCCAGCCGGTCGGGCGTCTCATTGTTGTCGGCCAGTATCTCGTGTACGTGACGCCTGCCGACAGCATCGTTGTTAAGGAGCTTTCCGCAGAACTGGAAAAACTCCGGGCATCATAAATCCTTTTTTCCGGACTCCTTTTTTCAACCGCCATTTTTCCGGAGATCTGCAATTCCCCTGCAGAACCGCAGGAAATCTGGCCCCGCCCGATGAACGAAAAAAAATGGACTATTCCACCGGCACGAACTTCGTCCCGTAGTGGATAATTCCGCTCTCGCCATCGGTTGCGATCTTGCGGAAGGCACGTCTCACCCGCATGCCGATCTTCGCTTCCCGGGGATCGCAGATGACCTGGGCGGTCATCCGCGGGCCTTCGTCAAGCCTGATGATGGCCAGCACATACGGACCGGGTGATGCGAACTGGTCCGGCTCGGTCTGGATCACGGTATAGGTGACAACCGTTCCGAAACCGGCGAACTTGTGATCAACGATCTTCCCGTTCCGGCGGCAGTCCGGGCAGAACGTCCGCGGGGGGAAGAAGTGCCGGCCGCAGGTCTCGCACTTCGTGCCGATGAGGTTGTAGCGCTGGGGTATCTTTCGCCAGAAACGTGCGACAGTCATCTCAGGCCCTCCCGAGGATATGGACGGCAACCGTCGCCCCGGTGCCGCCGACGTTATGCGTCATACCGAACGTTGCGCCGTCGACCTGCCGTTTTCCCGCCTCCCCGCGGAGCTGCTGGACGATCTCGCAGACCTGCTTGATGCCGGTCGCGCCGACCGGGTGCCCGCAGGCTTTTAGCCCGCCGCTCGTGTTGACCGGGATCTTCCCGCCGATTGCGGTCTCGCCGTCAGCGGTGAACTTGCCGGCGGTCCCTTTCCTGCAGAACCCCAGGTCCTCGATGGCGCAGATCTCCGCGATCGAGAAGCAGTCGTGCACCTCAACCATCGAGATGTCCTTGTGGGTCAGTTTTGCCATTTTAAAGGCCCGCTGTCCCGCAGCAACCGACGCATCGAGCGTCGAGATGTCGCGCCGGTCATGGAGCGTGATGGTGTCGCTTGCCTGGGCCGTTGCCAGCACCCGGATCGGCGTGTCCGTGAACTCCCTCGCCCGTTCGAGCGGGGCAACGATGACTGCTGCGGCACCATCGGTGATGGGTGAACAGTCGAAGAGCCGCAGCGGCTCCGCAACCATGGTCGATTTCAGGACCGTATCGATGGTAATTTCCTGCGGGAACTGGGCGATAGGGTTGCGGGCACCGTTGTAATGGTTCTTGACCGGCACCTGCGCCAGCTGCTCCCGGGTCATTTTGTACTTGTGCATATAGTCGGTCGCGATCATCGCGTACAGGCCGGGGAACGTCGCTCCGACAAATCCCTCCCATTCGCGGTCCGCAGCCCCGGTGAGGGCGTCGGTGGAGGCGCCCGGCTCGACATCAGTCATCTTCTCGACACCCGCGGCAACCACGATGTCCTCCATGCCGCTTGCTACCGCGATGACTGCCTGCCGGAAGGCAAGTCCCCCTGACGCACACGCCGCTTCTACCCTTGTCGAGGGGATGTGACGGGACGCCATGCCGGCGTAGTCGGCGATCAGCGCCCCGATATGCTCCTGTTCGATGAACCGCCCCGCGCTCATGTTGCCGACATACATTGCGTCGATCTTCTCGCCTGCGAGCTGTGCATCCTCAAGAGCGAGAGTGCCGGCCTCGACGAAGAGGTCGCGGAACGATCGCTCCCAGTGCTCGCCGAACTTCGAGCACCCGATCCCGATCACGGCAACGTCTCTCATACCTGCATCACCAGTTTCCCCTTGTGTTTTGCATACCTCGCATAATCGAGATAGATGGGGTTTTTCAGCAGTTTTTCAACGCCCGGTGCAGCGTTTCTGTCGATCCTGCTCTCGATCGCATCGGTCACCGAGATATCGAACGCGTCGCTTCCGGCGCCGGACCCGAACGAGCAGACAAAGATGGTATCGCCGGGTTTTGCAATGTCCAGCGTTGCGGCAAGGCCCATCGGTGACGCGCCGGAGTAGGTGTTCCCGAGCCGGGGGACAACAAGGCCCGGCCTGATCTGTTCAGCCGAAAATCCGAGATCTTTTGCAACCTTCTGCGGGAACTTCGCGTTGGGCTGGTGGAAGACCGCGTAGGTGTAATCCTTCGGTGTCTTCTTCGCGTGGGAGAGGAGGAGCCTGCTCGCTCCCTTCACGTGCTTGAAGTATCCCGGTTCCCCGGTGAACCGGCCGCCGTGGCGGGGATAGTTCTGCCCCTCCCGGCGCCAGAAATCCGGCGTATCGGTCGTGAAGGACCGGGTGTGATTGATAGTCGCAATGGGGTCATCGTTCCCGATCACGTATGCCGCCCCTCCTGCCGCAGCAGTATATTCGAGCGCATCGCCCGGCGCACCCTGCGAGACATCGGAGCCGATCGCAAGCCCGTATTTGATCATCCCGCTTGCGACGAGGCCCATGCAGGTCTGGATGGCTGCAGTCCCGGCCTTGCAGGCGAACTCGTAGTCCGCCGCGGTCATGTTCGGGGTGGCGCCGATCGCTTCGCCGACGGTGCATGCCGTCGGTTTGACTGCGTACGGGTGCGATTCGCTCCCTACGTACACGGCGCCAATATCCGCGGGATCAATCTCCCGGCGCAGCAGGGCGTTCCGTGCAGCTTCGACGGCAATGGTTGCCGCGTCCTCGTCCATATCCGGGACGGACTTTTCAAAAACACCGAGGCCGCCGGAGATCTCCTGGGCGTTCGCGCCCCAGACCCGTGCGATCTCCTCGACCTTGATGCGGTAGCGCGGTATATACGCGCCGTAGGTAATGATGCCTACCATTCCTGTTCCCTCAACCTGCTGACAATCTTATCGATCTCCATCGCGGTGCACATGACCGTGACCCGGTCCCGTTCCGCCATCTTTGCAACAAAGGGGTGGACATCCGCAGGATCGATTCCCTGCAGGATGACGCACCGTGGCTTGAACGGGGTGACGCGAATAGCAACCATCGGGGATTTCCCGGTCGAGACATTGGTGAAGATGACTGCACGCTCCGTACTCCAGCCATAGATACGGTTGAATTCATTGCTGGAAAGTTCGAGGATAGCGTTCAGGCTGTTGACGACCGTGTACCCGAAGATGGTCTGGTCCGTTGACCCGCAGAGCAGCGAGCACCCGATGGCCTCTGCAAACTTCTGCAACGGGACGGGTGTTTCGTACTCATGGAGGTCAAGGATCACGTCGTTTGCGATACCGGAGAAGAACATGCTGGAAAATTTTTCGATTTTTGCCCCGCCGCTCTCCTCGTCAATGGCAAGGAGCGTGTCGACAATCTTGCCGACAACAGCGGTACCAGGGCTCTTGCGTCTCCCGCTCTCGTAATCGCTGATAACGGAAGGGGAGACGCCGAGGCGTTCCGAAAGGACGCCGGGCGCAATCTCAAAACTGACGCGCCACTTCTTCAGGGCAAGCCCCGGTGAGTCCGAGAGTGTGATCTCGCCCGCCATCTTCTCGGCGAGCTGATTGCGCACACCGGATTTCATGGATCAGTACAACGATGCTGGCGGTTAAATAATTAACGAACGAGAATTCGACAGTAAACGAAACACGAGAGAGCAGATCCCGAAAGCAACTCATAAATAATAAGCAACTCAATTTTGATAAGCATGATAGCAGCCGAAGACCTCCAGTGCCTCAAAGCCCTTGCAGTGCGGGGGGGGTGCCGCGGTCCCATCTTTGTCTCCACGCAGAGCATCGGCGAGATGCTCGGGATCAGCCAGCAGACGGCATCCCGCCGGATTAAAAGCCTCGAGACGGCAGGGCTCATCACCCGGACGCTCGCGGCGGACGGGCAGCACGTCACGGTCACAAAGCACGGCGAGGATGTACTGCGCAGGGAGTACGAGGAGTACTGCCGGATCTTCTCGGAGGGCGGCAAGGGCTATCTCCTCTCAGGAGCCGTCGTGAGTGGGCTTGGGGAGGGAAAATACTACATGAGCCTGCCCCCCTACAAGGAACAGTTTGCCGCAGCTCTTGGCTTCGAGCCATATCCCGGCACGCTGAACATCAAGCTGGCACCGTCAAGCGTTGCGATCCGCAAGAAGATCGATGCTCTGGAATGGAAACGGATCCGGGGTTTCTCCACGGACGGCAGGACGTTTGGCGACGCCCGCTGCATCCCGTGCAGGATCGGTACAATCCGGTGCGGGATTGTTGTTCCGGGAAGGACACACTATCCCGACGACCTCATCGAGGTGATTGCACCGATTGCCCTGCGGCGGAAACTCGGCGTCGAGGACAACGACAGTATCAATGTTGAGGTGGAGCAGTGATAGAAAAGGCGCTTGCGGATCTCCGGGCCGGCAAGTTCGTCCTGCTCTACGATTTCGATGACCGCGAGCGCGAGACTGACTTCGCGATCCGCTCCGATGCAGTGACCCCGAAACACATCCTGCAGATGCGCAAGGACGGCGGAGGCCTGATCTGCACCGCCGTCCACCCGGTCGCAGCACAGCGGCTCGGGCTCCCGTTCGCGAGCGATGCCCTCCGCGCCATGGCGGTTGCCGAACGCGAGGGCGATATCCCGTACGACCGGAAGAACCACTCCTCCTTTTCGCTCTGGGTGAACCACCGGAACACCTTCACCGGCATCACCGACCGCGACCGTGCGATGACCGTGAACGCGATCGCCGTACAGGTGAAATCCGCGCTCAACGGCGGAAGCGTGAACTTCCACGAAACGTTCCGGACCCCGGGCCACATGGCACTGCTGCGGGCCGCCGACGGGCTCCTTGATGTCAGGCACGGGCAGACCGAGCTCTCGATTGCGATGGCAGATATGGCCGAAATCACCCCCGCGGTCACGATCTGCGAGATGCTGGACGACGAGAGCGGTAATGCGCTCTCGAAAGCCGACGCAAAAGCTTATGCCCGGAAGCACGGTTTTGTTTTCGTTGAGGGAAAGGAAGTCCTGGAGCAGTGGAAGAAAGAGCGGAAGAAGCGCTGACAAAGGGATCATCGCCGTTTTTCCTCATATACCGCCTCCCTTTCCGGTCGTTGAGGAAAAGAAGCGGGGAAGTTCCTGCCCGAATTTTTTTGTAATCCGATGGATGGTCCCCCTGTCGCCGGCGCGGAAACCTGGCGGTTTAGGGGAAGATCTTGCGGGATATCCGGAAAAATGCAATCTCATTCTTTCCAGAAATCCTGCTGTCCGGAAGATCCCGCCCCCGGTTTTTTTGTTGCCTTTGATCACCCTTATCAGCCCTCCCTCCCCAGCTTTTACCTGCATGAAGGTTCCCGAACGTGAACTTACGGACAGGATGGATCGTTTCCGGACAAGGATGGATGAGCGCGAGCCCGGATGGGAACTTGTTGCTATTGTCGGGAAAATTCCGCTCTACTACTTCACCGGGACAATACAGGACGGCCTCCTCCTCATCCCGCAGGGGGGCGAGCCGGTCTTCTGGGTCCGGCAGAGCCATGACCGGGCAGTCGCGGAATCCCTCTTTCCGGATATCCGCAGGATGCGGAGCTACCGCGACGTGGCGGCGGCGATGGGGAACCTTCCCCGTACGGTATACCTCGAGACCGACCTCGTCCCGATCTCCCAGCTCCGGCGGATGCAGAAGCACCTCCCGTTCACCGATGTACGGCCGGTTGACGGGGAGGTCTCCGCGGTCAGGGCGGTAAAGAGCCCCTACGAGCTTGCGCTCATGGAGCATGCCGGGACGATCCACCGCCGCGTTCTCGAGGACCTGGTGCCCGGCATGCTGACCGAAGGGATCGACGAGATCACCTTTTTCTGTGACCTGTACTCCCTGATGATAAAGGAAGGGCACCAGGGGATCATCCGGTTCGGCGGATTTAATGAGATGGTGCTCGGGGAGATCGGGTTTGGCACGAGCACCATCTGCCCGGTCTGCGTGGACACTCCTGGCGGCGTTGCCGGAATGCACCCGTCGGTCCCCCAGATGGGGAACCCGAAGAGGAAGCTCCGGAGGGGGGACCTCGTCGTCGTCGATATCGGGTGTGGGTACAAGGGGTACCAGACAGACAAGACACTCTCCTACATGTTCAAAGAATCCCTCCCTGAACCTGCTATCCGTGCACACGAGCGCTGTGTCGGCATCCAGGATACGGTTGCTGCCCTGTTGAAGCCGGGGGCAATCCCCTCGGAGATCTACCGGGAGGTCATGGCTGACCTTGAACCGGAGTTTTTGAAAAATTTTATGGGCTATGGCAACCACCGGGTGAAGTTCCTCGGCCACGGGATTGGCCTCTGGATTGACGAGACCCCGGTCATTGCCGAAGGGTTCGACGAACCCCTGCAGGAGGGGATGGTCCTTGCCCTTGAACCCAAGAAAGGGATCCCCGATGTGGGGCTCGTCGGGATCGAAAATACCTTTTTGGTAACCCCGCGGGGCGGCCGGTCGATTACCGGGAAGAGCACGGGACTGATCCCTGTCTCCTGATCGTTTTTTTGTTCAGGACGGGGTGAACAGGCCATTTCCGGAGCATCCGCTCTGGACAGATGGACGGTTCTCGTTTTAAGGATTGATGCGGGTATCAGGAACCCCGCAGCATGGGGCTGTCTGCGGATGGCGGTGGATCACTTTCCCGCGAGTTTCCGGACGGTCGCTTCGGGGAGCATCTTCGCGATGCTCATTTTCGTGGGGCACCGCCCGAGCTTCAGGTTCAGTTTCTTTGCCTCGTCCTTGAGTGCCTTTGTGTCGATCGCAGTGACCAGTTGCTTCAGTTCTTTCTGATCCATGGACGATCAGGGAATGATCGGGAGGTTCTGGACAAAAAGGTTTTGCTGTTTTGCCGGCCTGCGGCAATCTGCGGTTGCTTCCGGGCGTTGGAGTGTCACTCACGGTCGGTGTTGGCAAAGTGGGTCAACAGCCGCATCGATCGTTACCGGGTTCAGGCATCCGGCGCGGAGAAGTGGATCTGTTCGAAGAGCCAGCGGCCTCCCCGGTTTACGAGTACTGCCGTCATCCTCCCCTCCAGGTGAATGGGCTTTTTCCCGATCATGCCGTAAAGGTTACAGAACGCGGTCACCCAGGCTGCGGGCATCTCTCCCCCGGTGGCAATAACCCGGACGCTCAGGCGAATTGCATTCGCCGGGTCAAGGTCAGCGTGGATCCTCCCTTTTAACTGTCGGAAATCTTCTACAACCTCGTCTCTTCCGGTACCAAATCCGGAGACTGTCTTTGAGAAAAGTGCGAGTACTTTACTCTCACTCTTTTCATTGTAAAACCGGACATAATCGTCGATGACCGAAAGTATCTCTGCTGTCTTTTCCTGGTTCAGGGTCATAAAAAACAGTTTTGCTACGGATTTTCTTAAAACAGGCGATATGCCAAACGGATGTGAAAAAACCCGTAGATCTTTCCCTGTCGTGCATCAGGGAAAATTCCGTTCAACCATCCCCCTCACTTCACGGAGCCACTCCTGCCGTTCATCCTCCGAACTGGTGACGATCACCGAGAACATCCGACGGTGGAATTCCGGAACTCCGCAGAATGCAAAGATGCAGTCTTTCCAGAGCCGTTCGAGAGGATCGCCGAAGACCGCCAACTCCCGCTCATGCGGGGTATTGGAGGTATTGAAGACAAGTGCGGCTTTTGCTTTCAGGAGGCCGATCGGGACACCCCCGCTATCATCCCCGTCAATAAACCGGTACGTGACACCGGGCCGGATCACCCGGTCGATCCATCCCTTCAGGATGGCGGGTGGCTGGCCCCACCAGTCGGGATGGACGATAACGATCCCGTCAGCCTTGACGATCTCTTCGCAGTGCCGGCTGACAACCGGGTCAAGCGGCGCGTCCCGGGGGATTTCGTCATACGGCAGAACCGGATCGAACTTCTCCAGGTACAGGTCATGAAAGAATACCTGGTGGCCATTCTCTTCCAGCACGGTAACAACCGTTTCAGCGATCGCATGGTTGAAGCTGCCCGGGTGCGGATGGGCGAGAATGACAGAGACGTTCATTGCCCGTTTCACCGTTTGCCTGTCCCCTTGAAGAACGTGTAGCAGAAGACCCCGTCGTCTTCTGCGGTCCGGTACAGGTCAGCGATTCCCCGGTCCCAGTCGGGCTCCGTCATCAATCCTTTCGCCAGAGCGGCATCCCGGACACCCTCGACCATCGCCGTGAACGTCAGCTTCGTGAATCCTTCGACAAGAGCAGGCCGAGAACTGTCGACATAGACCATCCGGGGAGAGACCGAGACATTGGAGAAGCCGGCGCCGGTCAGGAGCGGAAAGAGCTCCCGGCCGATGAGGGCGTTGCCGCCGGATTCTCTCTGGAGGGTGACAAGGCAGTCGATCGCCCGCTGTGCATAACAGCTGTCGGGATGGAAGTAGGCAGAGCCATGGTCGCCTTCTATTACCGTGATCGTCCCGCCTGGTTTCAGCACTTTTTTCAGATTCGCAAGCGCCTCCCTGGGATCCCCGAGGTGCTCGAGGACGAAGCAGACAAAGACGTGGTCGAAACTGCCCGGCCCGAAGGGGAGGTTGAAGATGTCGGCTTTCTGAAAGACAACGTTCCGGTGCCCAGCCTTTCTCACCCGCGCCTCTGCCTCTGCAAGAGAGGCCTCAGAACAGTCAATGCAGGTGAACCGAGCATCGGGGCTCTGTGCCGCAAGCGTTCCCGTCTGCGCCCCCACGCCACAGCCGGCCTCGAGAACCCTGCTTCCGGCTGGGTAACGGGTATCGTGGTGCAGGAGATCGGTTAAGGTCTGCGCCTGGTCCATGAGCCGCTCCGCCTCGCGGGGGGAGTAGCCATGAACATAATCGCGAGGTTTTTTCATTGTTATTTCCTGTCAGCAGTACCATGGTTCCGGCAGGAATAAAAAACACCGGAAATGGATTTCGCACCCCTGTTCAAAAAGCATACAGGGCAATGATCGCGAGGGTCATGACAACGGAATCCGAACACCAGATGAGCGGCCATCGATCAGGCTTTCCTGGGCAAGTCTGAACCTTATACGGCGTGAATAATGTAATGTACCCCCCGTAGATGACGATGGAGAGCACCATATTTCAGCGATGTACCTCGTCGGCCCCCTTCGCTGCAGAAAATTCACCGGTCTCCTTGTCGAACATCACCCTGTATCCCGTCTTACGCTCCCACAACAGGATCAGGAATACCACGTACCACGGGATGAAGGCAAATCCCGTTGCAAACGCAGGAAAAGCGAGCGCCCCGGCCAGCGGGATGAGAAAGAGCATCGCCGCGATGACGAGAACGGCCCCAATCGGGATTGCGCCGGCGATAAGGAACGTAAGGATGTATTCTTTTGGCCTGGTCTTGATTGTAGCGCCTTTCCGAAGCATCATGAGGCTGTTCCACATCCAACGGCCGAAGAAAACAAAGAACCCCAGTCCTGTAATCACTCCGATACCCAGCATCAGCCTCGTGAGATCGGCGCTCTGGAAGATCCAGATGAGCGGAAGGGAGACCATTGTGAAGAAGACCGCCCAGATAAGGACCTGATTCCTGTACCGCTGTTTCAGCACGGTTTGTGAGGGAATCCTGCCGCCCTGCGCCCGCGAGTTCTCTACTGGTGTATCATTAAGCATCCGTTGTTTTCGCACCGGAACCTGCGCCTGCGGGCACCAGCCGAGCCAGCGATGGACGACTTCTGAAATCCGTATGGTGGTCATACCCGTAACGCCCTTTTTTCTCCTTCGGGATCTCCGGAAACCCTGCCGGTCTTCGCATACCGGTAGAGGTTCATGGTGGCAATACCTGCAACCGTCCAGCCGGTGAATGCGAGGGCGGAAAGCAGAAGCATGAACAGGACACCTGCAGCGACCCACCCGTGACCCGGGTACCAGAAGAGCTGCATCTCCGGTGCGACGAACCGGTAGAGGTCCTCGAAGAACAGGGAGAGGAGCGAAGCCGCAATGAGTGCCACGCCCACGGTGAGGAGGACAGTGAGCGTCTCGGCAAGCAGCTTCTTCACAAGGTGAAAAGATCCCGCCACGGCCTCTGGCAGGCTCCGGTTTTCAAGGACCAGCAGGGGCATAACAAAGAGCGTTATAACGGTGAGGAACAGGACGAGTGCCGCCATCGTTATCGTTGAAGTGAGGGCATACAGCATCGCATAGGTCCCGCCAATGGGCCCGATGTGGTACAACTCAGGCAGGAAAATGAACCTGAAGGGGAAGATGTCGGCGACCGCTGTTAAGGGAGACAATACAGAAAAACCAGGATACGGGATTGCATAGTAACCGAGGAACGGGAGCAGAGCGAAGAGCGCCGTGCACCAGAGGGCAAGGATCACCGACCAGTCGGCAAGCGGGCGCAGGTACGCTTTTACACGGGACAGCCCCTCACGGAACAAGACAGCTCTGCCCTTAACAGGAGACAGGCAGAGGAGGAGCCCGGCCATCAGGACATTTATGGAGAATGTCGCAAAAAACCCGGTGCAGAATGTCAGGACAAGCCATCTCGGGAAATCTATCGCGTCATAGGGATACGAAGCGAGGAGACCCACGCCATACTGGATCGAGAATACCGTTCCCGCGACAAGCCCGGCAAGGAGTGCAAACCAGAGCAGGCTCCTGTTCCGGCTCAGGACTTTTACACTCTCGATGGTAAAACGGATCCCGCGGCCGATCCCGCCGTTGCCCCCGTTCCCGCCATCCGGCCGCTCCAGTACCGTTGCCGGGAACACCGAAAGGACTGGCTGGGCTTTGTGCATCGCCGGTGCGTTCGGGCACCAGCCGAGGTAGCTGCGGAATACATTTGCGAGGGTGACCATGATCAGTGCCCCTCCACGTCATGATAGTACCAGTACACCAGGCCGGCAGCCAGCACCCCGAGAACAAAAAACGGCCACCAGAAAAGGCCTCCGAAAAAGCACGTGGCGAAGAGGATGAAGATTGCTACCCCAATAAACCAGTCATTGATCCGTGACCGGGCAGCAGGATTGCTGCCTGGCTGCGGGTCACCAGCATCCGAAACACCTGCCGCAGGGAGCGGGAGTTCCATGCCGCTGATCTTCATCTTCAGAGCATGGGAAGCCGGGCACCAGCCCAGCCGATCCCTGATAATCTCTGAAATCCGCGTTGCTGTCATTCTAAGGTCTCCAGACTGGTCTTCCCGTCAAAGAACGGATTGACAGATCCGGTCTTTCCGTAGATATACAGGCCAAGCGTCGCGATACCGATGATTGTCCAGCCGATTATTACGATGCCAAAGTTCAGGAGCATATACAGGATAACAACTGTGCCGGTCTGGACGGTGCTGCCGGAAGAGAGCACAAGAGCAGTTATCGGGATGATCGACGCGAGCGAGATCATGAATGCAAGCAGCAGGTAGATACCGAAACAGACGACAATCTCCCCCCATGTCCTCCGGACAACGGATAACGATTCCGTGATTGCCGCTGCCAGTTTCCTGCCATCGAGGACTATCAAGGGGATAACATATATCGTAACAATGAAGATTGCGACGATTATTGCGGCGGAAAGGAGGATAACGGGGATATTCCCGTCGTAAATGTCAGTGACATACGCGTTCAGTGTCCCCAGAACGGCTCCCACCACTGCCCAGCCTGCGAGGGAGAGGGTTGATCTTCCTGCCCCGGAAAATCCCTGCCGCAGGGTTGTACTTTTCCCGGAGATACGACCCGAGGTGGAGATAAAAAGCGCGGCGAGGACAAAATTCGTACAAACCATCGTGATAAATGCTGCGCCGAATGTAAGGACTCCCCACACAAGCGATCCTTCCGCAATGATGACGGCCGGTGAGCTGATACCAAGGTCTATTCCCGGGAAAGGATGGGTACCGGAAATGTACTGGAGATATATGGTTGAAGCGAGATTGAAGAGCATGACGATGCCGATCAGGAACAGGAACCAGAGGAGGTGCGGGTTCCTGAAGAGGATCCTGATGCTCCCTACTGCAAGTCTGGCGCCCCGATCAAGCCTGTCCCTGCTTCCAGTACTGCTGCCGGAACCGGCGGGGGTCGTTACTACCTGCGGCGCCGCAACCGGGACCTGTGCCGCCCGGATTCCCCGCGCAGCCGGGCACCAGCCCAGACGCTCATGGATAACCTCTGAAATTTTTACCGTCATGCCATCGCCTTCACTTTTTCGAACAGTTCTTCGGCCATCTTCGTCGGATCAGCGGTCTTTGTAATCCGGATGCCGAGTTCGGCCGCATAATCCCAGAGAAGTTCGATGCACTCGGTATACCTCTGGCAGGCCCCGCAGTCGCCGTCATGCTCGTACCAGACCTGCACGCCGTGCTTCTCCGAGACAAAGATGATCGCAGGGGTCTGGAACGGGATCGAACGGCCGAGAAGGACCCCCTTCTCGACGTTCACCTTCTCAACGGTGATCTGGTTCGCCGCAGCCATCTCGCGCAGCGTCGATTCGATCTTCCCGTCCATGAGGAGGAGCGCCCGCGAGACCGCCTGGCGGGAGATGCCGAATTGGTTTGCAATCGTGATATTCGCGGCGCCGCCCCTGCGCATGGCCCAGAACCCGAACTGCTTGTCGTCCAGTGGCAGGAACATACGTCAACATTTTAACGTTGACGTTATAAATAGTTTTGGAAGACGGGATACGAACGGGTTCGTGGCCGCTGGTTCGGGAGACCTGCCACTTGAGGGGATTAATCATGGCATGACCGGGGATCCCGACCGGTGTTACCTGAGGTTTTAAGAGGGACGGTAACGACAGATCTGGTGATACTATGCCGGAACCAGTTATCCGTCCGGTTGCAGATCCCGACCGGGATGCCGTGATAGGGATCTTCAACCATTACATCACCACGAGCTTTGCCGCATATCCCGATAAGCCGGTCCCGCCGGCGTTCCTTGCCGTCCTCCGTGAAGGCGCGTACGCTTTTGACGTGATAGAGGCGGGGGGCGAAATCGTCGGTTTTGGGATCCTCAAACCATTCCTCCCGTTTGCGACCTTTGCCCGGACGGCAACGGTAACGACCTTTATCGATCCGGCCCATCGCCACCAGGGGTACGGCACACTACTCATGGAGACGATGATCCGGGAAGCGAAGAAGCGGGGGATCATCATGCTGCTCGCCAATATCTCCTCAAAGAATTCCGAGAGCCTCGTCTTCCACAAGAAGTACGGGTTCTTTGAATGCGGGCGCATGTATGAGGTCGGGATCAAGTTTAACGAGATCTTCGACATCGTCTGGATGCAGAAAGACCTCGCCCCCCGTCAGACGGTGCTGAAAGAAGAGACCGTTCCCTTACCGGACTGAGGTCCCGTTTTCCGGTTGCCCTGCTCTGGCCGGGATGGCAACCCTCTTGAACTTCGGGGGATACCATACATACCCCTTCTCCCGGACAGGATCCGTGAGGATCAGGACCGACCCGATCCGTTCTGCAGAGACACTGTACGAGTGGAACAGGAACCGGCGGACCTCGGAATGCTGTGTGGAACTGTCCACCTCACTGAAGGCGGTCTCCCGGTACCGTGGGAAGACCGTTTCGGGGCGGTTTCCCTTGAGAAGGGAATACGTCGAGACCAGGTAGCAGTCCTCGTCCTTTCGGATGACGAGCCATTCGAGGGGATTGATCTTCGGCACCTTCCGTCCTTTCAGCCGGACGTCAGCATAGAGGAAAACTGCAGTCCGGACGCCAAAGTACGCAATAACAATACCTGCATACAAGGTGAGGGCGGATGCAAACGATGCAAAACGCAGCAGAGTTGCCACGGCAACCCCGGCTGCCGCAACGGCGAGGAGAAGGCTTGGCCCCGGCAGGATCCCGAGCGTATATTTATGGTCGCTGAACGGTGCGATGAGGGGGATCCCCGGCATGGCGGGCAGATCGATCGCGAGGTGGAGGAGTGCTCCCGCGAGGATCGCGATAAAACCAGAAGCGCCCGCTCCTGCAAGGACCCCTTCGGGGATCCCCCCGACAATATCGAGGAGCAGGAGCGCAGAGTACGTAAGAAGAGAGAGAACGACTGCACCCGGGATGCTGTGGGTGATCCCGCCGTGGGTGAAGAGGTAGAGGGAGGGGTGGGAATCGGAGATTCTTGAGAAAAGGATATCCGCGTCCGGGATCACGGCACCGAGGATTGCGAACGGGATGAGCGGTGAAAACAAGGGTGCGGAGAAGAGGATGTATGCGATAAGAGCGTGGGAGAGAGCATCCACGGACAGGTGTGGGGCGTGAGATATAAAAATCTTGCCGGATTGAGGCGGTCTTTTCCATAGGAAAAAGAAACAGGGCTCATCCAGCTAGCTGACGACTCATTTTCCCGGTCTTGCCTTCCGTGCAGGAAAATCCCCCTCAACGAGAAAGTTGATCACGTTCTCGGAGATGTCGGCTGCGTATTCGCCGGATCGGCGGATGCTCTCGGCCATATAGCCGACCGAGATTGCAACTGCGGTCTCCTGCGTAAGCGCCATGTTGTTGATCCTTGTACAGGCTTCCTCGAGTTCCGCGATCGCTTCGATAGTCCTGTGGGCATCTTTTATATTGCTGTTGAAGAACGACACGATGCTCCTGTCGAAGAGCTTCAGGGAAAGGCTGCTTGCTTCCCTTAACGCAGTTTTAATCTTCGGATCAATGTCACATGCCATCAGGGGGAGCGCGTTCTCCGAGATCCGGACTGCATGGTCGCCAATCCGCTCGATGATCCGGCTGAGCTGTGCGTAATGCATCGCTACGCCCATCGGGATCCCCATCTTCCGGGAGAGGTTGCTGTTCTGCAGGATCATGTTTGTCTGCCGGGACACCAGCCAGTTGAGCCGGTCTGCATCCATATCGCGCTGGATCACATCCTGTGCCAGCGTCCGATCGCAGGCCGTGAATGCCGCAAGGGCGTCCTCGTGCATGGCCCTGACAATGACATACATCCGTTTTATTGTGTTCTCGAACGGCATCTCGGAGGGGTTGAGCAGGTCTTTTATCGTGATTCCCTGTTCCGTCTCATCGACGACTTCCTGTCCGATCGTCATCCTGATGTAGTCCCGGACCACAGTCCGGACAAACGGCTGCAGTTTGTTCTTTGCCGTGATCCGGACGAGGTTGAACCCGGTGATGTAGGTTCCGATCAGGAGCCGGAAGAGGTATGCCGGTTCAGTGATCGTACTGGCATCGATCTCCTTGATCCTCTGAACGGGCTCTTCATTGATCTTTCTCGAAACAAGAAGCGAACCGTCCGGCTGGATGAGGATGCCGACTGGATCGTTCTTCTTCAGTTTCTGCTGTTCCGCCCATTCCTTGGGAAGTGTCACCACAAAGGATGAGCCACCGGTCACCTGGACTTTCCGGATCTCCATACGTCCTCTCCATGAAGCCTGGTTTTCCCTATGCCGATATTGTCTTCTCTATTATGTATATATATTCCTATAGATTATGGCGGGAAAAGGTATATTCGGACCCGTCTATCTCGTGAATGAAATTCATGAACCTGAAACATCGTGCATTTGCATCATCCATGGCAGGTCTTGCCGTTCTCCTGGTCTTCGCACTGGCGATGGCAGGCTGTACCGGGACCAGCCAGACGACGACAACGACGGCAACTTCGGCCGGGGTCAAGGAGACCATCAAGATCTCCGGTTCGACGACCGTCCTTCCCATTGTCCAGAAGGCAGCCGAAGCCTACATGGCGAACCACCCGAACGCCGACATCCGGGTCTCGGGCGGCGGATCGGGCGTCGGCATCCAGCAGATCGGGGAGAAGACCGTTGACATCGGTATGTCGTCCCGCGAGCTGAAACCGACAGAATTCACGTCCTATCCCACGCTCGTCAAACATGTTGTTGCGAAAGACGGCATCGCGATCATCGTGAACCTGGCAAACAAGATCGGGAGCATCAACGTTGATGATGTGAAGAAGATCTACGCCGGTGAGATCACGACCTGGACCGGTGTTAGCGGCGGGAACGTCCCGAACACCAACCAGCAGATCGTCGTCGTTGGCCGTGACAGCGCCTCGGGGACCCGCGAATTCTTCGACAAGGACGGCGCCGGGGTCATGAAGGGCGCGAACGTCACCAGGGGCATGATCGAGAAGAACAGCAACGGGGCTCTTGCCCAGACCATCGCCCAGACACCCCAGGCAATCGGTTATGTCTCGATCGGGTACATCAATGGTGACGTGAAGGCGGTACCGGTCGTCGCCGGCACCTCAACCGAAGCCATCATGCCGGGCGCGGAGACCGTCAGGAACGGGAAATACCCCCTCCAGCGCGAACTCTTCGTCTTTACGAACGGGCAGCCGACCGGCCTCGCCAAGGACTTCATTGGCTTCATCCAGAGCGCCGACGGCCAGAAGATCGCTGAAGAAGAAGGCTTCGTAGCGCTGAACTAAACGAACATTCCGTCAGGAATTCAACATTTCTTTTCTTTATGATGCTGCAGGCAACGGACCAGAAAGGTCAGGGCAGTGCCGGTGTACGCAGGGACCGGTTTGATCTTTCTGCAGCACGCTCCCGCGAACTCCGCGAGAAGGCGGTAAAAACCATCTGGTTCGCAACCGCCCTCTCCGCCTTTGTCGCGATCGTCTTCATCCTCATTTTCCTGATCCGCGACAGTCTTCCCATATTCATTGACGTGGGGTTCGTCCCGTTCCTGACCGGGACAACGTGGTACCCCACGGGAGTCCCGCCGCAGTATGGCGTCGCGGTGCTGATCCTCGGCACCGTGCTCGTAACCCTCGGGGCGATGCTTTTTACCGTGCCGCTCTCCATCGGGTGCGCGATCTTTATCGCGGAACTCGCCCCGCTGCGGGTCAGGAACGTCCTGAAACCGGCGGTCGAACTCCTTGCCGGCATCCCCTCGATCGTGTACGGGTTCTTCGGCCTGATCGTCCTGACCGATTTCATCCGTGTGGTCTTCGATGTCCCGACCGGGGAGACGTGGCTTGCCGGGTCGATCCTTCTTTCCATCATGGCCCTTCCCACCATCATCAGCATCTCGGAGGATGCCATCAGCATGGTCCCCCGGGAATACAAGGAGGGATCGCTCGCCATCGGTGCAACCCCTTGGCAGACCATCTCGCGGGTGCTGATCCCGGGGGCGCTCTCCGGCATCACGGCGGCGATCATCCTCGGGTTCGGGCGTGCAATCGGGGAGACGATGGCGGTCATGATGGTGACGGGGAACGCCGCCATCATCCCCGATCCGATCTGGAATGTCCTTTCACCGGTCCGGACCCTGACCGGGACGCTCGGCATCGAGATGGGGGAGGTCGCGGTGGGCAGCGAGCATTACGCGGCGCTCTTCGGGGTTGCGGTTGTCCTCCTCATCATAACCCTGATCGTCAACTCGGCTGCGGTTGTTATCTTAACCAACATCCGGGAACGCCAGATGGGAGGCCGGAAGAAGGTGGGATTTTCCCTTCTGGATACGGTCCGGGCAGAGGTTACCCCGGAAATCGTCGACGGTCTCACCCTTTTCCTTGTTGTCGGGGCACTCCTCATCGTAATGTTCAACGGCGTCCTCGTCCTCCAGCAGATGATCCTGAACGGGATCCCGGCGATTTCCGGCATACCATCCGACCAGAACCTGCCGGTCGTCCAAACCATGGTAGCAGCCTGCCCTCTCGCCCTCATTATACTCACCGGGGCAGCCATCGTCTATTTCATGAGAAACCGGCTGAGCCCGAAGACAACGGAACGGATCGCTTTCTCGCTCGTGATTGCGGCTGCGGTGATCGTGATCCTGATCCTCGTCATCATCCTGCAGGACATCATCGTCCACGGGCTCCCCGCGATCTCGTGGGAATTCCTGACGGGAAGTCCGAGGGATCTCGGGCGGGCCGGGGGCATCTTCCCGGCCATCGTCGGGACCTGTTACCTCGTCGCGGGCGCCATCCTCTTCGCCCTCCCGCTCGGTATCGGGGCAGCGATCTACCTCGTCGAATACACGAAGGAGAGCAGGATCACGAAACTGATCCGGACGACCGTCGACCTCCTAAACGGGACGCCCTCTATCGTCTTCGGCCTCTTCGGGCTTGCGTTCCTCGTGTACTTCCTCAATTTCGGGGTGTCGCTCCTCGCCGGCCAGATCACGCTCGGGCTGATGGTCCTGCCGACGATCATCCGGGCGACGGAGGAGACGCTCCGGACCATCCCGCAGTCGCTCCGGGAGGGGAGCCTCGCCATGGGGGCGACACGGTGGCAGACCATCTGGCGGGTCGTCCTCCCGCCGGCGATCCCGGGGATTTTGACCGGCACGATCCTCTCGATCGGGAGGGCCGCGGGGGAGACCGCCCCCATCATGTTCACGGCGGTCGTCTTCTCGCAGCGGTACCTGCCGTCATCGGTCTTCGAGCCGGTGATGGCGCTGCCGTACCACCTCTACATCCTCGCCACCAACGTCCCGGGATCGTCGACGAACAAATACGGCACTGCGCTGGTACTGCTCATCCTCGTCATCGGGATCTACTCGGTGGCGATCGGGGTCCGGCACCATTTCAGTAAAAAACTTCGGGGGTAAAATGACAACAGACGCGATCATTGCAACAGAAGATCTCAACCTGTGGTACGGGGAGTCCCATGCCCTGAAATCCGTGAGCATGACGATCCCGAAAAACCACGTCACGGCACTGATCGGGCCGTCCGGGTGCGGGAAGTCAACACTGCTGCGCTGCTTCAACCGGCTCAACGACCTGATCGACCATGTAAAGATCGAGGGAACGATCCTCCTCGACAACGAGAACGTCCAGGGACCGGGGACTGATGTCGTCCTGCTGCGGAAGAAAGTCGGAATGGTGTTCCAGAAACCCAACCCGTTCCCCAAGTCGATCTATGAGAACATCGCGTACGGGCCCCGGGTCCACGGGATCAACGAGCGGCACGCGCTCGACGAGATCGTCGAGCGGAGCCTGAAACATGCCGCCCTGTGGGACGAGGTCAAGGACCGGCTGTCCGAATCGGCGCTCGGCCTCTCGGGAGGGCAGCAGCAGCGCCTCTGCATCGCCCGGACGCTTGCGGTCGAGCCGGAAGTCATCCTCATGGACGAGCCCTGCTCCGCACTCGACCCGATCGCAACGGCAAAGATCGAGAACCTTATCGAGATGCTCAAAAAGGAGTACACGGTCATCATCGTCACCCATAACATGCAGCAGGCAGCACGGGTGAGCGATTTCACGGGATTCATGTATCTCGGAAAACTGGTCGAGTGTGGGAGGACGACGCAGATCTTCGAACACCCGCAGGAAGAACTAACGGAGAATTACATCACCGGGCGGTTCGGGTAGGTGAAGGAAGGTATGGCAAAGAAATTCCACATGGAACTGGCAGAGCTCAAACAGGAGACGGTTGCCATGGCGCGGTTCGCCCGCGACATGCTCAATGACTCGCTCAAAGCCCTGATGGATCAGGACAATGAGCTGGCACGGGGGATCGTGTCCCGGAAGAAACTGATCCGCGAGACCACGATGGCTCTTGAAGAAAAGACGTACCAGCTGATCGCCATGAACCAGCCGATGGCAAAGGACATGCGGGTGATCGCCTGCACGCTCAAGATCCTCACTTCGGCCGAACGGATCGGGAGATACGGCAAGGACATCGCCAACATGGTCCGGCACATGGAAGGACAGCCGCATTTTGCCGAACCGCTCCCCCTCACGCACATGGCAGACCAGGTGATCGCGATGATCGATGATACAATCGCGGCCTACGAGACGGAGAGCATTGACCGGATCGCCGGGCTCTCGTTCCGCGACGATGCCGTCGATTCCCTCTGGCACTCCATCTTCCGGGAGACGCTGACCTTCATGATGGAGAACCCGAAGACGATCACCCGTTCGACCTACTATATCATGGTTGCCCGGTACCTTGAGCGGTCAGGGGACCATGCCTGCAGGATGGCGGAGAACGTGCACTACATGGTGACGGGCGAACGGATCGAGATCAAATAAGAGTTTTAAGCTGAGAATATCGCGGTAGGGTGGGGAGATGATAAAATCCCCCGTCAATCCTGAAACGTCATGGCGATTCGAATCAGTCCCGGAGTTGTGGCTGGTGGGTTGGGTGGAGATGGAGAGGCCGGCCAGGTTATTCCCATCGGAAGTCCGGAATGCCGAGGTTGGAATTCCCAACAGTAAAATACGCCCGATTCGGGCTCCTTTTCCTTCTAGCCACTCCCGGAAAAACGCGTAAACCCGCCCGTTTCCCTTCCTGTGGAAACAAGGGAATTTTCAAGCCAGGATTGCCGGGATCCGGTTGTTTTCTCCCTCAACGGAATGATGCCAAAGGGGATCTTTTCGGGGCATTTTTTGCCCCATAGTTCCACCCGTTCTTTGGGAGAACGTCCCGCAGGATGCGTCTGGAGCGATTGGTTTCCCGGGAAGAATTATATTATAAAAATAACTGGATTTATAATATATATTGTACGGTAATCCGGCGGAACTATCCTCCAAGCACAACCGTAATTCCGGCGATGATAATTCCAATCAGGCTAGAACCGAACGCAAGCATCATCCGTGAAGCAAACGGGCGGTCTTTCGCCCGGGAATATCCTACGACAAAGAGCAGCAGGATCCCGGTGCAGTTCGAGAGCGCCAGGGCCTGCCAGGGATTATCGAACAGGAAGAACGGTGCGACAATAATCAGGCTTGCGCCTGTCGAGAGCAGGAAGGTTCCGAAGATAATCGTTGCGGCATCGCGCGGGAGGAGACGCTCCCTCTGATCAACCGATGACAGGAACCGGATCAGCTTTTTGTAAAGTGCTTGCCGGTCCTCTTCCGGGATAGTCCGGAGGATGGTATCATCCAGTTCTTCCTGCACAAGGGGAAGTGCCGATCCGCCAGGGTCTCCTGATCGGGAGAGATCGAGGATTTGGTTCTCTCTCCGGATGATGTAGCCCCGTTCCCAGAGGTAAAAGAGCCCGTCTGCGATACCCCATGCGACACAGCAGAACAGCGCCGCGAGAATGATCCTATCGACAACAACATCGGGAGCAACCGGGATGTCCCGGAGGATGCTCGTGAAGGTCATGGTGATGATGATGCCGTACATCACCTCGGCACCCGTCCAGTACCTGCCGATGTAATCCGCTACACGCATGAAACCTCTCCAAGAGAGTATCGGGGATTCGGGTATTAAGGTATCTTCAACGCAGAATTCTCCCCATCCGTTGTTAAAAGGATGCCATGGAAAAGACTGGAACATGAAAGCCGGAACAAGGATCAGATAAAAAGCCCGGTGTAATTGAGCAAAGTCTGTGGTATAAATCCGGACAAACTGGAGGTATACGAAGATTAATAAATTGTGGGGATAGACCAACCGTTGAAGTCTATGAACCCCCGTACGAGGATCTCTGTTTTTACGATAATTGCGACCGTACTGCTGCTTGTTCTTCCGGTGATAGCAGAACCGACCGTCACCGTGAGCAGTTACGAAGTCACGCCGCAGGTGCTCATGCCGGGGGACCTGGGCACCGTGACGGTCACCCTGAAGAACACCGCATCGAGTGCCTCCCTCACGGAGAGGTCTGGTGTCGACATCTCCGGAAAGACCACGGTCACCGATATCAATGTCTATATCGAGAGTGCCCGGCTTGAGGGCAATGGTATGGAGGTTATCGGCGACAGCTTCCAGCGCATCGGCGATCTCGGCCCGGGCCAGACGATTCAGCTGACATTCCCGGTCCGGGCGCCGGCCACGACCGGCCTGTATTTCCCCGAGGTCAGGATCAGTACCCGTGACGGGAGGAGCACCAGCTACCCGGTACCGGTCAACGTGAATACACCGATCGCGGTCGCCAAGCTTGCGGTCATCGGCATGGCCGTGACCACACCGGACGCAGTAAAGCCAGGCGAGCAGGCTGCAGTCCGGCTTGACCTCATCAACAGCGGTGCAAGCGCCGCCGAACAGGTCATCATCCGGATCGGGAATGCCAGTACATCGGTCCGGCCGAAAGATGCCGCGCTGTACCATTTCGCCAGCATCCCTGCAGGACAGCACGAATCGATCGACCTGACATTCATCACCGACCGGAAGGCAGAGCCCGGTATCGCTATCATCCCGGTAACCATAACCTACACCACCACCGATGGCACCATGCAGACGGAACAGGCGAATATCAACCTGCTGGTGCGGGGGGATGTCGAGGTGGGCATCGCCTCTGTCGAGTCCGACCCGGAACGGATCGTTGCCGGCGAACCCTTCAACCTCATCATCCGCATCGAGAACGCGGGAACGGGAGATGCAAAATCCGTGAACGCGAAGATCGACCTCCCGATCTCCGGCACCCGCGAAGCCTTCCTGGGAAAGATCAAGCCGGGCAATGATGCCCCCGCGCTCTTCCGGCTCGGCGGCGCCATGGCAGGCGATCACCATTATACCATAACCATCACCTCAACCGACGAATGGGGCGACCATGTGGTTGAGTATCCGTTGTCCCTCTCCGTCGCACCGGCTGATTATTCCGGTGTAATCATCGCCGTGGTCGTTCTCGTGCTCGCTGCAGCCGGCGTCTGGTGGGTATTTATCCGGAAGAAACCGGTAAAAAACCATGAATGACACGGTCGTCCGGCTGAAACTGTCGTTTTTTCTCGGCCTCCGGTCCCTTCAGCGCGGGAGTATCGGCAGTCTCGTGATGACCGTGGTTATCATCGGGATGGTCTTCACCAACATGATCTTCTTACCGTCAGTCATCACCGGCGCAATCAACCTCTTTGTCGAGCAGACCATCGAGTACCAGTCCGGCGATGTCCTGATCGAGCCCAAGGAAGACGAGGAAGTCATCCATGACCTCGAGGACCTCCTTGCCCGGGTGAACCGGGTCCCGGGGGTCCTCCGCGCTGCTCCCCATAACAATATCGGCGGGGTGATGAAGTTCAAGGGGAGCCGTCTCGCCGGAAGCGTCATCGCCGTACGCCCGCGTGACGAGGTCATGGTGACCGGTGTCTGGAAGACCATGAAGGAGGGCCAGTACCTGGGGGAAGGCGATACCGGGGTTGTCGTCATCGGGAATTACGTGGCCGGGCACAAGGACAAGTCCGAGGACCTGTTGCCCTCGCTCGGCGGAGTCAGGACCGGGGATTCCATCGACGTGGAATTTACCAACGGCGTGGTCCGGACCTACCGGGTGAAAGGCATCGCCGAGACGAAGTCATACTCGGTGGACCAGGCCGTCTTCATCACCTGGGATGAGCTGGAAAGCGTCAGGGGGCAGAAGATCGACCAGGCAACAGAAGTCCTGATCCGTACCGTTCCGGGAGAAGATGAGGAGGAGGTCAAGCTCTCGCTCATCGGCATGGGAATCCAGGAGGAGATCAAGACATGGCACGACCTTTTGGGAAAGGCCTTTGCCGAGGTTGTCCAGAGCTACGGGGTTATCAACAGTATCTCGACAATCGTCAGCATCGTGATTGCCATTGTGGTCATCTTCATCGTCATCATGATCAAGACCCTGAACAACCGGCGCCAGATCGGGATCTTAAAAGCGATCGGTATCCACCGGACAACGATTATGTTCAGCTATGTCTTCCAGGTCATCATCCTCGCCGTCATGGGTATCCTGTTCGGCCTCGTTATCCTCTTTGCCCTCGACCGGTATTTTGCCGTGTATCCCATCGTGTTTCCCGATGGGGACATCCGTCCTGCGTTCACCCTTGCGGATATCGTTTCCAACGCGGTTCTCCTGTTCATTGCATCCGCCATTGCCGGGCTCATCCCGGCATGGCTGATCGCCCGCGAGGAGATCCTCACTGCGATGCGGGGGTAACATGATCCGGACAACGAACCTCCACAAGACCTACCATCTCGGGGTTGTTGAAGTCCCGGCTCTGCAGGGGATCAGCTTCGAGGTCCGCCGCGGGGACTTCCTCGGGCTGATGGGACCTTCCGGGAGCGGTAAGTCAACCCTGCTCCACCTGCTCGGTCTCCTCGATTTCCCGACGGCCGGGACGATCGAGATCAACGGTCTTGATGTTTCAGCGATGGACGATGACGAGCGTACGGAATACCGTCTCCGGAAGATGGGGTATATCTTCCAGGACTATGCCCTGATTGCAGAACTGACGGTTCTCGAAAATGTCATGGTCACGGCAATGGCGCAGGGAAAAACCGAAAACGAGTGTAGGGAGGCGAGCAGGGATGTGCTCTCGACGGTCGGCCTCACCCACCGGCTGAATCACCTTCCCCGGGAGCTCTCGGGGGGCGAGCAGCAGCGGGTGGCGATCGCCCGCAGCATGGTGAACCGCCCGATCATCCTCTTCGCGGACGAGCCGTGCGCCAACCTGGATTCAGCGAACTCCAAGGCAGTACTGGACCAGTTCCACACCCTGAACGAAGAATTCGGCCAGACAATTGTCATGGTCTCGCACGAGGAGTGGCACAAGAAATACTTCCACCGGATCGTGTACCTGAAAGACGGGCAGATCGACCGGGACGAAGATCTCCGTAAGCACGGGCACGAAACACCGGCAGTTCAATGATCACGACAGTCTATGATCACGACCGTATTCTTTGACCTTGACGATACGCTTTTCGACCACCAGTACAGCCGGAGGTGCGGTTTTTATGCCCTCAAATCCTCGTACCCCGCATTATCATCAGCAGATGTGAGGGACATGGAAAACCTGCACGAGCAGCTGATCCGGGCGAATTATGAGAAGGTTCTCGCACGGGAGATCTCTCTTAAGGACGCGATGACCGAACGGATCTGCACGGTCTGCAACCGCTTCGGGTACTCTCCGGACCCTGGGGAAATGCCGGACATTGTCAGGATCTACGATACCGCATACCAGCAGAACCGGAGGGTTGTGCCGGGCAGCCGGGAACTTTTGTCGAGGTTAAAGGAGAGCGTGCAGGTCGGGATTATCACGAACGGGTTTAAGGACCTCCAGGAAGAGAAGATTGCATCGCTCGGGCTCTCCCCCTTCATTGACATCCTCATTATTTCTGAAGTGGCCGGGTACCAGAAACCGGACCGGAGGATATTTGAGAACGCTCTTGCGGTTGCCGGGTCCGATCCGGCGCGTGCGGTCTATATCGGTGACTCCTGGGCAGTGGATATCGTCCCCGCGACAGCGTGTGGCATGAAGGCGGTCTGGCTGAGCCGGTACGGGCAGTCATGCCCCGATCCCTCCCTGCCCGGGTGATAACAACGTACCTGGGTTTTGATCTTCGGGAACTGTCCGGTTAACCGTGACACTACCGGAATCTTTTCCGGAAGGGGGATTCCCGTAAATACGATCGCTCCGGATCGTGCTCCTGAAAAGAGAAGGCCAGGGCCGAGATTCGAACCCGGGTCGGAGGATCCACAGTCCTCTAGGATAACCAACTACCCCACCCTGGCAGGATTCCCTTTTACATTGGTACTGGTCGCACTTTAAGGTATCCTCTCATAATGCAGGGGATTTTACGCCGGGGGTTGTCGATTCTTCCGCGCCCGGCGTATTGTCCAGGCCTGCCGGATTGCCGGGACGGTTTTTAAAATCCAGAAAAATAAGAAAAGTCAAATCTTCACCTGTGCGAGAGCATCATACGTCATCTTCCGGAAGACCGCCGGATCCAGAGTCGCATACTGCTCTTTGGCTTTTACAGCGTCCGGCGATGCCCCGCCGGCAGCCGCATCGAGACGGTCGAGCGTTGCTTTCGCTGCGTCCAGGATCCAGAGCTCCCGGGTCTCCTTATCGACGATGGTGATGGATTCGACACGGACAGAGACAAGGTATGCCCCGTCCGGGGTCTGGTAAAGACTCGGTTTTCCGATGACTGCAACAAAGGCAGGCGTCTCGATCCGGGCAAGCTGCTGCATCGCTTCGGGCTGGTAGCTCCCCGCCATCACGAAGAACGTACCGGTCGGGTCGACAACGCGCCCACGGTAGAAGATGTTCTGGTCCCCCTGCCGCTGCTTCTCGGTGAGCGTCCCAACGACAAAGACCCGGTTGCACCGCTCACCGGTGGGGAGGAGGACAAACGTGGGGCTCTTCTCGTCGTCGCCTTCCCGGAACTGGTACCGGCATTCCCGGAGCTCGGAAGCAAAGATACGGCGCGCCGGCTCCCGCTCGAAACTCCCGCTGTCCCTTCGTCCGCCCTGCTGGCCTGCCCCGCCGCTGCTCATGCTGCACCCCCGGCGCGATTGAGGAGCGCTGCATGTTCCCCGTTCTCCATCTTCATCCATTCGCAGGAACGGGCGAGCAGCCGGTTATCGATCTCCCGGCCCCGGCAAAGGACATACCGGCCGAGAACCTTATCCCTCATCTGGAGGAAGACCTCGTCCATACCGAGCGGATTATTCTCGGCGATCTGGATTGCAGCATCAAGGGTGATTCCGGTCAGTGCTTCCACGGCATCCCGCTGGAGGAGAGTGTTATATGTCCTCTTTCCATCGTCCAGCCAGCCCTTTATCCGGAGGTCGTACACGAACTTTGGCTGGATCTCGTGGACCGGGCAGTAGTTCTGGCGCGAAAGGGCACGGTTGCATCCCTCCACCGGACAACGTTTGATGAGCCCGGAGCCGGGTGCAATGTGCACGAATACGCCCCGGGCCTCGACATCCCCTCCGGAAACGGCAATGTCCCCGTCTTCCTTCATGGCGGTAGCCGTGCTCAGGTTGAGCGAGAGCCGGCCATTGAATTCGTCGACAGAAGCATACCAGATCGTGTAAACGGACCCGACCTCAAGCTTCTCTTTCCCGGCCTCCTTCCAGATCACGAACTTGATCGTTCCGGATTCATCGCCGAGAACTCCCGACTGCAGCATCCGGTCATGGCTCGGCTCCCACTCCTGCAGGACTTTTGCCCGGACACTCCCGATGCCGGGCTTCAGGTCGCTGACCCTGATAACGGCGGGCGAGAGTGCCCGGTCTTCAAGAACCGGCTTGATGGTTGTGCCGGAGTGGACCTTCAGGTTGGGAATTCCCTTGAACTCGTCAACAACCGCGGATTCGATCCGGTACCATCCTCCCTCACTCATCTTCGGGGCATTGGCCTTCGCCCACACGACGAACCGGATCGCACCGGTGGTGTCCGCGATGATCCCGCTCTGGGCGATCGCGGGTGACGGTGGGGAGAGGAGGGAGACGACCTTCCCCTCAAAAGTGACCCAGTCGCCGGGTGCCATCGCGGCGACCGGTTTCTCCTCCCGCGCTCCCGTTCCGCCGGCACTGCCGCCGGTCCCTGCAACGGGGATATTGAGCTCTTTTGCGAGCTCGTTGGTGACACTGCGTTCCGCCTCTGAAGGCTGGACGCCGAACTCTTCAACCAGGCGTTTTAACTTGGTCTCGATCTTCTTCCTGTCGATCGCGGACGCATCCTGACCTTTCTGAACCATTTTCCTGGAGATTCTTTCTGCTGTCTCGGAAAAATCCATGCTCATACATCTCCGGCTAAGATTCGGATCTCATCATGCCTATATATTGTGAAGCATGCACAGTGAAAGTGAAATGGTCCGATGGTCAGGTTTAAGTCAGGACAGGAAGACTATCTGAGGTATGGCAGAATTGACAGCAGACAGCACGATCTACGATCTCTTAAAGGCAAAGCCCGATGCATCCGAGGCGCTCTTCAAGTTCGGCATGGGGTGTGTCGGGTGCGCAATCGCACGCGGCGAGACCATCCGCGAGGCAGCAGAGGCTCACGGGATCCCGCTCCCCGAACTTTTAAAGGCCCTCGGCATCAGGGAGAACTAGACTTTTTCTGTTCCTGCCTGGCAGGAACCTTGGAAAAATAATCCCTTTTTAAAAAAAGCGCTCGTCCACCAGATTGGCGGGGGGATCAGCGCGGTCCGGAGCATACGGCGTTCTTCTCAACACGTTTCAGTTCGGCGAGCGGTGCTTCCGGGTTTTTTTTCAGGTACTCCGTGACTGCCGGTTCGTGGATGAACCTGCAGGCTGCACAGTTCCAGACCCTCCCGCCATTCGAACTCTCTGACCACTGGCCAAGCGTCTCATCACCGCAGGGGTAGAGCGGGCAGTAGCAGAAATCGCACCGCTGACCTTCGAAATGGCATGGGTAGTAGGGGCAGTTCTCCGGTATCCATTCCACCCAGTGTTCGCCTTTGAAACGGGAGAAGATGAAGAAAGCCGGGCGATCCTGTGCCGGCCCGCGTGACCTCCCGAGAGCCAGCGGGACCCCGAACCGGATCGCGGCCCGGATCCTGGTGCCGGCCGGACTCCCCTCCCCCGCCCCGGCATGGACCACCCCCCCTTCGGACGCCATGATAATCTTCTCCATGGAGAAGCAGGCAGGCTCCTGCCCCCCCTCTCTCAATGCCGCGATCTCCGCTTCCTGTGCCGTCGTGACTGCTTCGCGGAGTGCGGCATCGCTCAGTCCTTCAGAGCTGCAGATCGTGATCCCGATTACAGCGGGTCCGGGCTCCCGTGCGTTCACCGGAAGCGATCCCGCGAGGAGAAAGAACGTCAGGAAATCGTACCTGAGAATGCAGAGGTTATGAATGTTCCCTGCAAGGACATAGCCGGAAAAATCCCGCCCGTACCCCCCGGCTGCGGCTGCGAATTCGAGTTCCTTTGCCGTCGACAGGAGAGGAGGAGCGGGGGGGACCGTATGGTTCAGGAGGGTAGATACCGGAAGAATTGTGCCGGAGAGGTCCGGCAGGGTTGCGCGAAAAGATCCCCGGATGAAAAGCGTGGAATTATCGAGAAAATATCTCATGCGACCGAATACCGGGTCCGGTCCTTGAGTTCCTGCTGCTTGCCGGCATTCCAGCCGGAGACGTCCTGCAGGTACCCGGTGACCCTGCTGATCTGGACAACATCATGGGACCCGCAGTCCGGGCAGACCGGCTGGTTGCAGAGCGGGCAGTACTCGATCCCGGAGATCATCTCATGGGTGCAGTGGCAGTGGTCGAGCGGGCACATGATGGCAAGATGGGTCTCGCCGCAGTTGGGGCAGGGGGTGGAGTCCACGATCAGGTGGCAGGTGTGGCACTTGTATTTTCGTTCCTTTTCCGGAATTTCTTCCAAATTTTTGTATTTTTTTACGAGATTTAATTGCTCCGGGCTCCAATCCATAGTATTACATCGCAGAAGTCATTAATAAACTTTTAGAACGTGCTGTGAAGTTGGATAGGCGATTTAAATACATCCTGCCCCCCAAGTACGGATCGGGGCGCAAATTGAAGGTTGTTTATATACGCAGGCACACTTCTCCGACGTGAATCTTTTGCCAGGCGTATTTTTTTCCGGCGGAGAAAATTGTGCTGCCGCGCACGATACTATTTGTTCAGGCCTTCTACCGTCCCCCGTTACCGGGCAGGAGAAAGCCAGGTGGTCATGACTGGTCGTTCCGATCCGATTATTAAGTTTACCTGCGCATTGCGATTTTAGCCGGACAGGGGGAAGGGAAGATCGAAGAGAAGCGTACGGATCTTTGGAGTGCCGGATCAAGTGCCCCGGGGGCAGTCCGTGCATTGAAACTCGTCGTCCCATTCCTCCTTGCAGTGCTCGAGATCATTGTCCTCTACCGTATTCTCGATTATCCGGCGTTCCTCATCACCACCGGGCTGATGATCGCATATATCCTCCCCCCCGCGGGGAAGGAGACGGTAATCCCTGCCGGGATTCTTCTCGGGATCCCATGGTGGGTTATCGTTTCCGCAATCGTGATGATCGATGTCGAGACCGCGCTGTTCATGAACTGGAACTTCGATCTTGCGCTGAAGGTTCCCTACCTGGGCAGGATCATGGAAGAGTTCATCGGGAAAGCCCGGGCGTTCATTCGCGAGGAGCCGCGCCTTGTCCGCCTCTATTTCCTGGGAATCGTCGTGCTGGTCATGTCCCCCGTCATGGGGAGCGGGGGGATCCGCGGCTCCATCATCGGGCAGCTCATCGGCATGGAGAGATCTGCCATCTTTGCCGCCGTGCTTGCAGGATCCCTTCTCGGCTGTCTCCTGATCGCGTTCGGCACTCTCCTCTTCCGCGAGATCTTCCTGCGGAGCATCGTTGCGGGAACCGTCGTTGTCCTCTTCGTCATCGCTGCGGTTGCGGTCATCTGGCTCCTGCGGATTCGGCGGAAGAAGGATCTGAAGAAGTAAAAAGGGAGATCTTACCGGTTCCGGAGAAAGGCAAAGGACCGTGCCGCCCCGGCCGGGTCTTCCGCCTCGTAGATCGCACGCCCGACAATGAGGCCGTCAACGATGGCGGCAACCCCCGGGTCCCCGCCCTGAGCCCCGATGCCCGGCGCGAGGATCTTCTTCTTTCCCACGATCCCCCGCAGCGTCTTCACCCGGTCCGGCCGGGTTGCCGGTGCGATGATCCCGTCAGCACGGGCGAGCATCGCGTTTGCCGCGATCTGCTCGGGGACACCGGAAGAAAAGAACTCTTTTGCCCCGGGGTGGCTCATCTCGGCAACGACATAACATTCACCGCCGTTCCGGTGAGCCTCCTGGACGCAGGCCCTGACCGAATCGGTTCCCGGAAATCCCTGGCAGATAATTGCTGAAAAACCCGCAGCAAAGACCTGCTCTGTGATGAGCGTGTTGGTATTGGGGATATCCGCGACCTTGAAGTCCGCGATCAGGGGGAGGCCGAACGCGGAGAGCTCCCGGCCTATGGAAAGTCCCGCCCCGAGAGCGAGCGGGTAGCCGACCTTGATCGCGTCGATATGGGGAGCGCAGGCTTTTGCGATCTTTTCCGCGTCCTCCCGTTTCGTGACATCCAGCGCGAGGATGAGGTCAGCCATGGTGCATCCGCTCCATGACTACCGCAATCAGGATCGGCAGGGTGATCGTCGCGTCGCCGTACACGGTGACTGCCTGTGCATCTTCCGTGATCTTGCCCCACGAGCGGGCCTCGTCCAGCGTAGCCCCGGAGAGCCCGCCGAGGTCTGGCCGGTCACCTGTCAGCTGGACTGCATAGTCGAAACCATTCGGGGTCATGAGCATGCTCTGGAGAATGAAGTTCTTCGGGACACCCCCGCCAACGAGGAGCGCCCCGGCTTTTTTTACCCCAAAACAGCAGTCCATGAGCGCCGGCATGTCGGCAAACGCGTCCACGGTAACCTTGTTCGTCTGGGAGAAGAGCCAGTACTGGAGACCGACCATCGAGTCCTGCACGGCCGGGCAGTAGACGGGGATCTTCTTCTGTGCAGCGGTATGAAGGATGCCTGACTTCGTCTTCCTGCCGATGTGGTTCAAAAGACCGGAGATGGAGATCCTGCTCTCCGGTTCCAGCGCGGAGAATGTCTCCTGCATGAATGCCTCGAACGTCTCAAAGGCTTCGTTGGGGAGATAGACATCGTAGATCCGGTTGATCTCGTCGTGCCGGAGCTCGATATCGTTGCAGAATGCCGTCCCGTGAAAGTGGTGGCACCCGATCGCCTCGATGATGTCGTGGGTGAGGTTTGCACCCGTGGAGACGAGCACGTCGATATGCCCGTCGCGGATCAGGTCGGAAACGATCCCGCCCATGCCGGCCGGGACCATTGCGCCCGCCAGCCCGAAGAATTTTGTCGTCGATGTATCCGAGAGCATCCGCTCGCAGATATCAGCTGCCTTTGCAAGGGCGCCGCCGTTGTAGGCCCCTGCCTTCCCCATCGCCCGGACAAGTTCGTCAACCGTCATGCCGGGCGAAACATGCAGCTGGGTGACCGGCTCATCGCAATGTTGCGGTATTGCACATTCCCCCTTATGTTGCAGGAATTGTTGGCTGCCAATGAAGATAACCCTGTGTCACCCTGCTCCCCCCCGGCATGCAGGGGCATGACCTCGCGCCCGGGTGCCATCGTACGCCGTACCAATCCCTGGCGCAGACTATCCGGGCCGGCCCAGTCTCAGTCACCGGTCCTCAAGAGACGCCATGCCCCGGACGGTACCGTGATCTCGAACCGGGCCCCTTTCTCCTGCTTCCCGGTCTCGCGGATCGTGATCCCGGTAAGAGCGAGGATCTCCCGTACGAGGAACATACCGAGCCCGGTATGCCGCCCGAAGCCCCGCTCGAAGATGCGCTCCTTCTCGTTTTCCGCAACGCCGACGCCATTGTCCTCCCAGACGACGATGAGATCGCTGTCGCCTGGATGTGAAGTCACGCGGATCGTGGTGACATGCTCGCCATGACGGACTGCATTGTCGAGCAGGTTAAAAAATACCTTCTCCAGCATCGGATCGGCATAGACGGAAATCCCCTGCAGCTCTGCAGTGAAGGTGATCGAGGAAGGGACGTGCGACCGGGGCATCGCTTCATCAAGACTGATCCACTTCGGCTCCTGCGTCCCGAGATCCTGGTACATCTTGGTAAACTCCATCTGCGACCGGACGACCTTGGTGTTGTCCTCGATCTTCTTCAGGAGTTCTCTAACCGCCTGGTCGGTACATTTCATGTCGGCAATATTGAGGTAGCCCAGGATCACCGAGATCTTGTTGAGCGTATCGTGCCGGGTGATGCTTCCGAGAAGGTTGAGCTGCTTGTTTGCGCGGGAGAGCGCCTTTTCGGCTTGTATCTGTTCGGTGATGTCCTGGTTCGCGCCACGGGTCTTGATGACTTTTCCGTTTCCATCGAGGATAACTCCGATCCGCACAAGGATATGGCGGACTGCCCCGTCCCGCCGGATAATCCGGTGTTCTGCCTGTGCCGTAAACCCGGGATCGGTTGCGTTCAGCGCTTTCCCGATCTCTACCCCAACGAGATGCCGATCCTCAGGGTAGATAAATTCCTGCGCGTAGGTCTCCGGGGACATCTGCATGCCGCCTTCGCGCTCTGCCGAAGTTCCATAGAGTGCATAGAAACGGTCGTTGAAGGTAAACAGGTTGGTCGCGACATCGTATTCCCAGTCTGCGAGGTGCGCAATGCTTCGGAAAGCTGGTGCCGGCTCTGCCGGAGTGCCTCTTCGGATCGCATACGCTCCGTGATGTCGATTGCCACCCCGCGGAATCCAACCACATCACCGATCTCATTAACCTGTCGGACAGAGCGGATTTCTATTGCCAGGTCACGCCCATCTTTGTCGCGTGCCGGAACCACGACAGGGGGGAGCGGATCCACCGCGGCGAAATGTTTCGCAAGTGCCTTCAGGACCGCCGGCCGGGCGTCTTCCCGCACCAGATCGGTGATCGGCGTTCCGATCAGATCTTCCGGGGCATACCCCATGATTTCCCTGACAACGGGACTGATGTACCGGAAGATGCCGCGGGGATCGATATCCCAGATCATATCCGGCGAAGTCTCGACGATAGACCGGAACTTCTTCTCACTCTCCCGAAGTGCCTCCTCGACTTTTTTACGGTCGGTGATATCGATGGCAACGCCCCGCAGCCGGCCCCCCTCGCCCGGCAGGCCGGTCAGGGACGGGCGGATCTCGAGGATTACGTCGTGCCCGTCGCGGTGACGTGCGGGAATTTCAAAAGACGCGGGCATTCTTCCCGGTTCAATAACCTGCGCGAAAGCCCGTCTGGCAACCGGCCTGTTTTCCTCAGAGACCAGGTCAAGAATCGACTTGCCAATGACTTCATCCGGAGGAATCCCCAGGATCTTTTTGACGATCGGGCTGATATACCGGAAATTGCCCCGAAGGTCCACCTCCCAGATGAGGTTCGGGGACGTTTCGACGATAGACCGGAACCTCTCCTCGCTCTCCCGGAGTGCCTCTTCGGCCCTCTTGCGCTTCGTGACGTCCCGGATGGAACCGGCAATGGCAGTAATGGTCCCGTCAGCGTCGCGGATCGCCGTTGCGTTGGTGCTGTGCCAGTGCAGGGTGCCGTCCCCCTGCCGGATACGGTATTCGCCCACCTGCCGCGCCACTTTGCCACTCAGCACTTCCTGCAGGAGCCGGCGGCAGCCGGGAAGGTCCTCCGCAACGACGAGCGTCTCAAAGCTCCCTCCGAGGATATCAGTGGTATCGTGCCCGGTAATCCCTGCCCATTTGGGGGAGATGTAGGTCAGGATCCCTTCCGGTGTCGCGGAGTACAGGATATCGCTCGAGACATCCACGAACGACCGGAACCGGTCCTCGCTTTCGTGGAGGGTCCGTTCCATGCGCATGCGTTCGATCTCTGCGGCAGCTTTCACCGCGATGATGTCCACGATCTCCCGCACCGTGGGCGACAGGTGGAGCGGGCTCCGGGACATAATGCAGAGGATCCCCATGACACTGCCCTGGGAATTCCGCAGCGGTGTGCCGGCATACCCCCGGATATTCAGCTCCGCGAGATCCCGGCTCTTCGGGAAGAGGCGGACGGCATCATCCGGGTATTCGCAGTATCCCCTCTCCGCGACATTCTCGCAGGGAGTCCCTTCAAGGGTATACGTAAAGCCGGTAATATTCTTCCCGTCAAGGATCATGGAGAGGACATCAACTGTCTGCCGGTCCGGCTGTATCTCCCCGACCATGACACAGTCTGCAGAAAGCCATGAACTGAGGTTTTCGGCAATCTTTTGGAGCGAGTCACTTCCTGTCGTCCCCACCATACTGCCGACCATGGCCTTCAGGGCGTCTTCCGAATCCTTCAGATCCGTGATGTCCTCGACACTTGAGAGGATGAAGGGCCGGTCGCCCATCCGGATGATACCGGAGGTGAACCGGCAGACCTGGATCTCGCCGGTTTTCCTCCGGCACCGGATCTCCATCCCGCGGACCGCCTGTTCCTTTTTAAGGACCGATACGAAGCGCTCATGGTCCGATGGATCCGAAAACAACGCCAGATCCCCGACCGTCCTGCCGATCACTTCGTCCCGGGTATACCCTGAGCTTTGGAGGAAGGTTTCATTGACATCGACGATCGTTCCGTCACCCGTGGACACGAGCGTGAGCGCGACCGGGCTGCTGTTGAAGATGGAGGAGAACTTCGTCTCCGACTCCCGCAGTGCGTCATCGGCAAGCTTCTTTTCCGTGATGTCCCGCATCGAGACCTGCACTCCTTCGAGAACGCCGTCATGCAGGACCGGTACCGCGTGCAGGCTGACATAGACCGGGGTTAAGTCTTTCCTGCTGACCGTCAGCTCGACATTCTCGACCGGCTGCCCGCCCATCGTAGCCTCTACCGCCCTCATAAGGCCGGGACCCGTCTTCTGGAAGATCGTTGCCAGGGCAAATTCGGGGGACTTTCCGACAAGCTCCTCCGGCTCGAACCCGAGGATCGACCGGACCGACGGGGAGACATAGTCCGGCCTCATCGATCGGTTCAGGACGAGGATCAGGTCGGATGACCGCTCCGCCATACCGCGGAACCGCTCCTCGCTCTCGCTGAGTGCCTGCTCCACGCGCTTCTGTTCGGTGATGTCCTCGTCGACGCCGCCGTACCCGGTAAATGTCCCGTCGTCGGCAAAAACCGGTGTGCCGCTCGTCTTTAAGAGGACCGGCCTGCCGTCTTTGTGCCGGTTGAGGTTGATGAAGTCCCGGAACGGGTCGCGTCTCTTAAACGCGGCGAGGGCAATCTCCTTCAGTTCCTCCCCGACAGAAGGATCGAACAGGTCGTAGAAGTGCATCTTCCCGACAACCTCGTCCGGCCGGTATCCCAGGATGACCTCGATGGCAGGGCTCGAGTACCGGTAGAGCCCGTCCGGGTCCATCTCCCAGATCCAGGACCCGGCATTCTGTGTCACCGCGAGGAACCGGCGTTCGCTCTTCCGGAGTTCCTATTCGGCCTCCTTCTGCGCCGTTATGTCCGTGACGATCCCTTCGATGGCGACGGGGTCTCCGGTCCCGCTTCTGACCAGCATATTTCTCTGGTTGACCCAGCGGGTTCTCCCGGCACGGTCGATGATCTGGTATTCGTACGTTGCCGGAACATCTCCCTCGAGGAGGGCGGTGAACTGCTGCCGGAGGTACTCCCGCCAGCCGGGGTGGATCAACCGGGTAATGAGCATGGGGTCCGCATAGAACTCTTCCGGCGTGTACCCTGTCAGGTGAGACGATGCCGGGCTGACATACTCGTAATTCCCTTCCGGCAGTGACATCCGGTAGATCATGTCCGGTGCCTTCTCCGCGAGCCGGCGGAACTTCTCTTCGCTCTCGCGCAGGGCCTCCTCGGTCCTCTTCATATTCGTAATGTCCTCGTACATCCCGAGCACGCCGATGATATCACCCGCGAGGTTGCGGAGGGGGATCTTGGAGGTCCGCAGCCATGCCCGGCTGCCGTCCGGCCGAATCTGGGGCTCTTCGAAAGCGATCCGGGGGACGCCGCTCTCCATCACCGTGCGGTCTTCGGCCCGGAAGCGTTCCGCGAGATCCCGCGAGGAGTGATCGAAATCGGTCTTGCCGACAATATCAGAAGGATTCTCAAAACCAACGTCCCTGGCGAAAGGCCGGTTGCATCCAAGAAAGGCAAGGTTCCGGTCCTTCCAGAAGATCCGCTGGGGGATGTTGTCGAGAACGGCCTGGAGCATCTGCCGGGAACTGAAAAGAGCCTCATCGGATGTTTTCTGGCCGGTGATGTCGCGGAAGTACCAGATCCTCCCGTAATATTTCCCTCCCTCACCGATCATCGGCAGGGAATATCTCTCGATGATCCTCCCGTCCTTTAATGCGATCTCCTCAAAGCTCTTCTCCTCAGGGTGACGGTAGAGATGCCTGACGCGGGAGAGGAACTCATCAGGATCCGCAACCTGGTCTGTTACGTACTCCAGCAGCGGGTCGTCATTATCGGACGTGAGAAGGCCATCCGGTATTGTCCAGATCCTGACGAACCGCTGGTTAACGTTGAGGATCTTCCTGTTCCCGTCCACGACCAGGATCCCGTCCGGTGAAGTTCCCTGCTGGGTTAAGAGAATCGCGTTCTTGAGGCTGATCTCTTCCTCGGCCTGCTTCTGTGCTGTGATATCTTGTCCGACAACCTGGTACTCGGAGGGTTTTCCGTCCGGATCGAGAATGGGGAGGATCGACCACCGTTGCCAGTATACCCTGCCGTCTTTGCCGCGGATCTTCCGTTCGATCTCCTGGGCCTGTCTTTCGGATGTAAGCGATCCGATGAGGTGCTCGCCGTCATGGTAACCCGCCTCGCGGATGATCGCAAACACATTCTGTCCTTCGATCGTATCCAGCCCGAGAACAGGCCGGAAATACCTCCGGTATGCCTCGTTCGTGAACGTGATTGTTCCGTCAGGAGAGAACCGGCAGATCAGGTCCGCCTGTTCGTTCACGACTGACCGGTAGCGTTCCTCGCTCTTCCTCAGCTCCTCCTCAGCGAGTTTCCGTTCGGTAATATCGACCGCCTGCGAGAAGAGCAGGTCTTTTTCCCCGACCCTGATACACTGGCCGAAGAAGTCCAGTGTGCGGATCTCTCCGGACTTTGTCCGGATCCGGGTCTCGAAATTATGGACAACCCCTCCACCCGTCAGCGTCTTCGCCATTTCTTCCCGGTCCGCATAATCGGCAAAGAGATTGATGTCCGCCGTGGATTTTCCGATTACCTCGTCGCGGCTGTAGCCGGTTACCTGGGTAAATGCATCGTTGACGTCGAGGAGCCTTCCCGTGGCCATATCGGTGATCGCAGCGAGGCTCGGATTGGCGACAAACAGTTTCGAGAATTTTTCTTCGGACCGGATCCTCTCGAGTTCTGCTTTTTTCCTCCGCACTGACTGTCGTATCTTGTGGGCGAGTTCGGCGAACTGCGACCGCGGGTCGCCCCCCTTCTGGATATAGAAGTCCGCACCGTTATTGATGGCATCGATCACGACCTCCTCGCGCCCGCGGCCGGTGAAAAGGATGAACGGGATATCCCCGTATCGCTCACGGACCGCCTTTAAAAACGCGATTCCGTCCATCCCCGGCATCAGGTAATCGGAGATGATGGCGTCATACGACCGGAGTTCCGATGAGGCGAGCGCTTCTTCCGCTGAGATTGCGGTGCTGACGGCAAACGTACGGTCCTTTTCCAGGAAGAGCTTCGTTATTTCGAGGAGGCCTTCTTCGTCGTCGACGTAGAGGACGGATATCATCGGGACATCCCGGTTTTTCTGCCCCCCATGATCAGCGGGCATCGTTCCCCCCACGCTCCACACTGGGAATCATGTCGCCTCCCCTGAGTTGTTCATCGGATGGAACCGGTACTTCCCCACCGGCACCGTGATCTCGAACCGTGCACCTATGCCCTGATACCCAGTCTCCCGGATCGTACTGCCGGTGATGGCAAGGATCTCCCGTGCCAGAAAGAGGCCGAAACCGGTATGTTTCCCGTACCCCTTCTCAAAGATCTTCTCTTTCTCCGCCGGGGGTATTCCGATACCGTCGTCCTCGATGGTGATGACGAGCCCGTCAGGGGCACGTTCGCACCGGACTGTAACCTCCGTCACCCGCCCCCCGTGCCGGATTGCATTGTCGAACAGGTTGAAGAAGACCCGATCGAGGAGGGGATCGGCAAAGATTTCTGCGTGCCGGCAGGTTCCGGAATACTTCACCACCTCGCGTTTCGTTCGTTCAACGATGTCATCAAGGAGGAACCAGTCCGGGGTATGGATTCCCAGGTCCTGGTAGGTCCTGGTAAATTCGATCTGACGGCTGATCGTCTGCGCACTCGCATCGATCTTTCCCAGCAGGTCAGCGACGACCGGGTCGGTCTCCTTCATGGCAGCGATCTTGGCAAAGCCCTGCAGCACCGTGAGCTGGTTTGTCACGTCATGCCGCGTGATGCTGTTCAAAAGGGTGAGCTTCCGGTTGACCTCGCGGATCGTACTCTCCATTTCTCGGCGTTCGGTAATATCTTCGAGAGTTTCAACCGCGCCGATGATCGATCCTTCCGCATCCCGGATGGGGGCCGCAGTGAACGCAAGCCATTTACCGGTACTGCCCATGTGGGGGAAGAAGTCCGTTGCCTCATAGGCTCCCTCCACATACCGGGACTTCTGCAGTTTTTTGCCATACCACGTGGACAGGCCGTCCATATCGCCATCCACGAGAAGATCGGCAAGCACGGGCCGCTGCTGATGATAAAACGCACGCCATTGCCGGTCGGTGCCGATAATTTCAGCAGCACTGATCCCGCTGTATTCTTCGATCGCTTTGTTCCAGGATATGACCTTGTGGGTGTTGTCAATGGCAAACTGGAGGACCGGCGAACCCTGGAGGATCGATTGTAACCGTGCCTCGCTCTCCAGCAACGCTCCTTCCGCCAGTTTACGGTCGGTTATGTCGTGGAGGCTCCCGATGATCATGGAGGGAGAACCTTGAGCATCCCGGAGCAGGGTATAATTGCCATGGATCCAGCGGTACTCCCCCTGCTTGTGCCGGATGCGGAATTCCCGCTCAAGAGTGTTTTCCCCCTTGGCATCGGCAGCGACAAGATCGTCTGCGAATGTCAGGAGGCGGGGCAGGTCTTCCTGGTGGATTTCTCCCTGCTGCTCATCCGGCTCCATTGCGATCATCTCTTTGGGAGTATACCCGAGCACCTTCACCACATTCGGGCTGAAGTATTCGAACCGCCCGGTCCGGATATTCTGGCGATAGAAAACATCCGTCGACTGTTCTACGATCTCCCGGAACCGCTCTTCGCTTGTGCGCAGGGCAGCTTCCGCGTTCTTCCGTTCGGAGATATCGGTCGAAACACTCAGGACCACATCACGCTCGTTCCACCGCACCATCTTTGCCTTCACGTGCAGTGGGAATCTCGAACCGTCCTTCCGGTAATGTTCCACGTCGAATGACGTCTCTCCGGTTTTCCGAAGCTCAATTATCCGCAGTTCTATCAGCTCTTCGCTCTCGGGAACATCGATCTGATGCAGGTTGAGGGCCATGAACTCATCCCGTGTCCACCCGTGCATGTCGAAGGTCCGCTGGTTTGCATAGAGCATCTCGCCCTCGGGGGTGTGAACGGTAACGGAGGCCGGGCTGATATCGTTGAGGCTCGCGAGGAGGGAAATTTCCTGCTCCGCTTTGCGGATGGCGGTGATGTCATGGAAGATCCCTTCGATACCGGCAACATTCCCGTCCTTTCCGTAGTAGAAGTGGCTGCTCGCGGAGATGATGACCGGCGATCCGTCTTTCTTCTTCAGGATGACTTCGTAGCCGGATATCGATCCTCGCGTTCTCAATTCGTCAAGGAATTCCTGCCGGCGCGAAGGCTCCATCCAGAACTGGTCCGCAATGTTCCTGCCGATACATTCTTCCAGCGAGTCGTACCCGAGCAGCGTCAGGAAGCTCGGGCTTGCCATGACGAGAATGCCATTGCAATCGCTCCGGTAGATGACGTCCTGGACATGCTCGATCAGCATCCGGTAGTTCTCTTCACTCCCGCGGAGCGCCTCTTCCCGTTTCCGCTCTTCGGTCACGTTATGGAGCGTGCCGATGGTTGCCGGCCGTCCCCTGAAGGTTGATGGGGATACATGCATGATGACCCGGATGCGGCTTGTCCCATCGTGGTGGAGTACGGAAAATTCGTAGACATCAGGGAGGTGGGAAAGGGGCCCTCCGCTCAGCCGCTCCCGGTGTCTCGTCAGGACAAGATTGCGGTCTTCCGGGGCGATCATGTCGGCAATCGGCCTTTCGGTCAATTCGGCATCCGCGTAGCCGGTCAATTCCGCAAACGCCGGATTATGGAAGACAAGGAGGCCGTCCTGTGCGATGAAGATTGCATCATTGCTCTGTTCGACAACGGTACGGTACTTGGCCTCGCTCTCGTGCAGAGCTTCTTCAATTTCTTTCCGATTGGTGATGTCCGTGAACATCCCGAACGATCCCGCAAATGTCCCGTCGGAGGAGAAGAGGGGTGTTGCGGAGGTCAGGCACCATATGAACGTCCCGTCTTTCCGGACCCACCGGCGCTCGTAGCGGCCAGGGATGCCCCGTGGTCGTTTTGCGAGTTCCTCTTGCATCGATTCGATGTCATCCGGCGGTACAAAGTCCCAGACCGGGCGCCCCAGCATCTCCTCTGCCGTATAGCCGAACAGCTCCTGCATCTTCCGGTTGGTAAATGTCGTGGCGAACCCGGTATCTATCGACCAGATCCCCTCATCCGCCGTTTCAACGATGACCCGGTATCGCTCTTCGCTCTCCAGGAGTGCCTTCTGTGCCCTCCTGCGCTCGCTGATATCACGGCAGAGGGTGAGGATCTGGAAGGAATTCCCCGATCGTATCACGCTCGCGTTGATCTCCACAGGAGTGATCGTGCCTGAATTATCCGTATAATCGATTTCGAAATTCCGGATGAACCCGTTCCGGATACACTGGAGGACGGCCTGTGCGTTCTTCTCCCTCTCGTTCTCTGCTGTCCATTCGATAACGTTCCTGCCCCTGATCTCTGAGAGAGACGAATGACCGGTCAGGCGGACGTATTCGGGATTGGCGTCCAGGACGCAGCCTTCACGGTCTATGATGACGTAACCGGTCGCAGTTGTCTCGATAAGTGTGCGATACTTCTCCTCGTTCTCCCGGATTATCTGTTCAGCCTGCTTCTGCTCGGTGATGTCGAGCGCGGTAAAGGTGACGCCTTTTGCCGGATCCACCGGATCGATCGGGGTCGAGCTCAGCAGGATATCACGGATAGAACCTTCTTTTCTTTGCCACCGGGTCTGTACCGTGCCGGTACCGTACTGCCGGATCTGGTCATATTTCTCGCGCCCCACGTACTCGAAGTCTTCATCGGCGGGGTACAGGATCCGGGCACTTTTCCCGATAAGCTCATCGGCGGAATACCCGGTCATCTCGCAGAGCCGGTTGTTCACCTTCGTGATCACCCGGTTGACGACCATGCCAATTCCGGTAGGTGCTGCCCGGAAAATACTCGCGAGCGTTGCCTCCTGATCCCGTGCAGCATCCTGTGCCTGCCTGCGGTCGGTGATATCGATGACAATACCCTGGTAATGGGTTATTTCTCCCGACGGATCGCGCTCAATGGTTGTCCTGTCATCAATCCAGCGTATCCGGCCGTCTTTTGTGAGGATCCGGTATTCCTGCGGGAACTGGTCGATTCCTCGTTCAGCATAAGTATGAACTTCCCGGGCAATCCTTTCGAGATCGCCGGGGTGAACAAGGGAAGAATAGGGTACGGTGCCAGCGAGGAGTTCTTCCGCGGAGTATCCGAACCGGGCGACATTCTGCGAGACATAGGCGACCGGCCAGCCTTCTTCCGCCTTCCAGCGGAAGAGCACGACCGGGCTGTTCTCGACAACGACGTTTGCCTGCCGCAGGGCTTCTTCGTCCTTCTTGCGCGCCGAGATATCGATCAGTACGCCCCGGAAGCCGGCGATTTTCCCCGCGCGGTGAATGAGCGCGGTATAGATAAGGGCAGGGAATATGCTCCCGTCAGTCCGGATGGCGGTATATTCAAAATCCTCGTCCGGCTCGCCGCGGACAAGCCTTTCAAGGGCAGCACGGGCACGTTTGTGATCTTTTGCATCGAGAAACGAGAGGGCGTTGACACCGCGGGCAAGGTCATCCTGAGAGAGGCCCATCGTTGTAAGAGCACGCTGGTTGGCATAGGTGATCCGGAGATCCGAATCCATCTCGAAAACCATCTGGGGGAGGAGTTCGGCGAGGTCGCGGAACCTGCTCTCGCTCTCGCGGGTCCGCTGCTCGCTCCGGGCAAGTTCTTCATACTGGCTTTTCAGTTCCTCTTCTGATGCCGCCAGCTGCTCGTATGCTGCCCGGAGTTCGGATTCAGCCTGTTTCCGTAACGTGATGTCCATCGCGATATGGATGACTTTCTCCAGCCTGCCTTCTTCATCGTAGACCGGCGTACAGGTAACCGCATAGTACCCGTTGAGACCTTCAACCTCCAGCTCCTCGGTTGTGGTCTGCCCGGTTATGGTGAGTTTTCCGCACGGGCAGGAATGCACCGGGCCGGTCGTCCCGCGTTTATGGAATATCTCGTAACAGTATTTCCCTTTCAGTTCCTCGAGGGACCTGCCCGTCGCACGGATCGTTGCATCGTTGACATCGAGGATACGGTAGCCCGGGTCAAGGACGAATGCAGGATGGCCGATTGCCCGGAAGATCGTTTCCCAGTCCTTCTTTGCGTGGAGCAGCGCGTCCTGGGCAATTTCGCGATCCGTGATGTCCCGGATCGACTCGATCGCCCCGACAATATTCCCGCCCCTGTCGTAGAGGGGGCTTGCCTTCCCCATCAGCGTGACTGCCCTCCCCTTCGGACGGGGGAGCGAAGTGTCGGCGATCAGGATGTCTTTATCATGAATAATATGGGAATAATCCTTCGCAATAATATCGTTTGTCTCGAAGATCAGGTCGATGAGGATCTTTCGCCGTGTTCCATAGAACGGAACAGCGTACTCAAAATTACCTTTCCCCAGCATCTCGGAAGCCGGAATACCGGTCATCTCCTCGATGGCACGGTTCCACGCGATGACATGCCCGCCCCGGTCGATGGCAAAGGTCGCGTCGGGGAGAAAGTTAATGATATCTGCAAGGCGCTTTTCTGATTCACTGCGCAGCAGCTCGGCCTGCCGCCGTGTTACGGTCTTCCGGATCTTATGTTTGAGTTCGGCGAACTGCGCTGCCGGGTCCCCGCCTTTCTGGAGGTAGAAGTCCACGCCGTTGTTGATCGCATCGATCACGACGTCCTCCCGCCCCCTTCCGGTGAAAAGGATGAAGGGGAGGTCCCCGTACCGTTCCCGTACTGCCTTTAAGAACGCGATCCCATCCATGCCCCCCATGTGGTAATCCGAAACGATGGCATCGTAGCCCGGGAGCTGTGGTGAGGAAAGGGCCTCCTCTGCGGAGAGGACGGTAGTGACTTTAAATTCGCCATCCTTCTCCAGGAAAATCTTCGTTATTTCAAGAAGCCCCGGTTCATCATCGACGTAGAGGACGGAGATCATGATATTTTCTCTGCCATTCCGGTGATCTACCGGAAACTGTTCATCTATATAAAAAAATACTCTTTCTCTTATTTACCCGCAGATCTGCCAAGCATATCTCCGGGCGATAGTGTGTCTGGGGGGATACTGCGCCGGGAATGTCCCGCACCACCGGCACGCTGCCGATCATGACACCGTTTGGTCCCTGTCGTCCGGAATTCCTCTGCATAACGGCCTGGCAAGGTGCCTGCGTGCCGAAGGCGGGACTTCGTACCATCCCGTTTTCAGCGTACGGGGGATCTCCTGCACATCCGGCATTTTTGCCCGCGCCCCGCACTTTTTGCACTTGTATCCTTTGCCGCTGCCTGCGCTCGTCATCCGCTTGCTGCACGCGGGGCAGAGGGGCGGCCGGACGGTTTTTCCTGGAGCAAGGGCGACGATCTCCATCTTTTCGAGGTTGACGCTCCCTTTCTTGCAGCTCCCGACTGCTGTGATCGCATCACCGGGAACGAGCATTCGCACGACCTGCCGGAAGTCCTTGGTCGGTTCGTACGCCATGCAGCGGATCACAAAACCGCCGTCACGCAGGGTGAAGGAGACGTGCCCGCCACGACCTGTCTTTGGCGCATCTTCAACCGTACCCTGGACCTGGTACGAAAGCCCCTCACGCAGTTCCCCGATCCTGCCCGGGAGGATGTGCGCATCCGTCCCCTGATTGGTGATCCAGACCTGTTCGAGCGCCGGATGCTCGGAGCGGATCATCCGCCGGGCTGCCGTCACCCAGAGCGGGCTCTCCCCCCGGATCCCGAAAAGGACCGGGTCGGGGGTGTGCGGGACGCAGACAACGACATCATTCTCCTCATCGACCGTGTCCCACGTATGGGGGAACGTACGCCTCTGTGCGTCAAAGAGGCTCTCACGGTCGACCTCCCGGGGCGTGCCGAACCGTTCCTTCCTGCGGTACGTAAGGATCTCGAATGTCAGGTCGGGGAGCTCGCAGGCGACTGCCGCTGTCGCCCCGATCAGCCCCCGCCGGTTCCTGAAGCCCCGGTACAGCCCGCCCGCTGTTTCGAGGAGGGATACCGCTTCCTCCACCGTGCAGAAGTCCGTCACCGCCTTACGGTAGAACGCTCCGTCCAGAGGCGCATCGACGACAACGACACCGGGATTGGTGTTCTCGCAGGAGAACTCCGCGAGCTCCTCCACCGTCGCGCAGGCAATTTCGAATGCGGAATCGCGGTCCCCTTCGGCAACGAGCCCGATGGCGGCGTTCCCCCGGGTCTTGAACGTAACGTTGGGATTGAGCCGGACGAGCCGGGCCTCGCAGACCGGCATCCCTTCCCCGGCGAGTCGCTTCGCGAGGACTGCCCCGAGGTAGGTGGTGCACATCCCCTGCGGGGAATCGGTGTCATCGATCCCGATCAGCATGTCTATATTAATATATGGGCAGGGTATTAGTCAATTGTACGAAAAATGACGCAGGACCGTTCGCTCCAGCTCGTAACCTCGGTCATGATTACCGCAGGGTTCGAGGTCTCCGAGCGCTTCTCCCTGCGTCCCCGATCCTTCGACCTCATCGCCCGCAAAAACGGCGTGCTCCTCGTCATCAAGGTTGTGTCGCACATCGACTCGGTCAGCGAGGAGGTCGCCTTCGACCTCGAGACAATCGCCCGGTACCTGCACGGTGTCCCGATGATTGTCGGTGAGCGTGCGCGGGACGCCGAATTGGAACGGGGTGCGGTCTATATCCGGTACGGCATCTACGCGGTCAGCGTAGCAACGCTGTACGACTTCTTTGTCGAGAAGGTTCCACCCCTCGTCTACGCCTCGCCCGGGGGGCTCTACGTCAACATCAACGGCAGCGCGCTGCGGGAGATGCGCGAGCGGCGCGGAATGTCGCTCGGGGACCTCGGGCACCTCCTCGGCGTCTCGCGCCGGACCATCAGCAAGTACGAGAGCGGGATGGGCACCACGCTCGATGTCGCGATCCGGATCGAGGAGGTTTTTAACGACGGCGTTGTCGAATCGATCGACCTCCTCAGGCATGAACAGAAGGAACAGCAGGAAGAGACCCGGGCAGAAGGAAAGCCGATGCCGGTCCAGGCCGGGATTATCGAACGGCTGGGCATGCGGCTCCATACCCTGCACGGGGCCCCCTTCCAGGCGCTCGTAACCTTTGACGAGCACACGATCTTTACCGGCTACGGAACCGCGCAGAAGATCGTCAAGCGCGCTGCGCTGATCGGCAACCTCTCCCATATCGCCAAGAAACACGCGATGTGCGTAATCACCGATTACCACAAGGAGAAGAAGATCGGCCGGACGCTGCTCATCGGCGAGGACCAGCTCCGCAGGCTCCGCGACGGTTCCGAGCTGATCGACCTTATCGGGGACCCGGGTCCCGATATGAAGTCCTGAACGGCCGTTCGATCTTCACGGACAGGGAATTATTGTCAATCCGCACGAAGGGCGCTTTCATTCTGCCCTTGCGATACCTCTCATACCCCACCCCGCAACCTCAGGGTATGGCTGAGAAGGACCATCCTGTCGAGCGGTGTCCGTTCTGCGATTGTGCCGATCTGAAAAGTTCGACGAACTCCGCGATGGAATAGGCGAGGAGAACCTCAGCGAAGAAGAGCCTGCCGGTTACAGGGCAGGGAAATGGGGCACCGTGATCTGCAGGGACTGCGGGCTTTCCATCGATTACCAGCAGACGGAGCGTACCGTTACAGACTCCTGCACCTCGCCCCGCTCCTGCGGGATTTCCCATGGGCGTTCCACCGAAAAAAGGTGGCGTTTGCACAATTTTTATATAGAACCACAAACCAATTTTAGTGCTAAAAGTGGTGAAATTTCTATGTCACAACAGCTTGGAGGTCAACCTATCCTTATCCTGAAGGAGGGCAGTTCACGCACACGTGGACGCGACGCACAGGGCATGAACATCACTGCCGCCAAGGCAGTGGCGGGCGCCGTGCGCACCACCCTCGGTCCGAAAGGCATGGACAAAATGCTCGTCGACACCATCGGCGATGTCGTGATCACGAACGACGGCGTCACCATCCTGAAAGAGATGGACATCGAGCACCCGGCCGCTAAGATGATGGTCGAGGTCGCAAAGACCCAGGACGATGAGGTCGGCGACGGCACCACCACCGCTGTCGTCATCGCGGGAGAACTGTTAAAGAAGGCGGAGGACCTCCTCGAGCAGGACGTCCACCCGACCGTGATCGCCGCGGGCTACCGGCAGGCAGCCGAGAAGGCGCAGGAGATCCTCAAGGACATCGCCATCGATGTCAAGGCAACCGACAAGGCAATCCTCAAGAGCATCGCCGCGACGGCAATGACCGGCAAGGGCGCAGAGGCGAGCAAGGAGAAGCTCTGCGACCTCGTCGTCAAGGCAATCACCATGGTTGCCGATGAGGACGGCACCGTTGACGTCGAGAACATCAAGGTCGAGAAGAAGACCGGTGGCTCCATCGACGACTCCGAGATTATCGAGGGCGTTATCATCGACAAGGAGCGCGTCCACCCGTCGATGCCGAAAGCGGTCACCAACGCAAAGATCCTGCTCCTGAACGCAGCCGTCGAGTTCAAGAAGACCGAAGTCGACGCCGAGATCAACATCACGAGCCCGGACCAGCTTCAGGCGTTCCTTGACGAAGAAGAGAAGATGGTCAAGAACATCGTCCAGAAGATCGTCGACTCCGGCGCAAACGTCCTCTTCTGCCAGAAGGGTATCGACGACATCGCCCAGCACTACCTCGCGAAGGCCGGCATCTTTGCAACCCGGCGTGTCAAGAAGAGCGACATGGAGAAGCTCGCCCGCGCAACCGGCGGGAGCCTCGTCTCCTCCATCGATGCGATCAATAAGGAGGAGCTCGGCAAGGCAGGTCTCGTTGAAGAGCGCAAGGTCGGCGGCGAAGAGATGACCTTTGTCGAGAAGTGCAAGAACCCGAAGGCAGTCTCCATCATCGTCAAGGGCGGCACCGAGCACGTCGTTGACGAACTCGAGCGCGCCATCCACGACGCACTCCGCGTTGTCGGCGTCGTCTTCGAGGACAAGAAGGTTGTTGCCGGCGGCGGCGCACCCGAGACCGAGCTCTCCCTCCGTCTCTCCGAGTACGCGGCAACCGTTGGCGGCAAGGAGCAGCTCGCCATCGAGGCGTTTGCAAAAGCCCTCGAGATCATCCCGCGCACCCTCGCGGAGAACGCAGGGCTCGATCCCATCGATATGCTCGTTGAGATCCGTGCATCCCACGAGAAGGGTAAGAAGACCTTCGGCCTCAATGTCTTCGAAGGGAAGGCTGTCGACATGAAGGCAGCCGGCGTCGTCGAACCCCTCCGCGTCAAGACGCAGGCGATCTCCTCCGCTGCAGAAGCGGCAGTCATGATCCTGCGCATCGACGATGTCATCGCGTCCTCGAAGTCCCCCGAACCGGCACCCGGTGCGGGCGGACCCGGGGGCATGGGTGGCATGGGCGGTATGGGTGGCATGCCCGGCATGGGCGACTACTGATCCCACAATTTTTCACCAACACTTTTTTCCATCTTCCCGTCACTGGTTCCCCGGTCCTTCCTGCCATTTCGTCCGTCGTGACCATTAACCGGACGCCGTACTCCCCGCTGGGAGGTCCAACAGCTTCATTACAGGGGACGTGGCAGTATCACCCATGAGCGATCCGTTCATCTCGCTTGCCCACCGGACCGATTGCTACCATTGCCGGAAGATTGCCGACCAGCTCATCAGGGCCACGCCCTACCGGGCCGAGGTTGCCTGCGACAACTGCGGCGCAACCCGGGTCTTCGTCCCGCGGATCGAAGACGTCGTTCAACCCGGGACATTCGTCAAGCCTGAATGCTATCCCACATGGAAACTTGCTATGAACGCCTCCTGCCGGAACTGCCACGGCACGCACCCCCACGATCTCACCATCGGGTGCAGGAACTTCACGGTGAGATGCAGCAACTGCAACTTCACCCACTTCTACAAGTTCGACCTCGAATATATGGCAAAAGACCTGCCGCAGGCCTAAAGCCGGCTTAAAGCCGGTGCTTTTCCGGCGGTCAGTGGAGCATCAGCAGCGCCGGGTAGGGATCGATGTAGGACCTGATGGCCCGCTTAAGGTCCGCGTTCATACCAGTGGTCTTTGCGAGGAAGAAGAAGACGATCTCGTTGTCGGTGAGCGATTGGGGGAGTATTCCCGTACATTTTTCAAGTTCCGCGCACCGCCGCCTGATATACCCCTCGCGGACAACCCGCGGAATATGCTGGTAGATCATGAGGACGGATGAATCATCCATCCGGTCATAGATCCTTTTGACCTCTTCAAAGAGCAGGTGGCGCTTATTGGGATTTTTCACCTCGAGCCCGGTGTCGGGATCGAGGAAGATGAGGGCTTTTTTGGGAAACTGCAGAAAAAGGCTGCTGAAGTAATTCTCGCGGTTCGCGTTCGAAAAGACCGGCTTTTCAACGATCCGGATCTGGATCTTCTGGTGGTTGAAGAGGTCATGGATCGCCCGGAAGTATTCGGTATCGCTGTTGATCTCCTGCAGGCGTTTCATGGAGCGCAGCAGCGCAGCATTCCTGCTGCCCGCCCTCCCCTTCGTAACCGCGGTTTCGAGATCCTTTATCCTTCCGGCGGCAGTCGAACCCTCCCCCCCTTCCGTCAGCATCGGGACGAACGTGAAACGCTCCAACGCCGGAACCTCGTTCATGAGGTGGACGACGAGATCGATCTTGAACAGGTCGCGGATATCCCCGGAATACCTGCGGTTCATGGATCATCCTCTCCTGTTGGAGCATGGTGCGGCGATCTCAAAAAACTATGGCATCGGGCACAACCGTCACTAGGTTGCGGAGCGTCGAAAAAGGGGGGATGTAAAAAAATGTGCCGCCCGTGGTTTTACTTCTCTTCCCGGACCATCGTGATTGCTTTCTTCGGGCACTCGTTTGCACAGATCCCGCAGCCCTTGCAGAAGTCAAGGTCGACAACGAGTTCGTCGTTGATCGCCGCATCGGGACAGTACATCTGGCACATGCCGCACGCGTTGCACTTCTCCTTGTCGACGACGGGCTTAAAGACCCGCCACGACCCGGTCTTCCCCGCAGCCCCCTCTTTCGGGGTGCTCATCGCGAGACGTTTGCGTCCGGTCATGCTACCATCTCCTGGTATGCCGCCTCTGCGGCCTTGATGTTGCGTTCGTCGGAGAACATCTCGGCAATCGCCGTCTTCGCGGACGAAACCGTGATGATCTTCAGCTTCGCAAGCGCCCCGAGGACCGGCGTGTTCAGGATCGGGCTTCCGGCAACGACGAGGTTCTCTCTCAGCGCGATACCGGTCAGGTCGACATGGTAGCTCCTGACGCTTTTGAAGTCCGGGGGATGGGCACTGTTGACAAAGACCGTGCCTCCTGCTTTCAGCCCGTGGAGGACATCGACGGTCTCCATGACGCTCGTATCGAGGACGACCACCATGTCCGGCTGCCGGATCTGGCTGTAGACCCGGATGGGTTTATCGTCGATCCGGACAAACGACACGACGGGTGCCCCCCGCCGCTCTGCGCCATAGAACGGGAACGCGGTCGCATATTTCCCGTCGCGGATCGCGGCAAGGGCGATCAGCCGCGCAGCGGTGACGCCCCCCTGCCCGCCCCGGGAGTGGATCCGGATCTCAAACATTGCCGCTCACCCCGAACCAGGACTCTTCGCCCATCCGCCGTTGTTTCACGAATCCCGCGATATCGTCGTAGGTGACCTCCTGCCCACCGAGCCCGGCGATCACGGAGTAGATGTCGACCTTGTTCTTCGCTTCAATGGATTTTGCGAGGACTCCGCCGAATCCGAACGAGTAGTCCCGATCGAGGACGACGACGTCCCGTCCCTTAAGATCGAGGTGGGGGAACGGGCGGAACCAGCGCACCCGCATTGAGCCTGCCCGGATCCCCTCCCTGCGCAGATTATCAACCGCGACCTCGGATTCCTTACCGAAGGTCCCGAGAGAGAGGATGACGACGTCCGCGTCCTCGCACCGGTAGTCATCGGTGAATCCGTACTTCCTGCCGAACCTTCTGGAAAATTCCGCCTGCGTCTCTTCGATGACCTTCACCGAGTCCCGCATCGAGCGCTCGATATCCCGCTTGAACCTGAAGTGCTCCTCCGGCCCGGTCAGCCCCCCGTACCCCTTTGGGTTACTGACATCAATCGCGTGGGGGAGGTGGATCGGCGGGATAAAGTCGCCGGGGTCCGTGGTATCGAGCGGCTGCATGATATGGGAGAGGAGGAACCCGTCGAGGTTGATCATAACGGGCAGCAGCACGTCGTTGTGCTCCGCGATCCGGAACGCCATCAGGGTCGCGTCATAGGCTTCCTGCACGGTCGCGACATAGACCTGCAGCCACCCGGTATCCCGCTCCTGCATCGCGTCGGTATGCTCGGCCCAGATGTTCCAGCCGGGCCCAAGCGAGCGGTTGACGTTCGCCATCACGATCGGGAGCCGTGCCCCCGCCGCGAAGTTCGTCATCTCGTGCATGTACAGGAGCCCGTGGGAGCTCGTGGCGGTGAACGTCCGGACTCCGGTCGCGCTCGCCCCGATGCAGGCAGCCATTGCCGAGTGCTCGCTCTCGACGGCGATGTAGCGGGTTGAGAGTTCCTTTGCGGTCACGTAATCCGCAATCGACTCGACGATCTCGGTCTGGGGGGTGATGGGGTACGCTGCGACGACGGCAGGTTTTGCCTGCCTGACTGCCATGGCAACCGCCTTGTTGCCAGTCGAGACCGTCAGCATACGCCTGCCTCCTCTGCCGCGAACCTTTTTAAGTTCTTTTCGATGCGCTGCTTCAGGGTATCGAGCGATTTCGCATCGATGCCCTTGAACCGGCCCTGCGGGGCGAGATATTCCTCGAGCGGGACCGGCTTCCGGATCGCTGCCTTGGAGGGAGCGGATATGGTCAGCTTCCCATACTCGCGCTCGTACAGTATCCACATCCCCGATTTGACCGCGAGCTTGCCCATCTCGACAGACTTCTCGGTCGGGTACCGCCAGCCGGGCGGGCAGGGGGCGAGAACGTGGATGAAGGTCGGGCCCCGGAACGTGAGGGCCTTCTGGACCTTCTTGAACAGGTCCTGCGGGTACGCAGCGCAGGCCGTCGCCTGGTACGGGGGCTCGTGGGCGGCGACGATCGCGTCGATGTCCTTCTTGAGGTCGGTCTTGCCGCCCGGCGTGGTCGTGGTCCGTGCACCGAGCGGAGTCCCGCCGGACCGCTGCATCCCCGTGTTCCCGTACGCCTCGTTGTCATAGCAGATGTACAGGAAGTCCGTTCCCCGCTCGAGCGCTCCGGAAAGAGCCTGGATCCCGATGTCCAGGGTCCCGCCGTCGCCGGCGTAGCAGATGACGTTGGTCTTCTTTCCCATGGCGCGGAACGCGGCGCTCATGCCGGACGCTGAGGCAGCGGCGGTTGCGAACGCGACATTATAGACCGGGATGTTCATTGCGGTATTCGGGTAGATCCCCTGGATCACGCTCGTACAGCACGCGGGCACCACGAGGACGGAGTCCGGCCCGGCAGCCTTGAGCACGTACCGGAGCGAGAGCGAGGCGCTGCACCCTGCGCACGCTGACGTGCATTTCAGGATATACTCCTGTTTCGGTAGTTCGGCGATAGTATCAGGCTCCTGCAGTCATTGTAAAGAAACGCGAAGAGGAGTCGCGAATCTATCATTATTTGTCATCCCCCTGCCAAAAAAGTATCAGTCTTGTTCTCCGATACGGGCACGGGCCCGGTGCCTTCTGTCCCACGGGTTCCGGGCGATTGCACCCCCCCTCCCTCTTCCCTCCGATCTCCCGGACTGTCCCGTTGTGCCCTGACAGGCCGGTCCGGGCTCTTCCCGGACACGACCGTTCCACGGGAGTTTTGGACTGTCCCGCCAGGGTCCGGAACATGGCTGGCGGATCCCCGTTCTGCGGTGTCTCGTTTCATCGGAGTGGAATACTAGCGCCGGTCTTATAAGAGATCCGGGCAGCCGGTTAACCCTGGTGCGGGGCAACCCTGTCTCTGCCTGCCCGTAATCACTTTCACGGTGCACGGCCGGAGGTTTATACGCCCGGTTGCGTCACGGGTATGTGGGGAGGGAAAAACCCCCTTGTGCCCTGAATGAAGGGCTGCACGTCTTTCCTCCCATCCTCTCAAATCGTACATGGGACCGGTCCCCTCCTACCCGGGTGCCGGGCCTCGCTCTTTTCTTCTTTTGTCTCGCAGGGATTACGAATTTTGAAAATGCGGTTCCTTTCTGGCGATCAACTTGATAATCATAAATATCTTTATGCCAGAATAGTATCTGCTCCTCTATGTCTCTCCGATCGGTAAATCTCCCGGGTGTCGGTACGAAATACGAGTTTACCACCGACAGGGGCGACACCGTCGCCCTGTTCTTCACGAAGACCGGTACCATCCAGATGTACACCCTCCAGCGGGGCTGCCACACCCCGAGCGCCGCGGAGATGACGCCGGTTGAGGCCCGGCGGCTCGGGAATATCCTGACCGGCGCTATCATCGAGGCGGAGAACGAGAGCGTCGAGATCGCATTCTCGGCGCTTGCCGATCTCCGGATCTCGGTGCATACCTACGTCATCCCGAAACAGGTTGCCGGAAAAACGATCGAAGACCTCCAGATCCGCACCAAAACCGGCGTGACCATCATCGCGGTTTCCCGGCGCGAGAAGAATATCATCAACCCTCCCCCGTCGTTTGTCTTTGAAGCCGGGGACGGTGTCCTCGTCATCGGCGAGACCGACCAGCTGAAACGGTTCGAACGGGACGTCATGGTGCGTTGATGGAAGGCATCGTCCTCGCGCTCTTCGTCTGCCTGATCCTCGCGCTGGTGACGAAGCGCTACTCGCTCCCCCCGATACCGTTCTACATCCTCGGGGGCATCCTCATCGGGAAGAGCGGGCTTGCACTCGTCACCTCTGACGAGATCAGCCACTTCTTCGCCCAGATGGGGCTCATCTTCCTGCTCTTCTTCATGGGTCTCGAGCTCCGGCTCGACCGGATCGTGCAGAATCCCACCGTCGTTGTCACGAGCGGCATCATCGAGCTCACCATTGATATGGGTGTCGGATTCGTCGCGGCGTACCTGCTCGGGTTCTCCCTTATGGACTCGTTCGTCATCGCTTCGGCATTTTACGTCACGAGCACGGCGCTCGCGATAACTTCGCTTATCGAGAACCGGAAGCTGATGATGCGCGAGGCGGAGACGATCATCTGGCTGATGGTCTTCGACGACCTTGTGCTGATCATCATCCTCGCGGTCCTCGCGGCGGCGAACCAGAACATCATCTTCCTCTTCCTCAAGATCGCCGCAGCGCTTGCCATCATGTACTACCTGGCGAAGTACGGCAAGGAGTTCATGGTCGGTATCCTCGACCGGTCCGACGAACTCCCGCTTCTCTTTACTTTCGGTGCCGTCCTGACGACCGCATCCTTTGCGATGTATGTCGGGATACCGGAGACACTCCTCGTCATCGCGCTCGGTATCGCGCTCGGGACAACGGACCCGGATGCGTTCGAGCAGCATGCCCGACCGTTCCGTGACGTCTTCCTTGTTGTCTTCTTTGTCTTCTTCGGGGTTACGGTTGACCTGACCGGGCAGATGGACTTCTTTGTCGTCGGGATCATCTGCCTCCTCGCCATCCTCTCCAAGATGTTCTCCGGCTTTCTTATCGGGCTCTTTGTCCACGGTTCAGCGCTGTCGGGGATCGAGATCGGTGGCAGCATCATTGCCCGCGGGGAGTTCTCGATAGCGCTCGCCTCTCTCTACGGCTCACCGCCCGTCGCGGCGATTATCGCCGTCATGGTCGTCGTAACCTCGATCGTGGGTTCATTCACTGCAAAGTATACAGGCCGGCTCCGCCGCTGGATGTCCTCTCCCGGGAGGCGGGCGGCTCACCGGCGGGTGCATTGAACAAGGTCCCCTGGCTGCGGTGCAGACGCTGAACCCGGTTACGATAACCAGTGAAGATTCCCGATGACTCCGGTCTTCCGGACCGGTTTTGTTCAGGTACGGGCGCAGATATACCGGAGAAGGTGGGTGTGCCTGCCCTCTTCACCATGGTCTTCCGTGTCCTCCATCATGCCGGCCTCAAGGATCGTACACCCTGAAAATCCGGAAATGAGATCCTCTTTTGAATAGTAGTGGACTTCCCGCCCCGGGCTGCTCTCGAACGTGTTCTCCTCGACCATCCTGCCGGTGCCGAAGCTGGGTTCCTTATCGGAGAATACAACGAAAAAGAGGAGGCCCCCCTTCTTCAGCTGATCCCTACATCGCTGAAGGAACACCGCACGGTCGTTCTTCCGGAACAGGTGGAGGACATTGAAACCGTAGACGGCGTCATACACGACCGTGTCAAATGGCATGTCCAGGACCGATCCCTCATAATACCGGACATCCGGGGATTCCTGTCGCGCAAGGGAGACGGCTGTCGCCGAGATCTCAATCCCGGCAACGTCAAACCCGGCGCGGGCAAACGCGCGTGCGTTCCGGCCATACCCGGACCCCGGGACGAGGACACTGTGCACACCGTTTTTTTTGAAGAGCCCAATCGCGTAACGGGCGGTCCGGCTGGGCGTGTCGCCCCATATTTTCCCCTCCTCCCGATAGCGCTCTTCCCAGAAGGCATTCATCCGGTACTCCCTGTGACCGTTGTCTTGATAGAGCTGGTGCAAAAATCTCCCATGAAGGCCATAGACCAGGAACACTTCCCATCGCAGGGGCCGGGGTGGACCCCCATGGCGTCCTTTCCCGGGCCACCGGATCCTCTGGGATCAGACGCAGAAAGGAAAACATGCCGTTCTTCGATGGAGGGAAGAAGTCCGCTCCACCAGGGCGAAATTTTTTCACTCGATCAGCACGAGCCCGACCGACACGATATCGCAGTGCTCGATCTTCCCGTACTCCATGTTTCTGCAGGGGATGGTGTTCAGCTCCCAGCCGGCGCTCTTCGCGGTCGCAAAGACATCTATGCAGGCAGACTCCATGCTCGGGCGGACGAGGTCCATGTGCCGGCATTTTCTCCGGACGCTCTCGTCCACAACCCCTTCCGATTCCTCGGCCACGCAGTGCTGGTGTTCACACCAGATGCAGGGGTAACCGCCAAACCCGAAAGCCTTGTAATAACCGTCGTAGAACGCAGTCTTCTCGAGGAAGTGGACGGTCCCGTTCACCCATTTGATCAGGTCGGCATAGAACGGGTGGAAATCTTCCGGGATGTCGTCGGGGCCGAACTTCCCATGCCCCGGGACACCATCGAACCTGAGCAGGAGTCCGGTCGTAAACTCGGACACCATCTGCTTTGTCTCCCCGTAGGACGGGGAGTATGGCGGGCAGCCGAAGTGCTTCGCGTACCCCTTGCACCCGTACCGGCACTTGAACCGCACCCACTGCGAGACCACGATGTCTGTCGCCGGGACAACCTTTGCGGTCGCCCCCCGCTTCTTTGCCAGCGCCGCAAGCCGCTGCATCTCCTCTCTCAGGTCAGCAACCATGCCCTCACCTGCGTGAGGATTCCTGTGCTGTTCCGATAAAGGTTCCTTTCTCCCTCCTGCATGTCCGGCCCTGTCATGAGCCCCTGTCGTGTGCTGAAACTTTATCGTGTAGTAAGGAGACGGGGGATCGTGGTTGATCCCATGGATTCGGACCCTGACCGCACCTGCCGTATCTGCGGGAACGACCTTACGTTCCTTGCAGAGAAAAAGATGGCGACCTGCTCAATCTGCGGGGAGCCGCACGGGACGGATCGTCTCTGCAGGGACGGGCATTTTGTCTGCGACGATTGTTGCCAAGCACCGGCTGCAGAGCTCATCAGCACCTTCTGCGGAAAAACGGACGAGACCGATCCCGTCGCGATTGCCCGGACCCTCATGGACATGCCCCAGCTCAGCACGCAGGAGTCGGAACAGCAGTTCCTCATATCTGCAGCCCTCCTTGCAGCGTTCCTGAACGTACGGGGGACACCTGGCGAAAAACCGGGAAAGATCGAACAGGCCCGGCTCCGGGTCGCACAGATACGCGGCGATTTCTGCGGCATCTACGGTGACTGCGGTTCCGCTGCGGGTACCGGCATTTTCGTCTCGATCGTCACTGGCGCGACCCCGCTCTCGAAGAACGAATGGATGCTTTCCAACCTTGCAACGGCAAAGAGCCTCGAGGCTGTCGCCCTGCAGGGCGGGCCCCGGTGCTGCAGGCGCAACGCGTTCATCGCGATCCTTTCCGCCGTCAGGTTCTCGCAGGAACGTTTCGGGGTTGTCATGCCGGTGCGCCAGCCCGTGACCTGCGGCTGGTTATTCGGGCGTGAAGCCTGCCCGGCGCGGGACTGCCCGTTCCTCCCGGTTTAACCATCCCGGTGCCTGTCCGGCTCCATTGCCGCCCTTTGCTCGACGATCCGCCGCACGATGAGCCGTGAACTGGAGAGCCCGTTCTCGCCGGACTTCCCGATCCGGACGATTGCCGGAAAGAGTCCCCGTGCGGCGAGTGCCTTTTTCAGGTTCTCCTCGTCGAAATGCTGGTTGAACCCGATCGTGATGATCGCGGGCCGGATCTCCTCGATGGGGCGGAACATGTCGGTTGCATCGCCAAGGATCGCGCGGTCCACGCAGCAGAGCGCGGCGACCATCCTGCGCCGCTGCTCCTCTGGGATGATCGGTGTCGGCTTGTGCTTCACGTTGGCGTCCCTGGCGACAATCACCGTCAGCTCGTCGCCCAGCTTCTTCGACTGCCCGAGGTAGTAGAGGTGGCCGGGGTGGAGGATGTCGAAGGTCCCGGTCGCAACGACGCGTTTCATTCCACGACCCCCAGGCGGCACTGCTCCCCGTCCGGGGTGAAGCAGCGCCAGTCGTTCTCCCGGTACGGGTACCCGATGATGAAATGGAACCTGCCGGTCCGGGGGAAGAACTGTATGTCGGTGTTCGAGGGCCGGAGCACGCCGTTCGGGTGCGAGTGGCAGCTCCCTGAGACGTGGGTCGAGAGCGGCATCATGTCGTAGAAGATATGGGCGGAGTCCTCGTTCGAGACGGTGCCCGGCAGAAGGTTGACCTCGTCGATCACCCCGTCCCGTTCGGTAAGTACGGCGATGAACTCGTTCGGGTGGGCGTCGCGCCCCATCTGGAGGAGGAGGCGAAGGGTCTCCTTCCGGATGCCGCGGACGGTCATGGTTCTCGTGTATAGGATCGTGCTCTGCCGGGAAAAAAACTGTTGCAAACGCACGCCCCCCGGAGCCAGGATGGCAGCCGGCGCGGTCACCGTCGCTGCCAAACGCCGGTGCAAAGCATACCTTCATACGCTTCCGGGCGATCAAACTGAGTAACCATCATCATTTTGTGATGGTTATTCTGAGTAGGCTTGTTTGGTGTTTGGTCACCACGTTGCACGTCAGTTTCGGAAACGTAAAAGACATGGTGGGGGTTCTCCCCCCCCACACCCCTTCTTGATGCACGTCCCTTCCGTTCCCGCACCCGATGGGCAGGTGGCGCAAAAAAAGCCGCTTACCGCTCCACTTTTTCAAGGTCGGCGCTCATGTCTTTTGTCAGGTCCGCCCCGGTGAACGGACCGCTTGTCGGGAGCACCATGTCAAATTCCGGCGTGATGTCGAGCCCCGCGTCCATCCCTGCCGGAACGGTCATATCGAGGATATGCCCGCCTGCCGTGCGGTCATCGCTGATGAAGTGGAGGTGATACCCGGGGACGTTGAGCCCGGAGAAGAATTGCGGGAGAGAGAACCCGACCACGGTTCCCGTCGCGTTGCGGTAGTCAAAGACCGTCTGGTTGGCGACCGCAGCGGTGAGCGGGAGATACGGGGGCGACTGCCGGGGGACGCTCCTCACTTTCATTACGGGAAATGTTCCGTGCATCCTGACGGCATAGACCATATTTTCTGACGGGAGCCGGTCCGAGAGATAGGTCGAGAACTCCGAGTAGTTCATCGCGCTGCCGGCGGTCGCCTCAACATCCTGTTCGTAGAACGTCACGGTCGCAAATGGCGTTGTCGCACTGCCATGAACGATTGCCACGGTCCCGTCGCTCTTCGCCTGGTAGTAAACGCCGTCAAGCGCGATCATCTCGCCGTCGAGCGCGTCGAATGTCCCGATCCCGAAGTCGCCATGCCGTTCCAGCCCGGAGAACGGCTCGACGCCCTCATAGACCCCGAGCATCAGGGCGTCGATGGTCGAGACCTGGTAGAGGGTCTCGCGGCCCTCGGAGGGAGCCGCCGGGGCAGTGCTCTTCACGTAGTGGCCTGCGAACGCCGCGGCAAAAAAGACGATGGCGACGGCGACCGCAATGCCGAGGAAGAATTTTTTGTCCATGGTCCGCCGCGCAGCCGTTCTACTTCTTCCCGGTCACCTTGATGACATGGAACCCGAACTGGGTCTTGACCGGGCCGATGATCTGGCCGGTCTCCGCGGCGAACGCCGCCTGCTCGAACTCGGGGACCATCTGGCCCTTGCCGAACCAGCCGAGGTCGCCGCCGTTCTTGCGGGACGGGCAGGAGGAGAACCGTTTTGCGGTCGCGAGGAAGTCCTCGCCGTCCGCGATCCTTTTGAGGATCCGGTTCGCTTCGTCTTCGGTCTTGACAAGGATATGGGATGCACGCACCTGCGTTGTCATGCTCAGGATGTGGGAGAGGGGAGGTAAAAAGAGTTGGCGATGGGAGGCAGGAGGGCTTCCCCCAAGTGATATACCGGACGTTGTTCGCACCATTCATGCACGGGGATCGAGAGCCCGTCCAGGGGGGTTAGGCCGGGAAAATTCGTACCAAACATTTTTTTTTGGACGCCTCCAACACTCCCGCATGGCAAAAGGTAACTTCTGGCTCGGGGCGGCGGTCGGGTTCGTCATCATGGTCTTTATCCGCGACGCCCTGCCCGTGCTCGGGCCCATCATCGGTGGGTTCGTGGCGGGCATCCTTGCGAAAGGCGGCATGGTGAACGGTGCAAAGGCCGGGTTCTGCTCCGGTCTTTTCGGTGCAATCATCATCTTCCTCCTCGGCGCCATCCTCGGCCTCATCGGTTTCGGGCTCTTCGGCATGGTGGTGGGTATGGGAATCGGGATCCTGTTCATCGCGCTCGCGCTGTATTACGCGGTGCTGGGCGCAGTTGGCGGGGCGATCGGCGGGATCATTGCAAAATAACAGAAATCTTAAATTGTATTGCGATGGGGCCACGGGAGCTCGCCGTTCGAAACCTCCGGTTTCTCAAATCGGCATCTCTGATGTGATGCCGATACCTCTCGGGGCTCGCATCGTGGAGCATGGCTGTTGACAGGAATCCATAATAAAAATTTAATGAAGAAAGGGGGGTCAAGGGGGCTTGCCCCCTTGGGCTGCCTCCCCCTCTGGGGGAGAGAGGGGGTCACATTCATGAATTCCGCTGAGTGCGCAAAAAATTTTCACCTGACCGCGATCCCGTAAATCCCCGTCCCGATCCACCAGTCCTCATCGATCTTCTTCAAATAGAGCAGCTTTATGACCGGCGCACTGTTCCCTGCTGCCGTATCCGGGAACATCGCGCCGGTGAATCCCTGACCGCGCTTCACCACGTTCAGGCTGCCTGCCGTCGTCTTCGCCCCGTACGGGTCCGTGTAGTTGAGGTAATTCTTCCCGATGGACTCCTTCCAGTACGGGTCGGCGAGGATCGTGCCGTCCGACGTCTCCGCCCAGACAAAGAGGTCTCCCTGTGTGAACCTTCCGGCCGGGTTGTTGATCTCTTCAAGAGCCTTCTCCCGCCCGTTCTCCGCCGCGTACCCTGCCGCCTCCCCGACGAGATCGTACGCCTCAGCCCGGGTGTGGTTCCGGACCATAATGCCGGTGAGGTTCCCCGTCCGGAGCTGCTCGTAACCGGGCACGATGATGCCGGAGAAGAGCCAGTACCTGCCATCGACCGGCTCCGCGTAGTCAATCTTGGGGATATCGATCGTCTTCCCGCCCGCAGAGACCCGGGTCACGGTGTAGATGAACCCGCCGCCGTCCCGTGCGAGGTCCCGCATCTCCCGGATCGTGGCGACGCCGTCAGGGTCATGGTAATTGATGAGGTTGATATGGTTGGAGGGGAGCTCCGGCGAGAGGGAGCTTGCGAGCACCGTACCGTTGTAGTCAAGCATCATGATCGTCATCTCGCCGTCGACGAACTCCCCGCTCCGGTTGCTGAACGCGGCCATCGCCTTCTCCTCCCCGTTCGCTTGTGCGTACGCGACCGCCCGCTGCACGAAACCGGTCAGGTCGGCAACCGAGTACGTCCGGGTCGGGGCGCCGAGCGCGGTTGAGGGGTAGACCAGCCCGGAGCTCTCGTAGATGCCGGCCCCAACGTAGTACGTGCCGTCGACGTCCGCAACGACCGAGACCTTGTGCTCTACCGTCCCGTTGTTCTTGTGGTTCGGGTACTCGTAACTCACGTACCCGATACCGTATCCCGCCGTCTCTTCCAGGTTTTTAACCAGTTCCACCCCGTACCGGTCGGTCAGGTTCCGGATGTTCGTTCCGACAATTTCGGGCTCGAAGGGTTCGGCGAGCGCAGTCCCGTCATAGGCCTCGGCAAAGACGTACACGTCCCCCCGGACGAACTGCCCCTCCGGGTCGTTGAATGCCGCAATCGCCTTCTCCTTCCCGTTCGTCTTCGCGAAGGCGACTGCCTCGTTCACGATCTTCGTCAGATCGGCGGTGGTGGTCTTCGCGACGGCCGCCTGCGCAGGCGGGACGGTTGTCGTTGGAGAGGTCGGAGCAGGGGGTCCCTGCTGTCCGCTGTCCGTACAGCCGGCAGCAACAAGACCGGCAAGGATCAGGAGAACGAGGATTCCGGCACATCGCATCTTCATGACCGGAACTTTTCCATGCAATGCTGAAAAAGATGATGGAATGCAGTCTAAGATTTTCCAGTCTTGTCAAACAGCCGCTCGGCCGGGCAGCCGATCTCCCGCTGCTTACAGTATTTGCAGGCGAGCTGCCCCCGGACGAGGGCATTGCCGACGAAGCCGAGGAGGAGAAGGGAGATGACAAGGATGAGAATTGGTACGGAGAATTCCCGGATCAGGAGGATGATCCCCGCGAGAACCGGAATGATGAAGACGAGAAAATCCGGGAGGATGTCCTTCCAGGTGATCGTCATCGCAGTGAACCGTTCCGGGATCCCCTTTTTAAAAAACAGGGAACTGAGCCTACCTTTCCCGAACGCACAGGTCTTCCCGAAATAGTGACAGTCCGTGCAGTGCCCGCTGAGCAGCCGGAATTCGAGGATGAGGACAAACAGGAGATACGCTGCGACCCAGACGATGCCGAACCGCAGGAGAAGGCTGATGCCGATCAGGTAGATGGCCAGCGGCACAAGGTTTGACGCGAGGACAATTATTGCCGGATAGTCTTCTTTACAGACCGGTCCCTGCATGCAGGAATGAATGAATCAAAAATATAAGAGGGTTCTGAAAATTTTTCCCGGCGTCATGCCGTTCATCGCCACGGCTTCCGGCATTATTCCAGACTGCGAACCCCCCCGGCCGGGCAGTATCGGGCTGGGACGGGGAGTAAAATTCCCGGCATACCCGCTTTCGGGTTCTTTTTATTTCCTATCTTTTTATTCCAAACATGGTTCTCCAGCGCCAGGCCAAGAGCCCCGAGACAATGAAAATTATCATTACTATCACGGCTTTTCCTTCCTCTATCAGGGGGACTGCACTCAACAGCACAAAACTTGTCATCATAAAAACAAGAAAATCTGCCAGATAGTTTCTCTCATCTGTCACACGCGCCATTTCTGACGTAAACGAATTTAAATCTTCTTAAAATATCAGGATACTGTGCTCTTTTAACGCCTGAATCAAAGAAGGGTTTACTGAATGGAAAATTGCAAAAAATGCTTATCCAAAACCTAATGCAAAAAGATAAATCCGCTTTGGACCATAAAACACTGATGCTCTAAGGGCTTCGCCCCGCTGCTATGGCGCCCCGGTTACGATAGAGCTGTATTACCTGTATCGGATTTTAGGTAACTCAGAGGTATCGTGTGCGCCCCCGCCCCCAATGGGGGCAGGGCTGGCGCAAGGGGGACGGATGATTGTAAGAGAATGTGCGGGGCTAAACGGGTGGTTTACCCAAATATTTTTTTCCTGCTGATGGCCCGGTATTCCGGTAGCCGCATCAGAACTCCCCGTCCTGCTCGAAGCTCCGCCCGTACCGGATCGCGAGCTCCGCCTTATACAGTTCCCGCCCGAGGTATGCGGCATGGTCGAGGAGCGTGATATCTCCAGCTTTCTGGATCGTGGAAAAGACGTCCTGCCAGCGCTTTCCTTTGATGGCTTTGCCGCGGATGACTGCGACAATCTCGTCGCCCTCGATCCCGATCCGGAAGTTGCCCTTCGGGTCGTACACGATCTCCGCGGGTGCCGTCTGTGCGGGAACGACGGTCTCGTACTCCAGTGCGGGTTCGCGCCGGCGCCGCTTCTCTTTGAGGACGAGGAGGTCGATCCCGAGGTCCTTGGGGTACGGCCGGTCCTTCGCGAGCACCATCATCTCCGTCGCCCGCCGCATCTCCTGTATCGCGCCCTGCGTTTTGTCCGAGTGCTCGCTTGCAAAGATCACCGCTGCGCCCAGTTCCATCGCGATACCTGCGAGGAGAGCGTTCATGCCGACAGAGTCCGCGTCGAGGAGCTCGACGACATTGCCGGCCCCGAAGAAGACCGGGTACCTGCTCTTTTTGAAGTTCCGGAGCGAGGCGGCAAGCCCGGACCCTGCCGGCTGCAGGAGCGGGTCGGCGATGATGCACCGGACCCCGGCCTTCTTTGCGGCCGCGATGTTCTGCGCGAGCGAGCGGTGATCCGGGACGACGACCGCCGCCGCACCTGCCGTCGCGACCTCCTTCCCGACCTGCGGGATGTTCTCCGACCGGAGCGAGAGGACAATATCGGCCCGGGGGAGGGCGGCACGGATGAGCGCCGGGTCCTGCGAATCGATGGCGAGTGGGCGGTCGATATCGGCGACCGCAGCAAAGACCCATTTCACATCGGCCGGTGTCGCATCGAAGCCGAACCCGAGGTCTACGATATCGGCGCCGGACGCAAAGAACCGTTCCACGTCGAAGCGGATATCCTCCCGCCGGTGCGCGTCCATGATCTCGGCGAGTACCTTCATCCGCGAAGTCCCGCCAATCTTCATGCCCCGGATGATGTAGTCTGCCGTCGCTTCCCGCTCCCGTTCCGCAACTGCTGCCTCCGCTTCCTCCCGTTTCTTCGCCGAAAGAAAGTCATCGGCAGGGATGGTGCGGGAGAGCGTGACTGTGCCGAGCAGGGGGAGGACGAGCGCGAGGTCGGCGGCGTGGCGCGGGCCCCGGTACACGGGGACACCGGTCGCACGTTCCACGGCGTCGAACGACGCTGTGCTCATGCCGGAGACGATCGCCATGTCATAGTTGCCGCGCCGGATGAGTGCTTCGAGCTGGTGGGGGGTAAGGAACGATGCAATCTCCCCGGTGACGACAACGTCCGCGTCGTGCCCTGCTGCTGCAGCCCGTACCAGCGCCTCCGTTCCTGCACCGGTAGGGAGGAGGATGCGCATAAGTTCCCTTAATATCTTTCATGTAAAAAATATGATCAGATGTTGATCTGCGACCTCCACGTCCATACGGACGTCTCCCGGGACGGCGAGAGCAGCGTGGAGGAGATCCTGAAGCGTGCGGAGGAGGCCGGTCTCGATGCGATCGCGATCACCGACCACGACTCGACCGACGGGGCAAAGCGGGCGATGGCCTGCAAGTCGGACGTCATCGTGATCCCCGGCATCGAGGTCTCCACGAAGCAGGGGCACCTCATCGTCCTCGGCGTGACCGAGGTGATACCTTCCGGACTCGATGTCGGCGAGACGATTGCAATTGCCCACGACCTCGGCGCCGTCCTTATCCTGCCGCACCCGTTCCACCTGTGGCGGCACGGTGTCGCCCGCAAGAGGCGGGCGCCGATGCTCCTCGTCGACGCCGTAGAGGTCTTTAACAGCCGGTATATTGTCGGCTCCGCGAACGGGAAGGCGGCGCGGATGGCGAAACGGCTGGGCAAGCCCTGCGTGGGGGGCAGCGACGCCCATAACGCGAAGTTCGTCGGGTTCGGGCGGACCTTTGTCGACGCCGAGCCCAATGTTGCAGCGATCCTGCAGGCGATCCGGGACGGGAAGGTCTCCTGCGGGGGAAGGAAGACCCCCATCCGCACCTACACACGCCAATCGCTGCGCAGCACGTGGCGGCGGATCAAGCGCTTCACCCGGAAGATCCAGCTCAAATGAGGCTTGCCTTTCGCGTCTCGTACATCGGGACACGGTTCTTCGGCTCGCAGGTGCAGGAGCGGGAGCGCACGGTCGAGGGGGAATTCATCGCCGCGTGCCGGCGCCTCGACCTCTTTTCGGATTTCCGGAAGGCCGGTTTCCAGGCCGCCGGGCGCACCGACCGGGGGGTCCACGCACGCGGGCAGGTCTTTGCGTTTACCACGGAGAACCCAAACCGGGCCATTGCGACAATCAATGTCCAGCTCCCGCCCGACTGCTGGTGCACGGGGTACGCGGAGGTTGTAGACACATTCCACCCGCGGTATGACGCGAAGTCCCGCACGTACCGGTACTACTTCAGCCCGGCACCGCGGGATGAGATGGCGATGGCACGGGCGGCCCGGCATTTCATTGGCATGCATAATTTCACAAACTTCGCCCGGGTGAAGGACAAGGACCCGCACCGGCGCGTGCATGCCGCTACGATCGGTGATGGGGACGGTTTTACCTTTCTCGAGGTCACGGCCGACAGCTTCCTCTGGCACCAGGTCCGGTGCATGGCGTCCGCGCTCTGGCAGGTCGGGAAGGGGGAGATGGAGGAGGACGCGATCGCTTCGCTTCTCACTGGCGAAGCGGAGCGGGGCATCCCCCCGGCACCGGCCGAGGGGCTCATCCTCTGGGATGTCGACGGCGGGGTGACGTTTTCGCCGATGAACCCGGGAGATCGCAGTTCCTCGTTCCTCGACCAGCTCCGGTCCCACCACGCCCTGATGGGGCAGGTCTGCCGGGTACTCGGGGCCCGGTAGGAAACCCCGGCCTGCCCCCCCATCCCTGGCACCGGTCCCGGACGGATTATTTCGCCCGGTCCGGCAGCTCTCCGGCACCCGGGAAAATCAGCGCACTTTATCGTGAAAGCCCGCGAAATTTTCTGTACCAGCATGACCCATGGACTCCCTGACGAAAGTACCGATGCAGCGGGGGACGCCGCCTCGCTTGCAAAGGAACGCATGGTCTTAACCTCCCTGATCGTGGATGTGGTCCTCTGGATCCCGGACATCGCTGCAGCGGTACTCTCCGGCTCGATCACGATGTTCGCCGACGTGCTCAAGTGCGGCAACGAGATCCTCGCCACGTTCTTTGCCTACATCACGCTGCGCAAGATGAACCGGGCGAAGGGCGGTGCGTTCATTTACGATTACGGGATGGGCAAGTTCGAAAACTTAACCGGCATCATCACCGGCGTCGTGATGTTCGTCTCTCTCGCCCTCGTCTTCTTTACCGCCATCCACCGGATCTATGTGCCGGAAGAGCTCGTGGCGGAAGGGGCGTATCTCGGTGTCGCGCTGATGGCGCTCGGGGTAACGGTCAACACGTGGCTCTGGTTCAAGAATTACCGGCTTTACCAGAAGTCCCCCTCCCCCATCATGGACTCCCAGTGGCGGCTCTTCCGGACCAAGGCGTTCTCTGACGCATCCGTCTTCTGCGCGCTCGTCTTCTCACTCCTCCTGCAGGAGTTCTGGTGGTCGCTCTACATCGACCCGGTGGCGTCGTTTGTCATCGTCGGGTTCCTCCTCTCCTCCGGCTACCGGGTGATCATGTCCTCGCTCCCGGACCTTCTCGACAAGACGCTGGACGAGTCCCTCCAGATGGTGATCGTGCGGGAGCTCGCGGCGTTCTTCGACGAGTATATCGAGCTCCACGGCGTGCGTTCGCGCCGGAGCGGGAGCCACATCTACATCGAAATCCATCTCGAGTTTGACGGGAACAGGAAGATGTGCGAGGTGCAGGACGTGATCAACCGGATCAAGACCTCGCTGGAGGCGAAGATCCCCCGGTCGGAAGTCTCGATCGTACCGACGAGTTTTGCGTGCCCGGTTCAGAAGAAGTAACGCTTTTCCGGAATTATTCCCCGCCCACTCTCCGGTACACGCCTTCGGGCACGATAATCTCAAACCGGGCGCCCTTCCCCGGTTCCCCCTTCTCGGCGATCTTCATCCCCGTTATTGCGAGGATCTCGGTGATGAGAAAGAGACCGAGTCCCGTATTCCTGCCGTAGCCCCGCTCGAAGATGAGCCCCTTCTCGTCCTCCGGGATCCCGCACCCGTCATCCTCGCAGGTGATGACAAGCCCTCCCTCCCCCGAGCAGGCGGAGAACCGGAGGCTGTGGAGTCCCGCGCCGCCATACCGGACCGTGTTGTCGGCGAGGTTAAGGAAGACTTTTCTGAGGAGCGGGTCGGCGTAAACCTCAATGTCCGCACAATCGCCGGTGCTGACTGCGATGCCGGAGAGGTCGACATTTTTCAGCGCATCCCGTATCGTCTCCTCAACATTCTGCCATTCGGGGGCGTTGACGCCGATCTCCTGGTACTCTCTCGTAAAAAGGATCTCCCGGAGGATCCGGGCGATGACATCCTCCTGCTTCTGGATCAGGTGCTGGAAACCGCCATCGTCGCTCCACTTCTTCGTCAGCGCAAGGAATCCCCGCAGCACGGTCAGCCGGTTGACGATATCGTGGCGGGTGACCGATGCCATGAGGGTGAGTTTCCGGTTCGCCTGCCGGAGCGCGTCCTCGGCGAGCCGTCGTTCCGTGATGTCGCGGATGGACTCGATCGCCCCAATCACGTTCCCCTGCCGGTCGTACAGGAAACTCGCCTTGCCCCAGAGGGTCCGGGGTTTGCCCTGCAGGTGCGGGACCGAGGTCTCCGCAGTGATGGTGTTGCCGTCGATATTGAACCGGGAGTAGAGCCGTGTCGTGTCGGTGCCGGGCGGGGAGAGGAGCAGGTCGGCGAGCATCACCCGGCGCTGGCCGTAGATCGGGAGGGCATACTCATGGTCGCCTTTCCCCAGCATCTCCCCTGCCGGAACCCCGGTCATCTCCTCGAGCGCCCGGTTCCAGGCGATCACGGTCCCGTTCCCGTCAATGGCAAAGGTGGGGTCGGGCAGGAAGTTGATGATGTCCTGCTGCCTGCGTTCGAGGTCGCGGACGCTCGCCTCCGCCTTCCTCCGCCCGGCTGCCTGTTTTACCTTGTGGGCGAGCTCCGTAAACTGCGCCACCGGGTCGCCGCTTTTCTGGAGGTAGAAGTCGGCCCCTTCGTTGAGGGCCTGGATGGCGATCTCCTCCCGGCCCCGGCCGGTGAAGAGGATGAAGGGGATGGTGTTGCCGGTCTCGCGGACCTTTTTTAAGAACGCGATGCCGTCCAGCCCCGGCATCTGGTAATCGGAGACGACAGCGTCGTACGCCTTTTTCTGGATGAGGGGAAGAGCGGCAGTGGCGGAGGGGGTTGTGTCGACGGAGAAGTCCCCGCCGCGTTCCAGGAAGATCTTCCCGATGTCGAGGAGATCTTTCTCGTCATCGACATAGAGGATATGGTACATCGCTGCCGTTACCGCCCGGTGTTAGGTAAAGGTTGATATGTTCCCTCCGGGAAATTAAGTGCTCCGGATCGTGTCCGCGAAAGCGCCCCGGGCCGGGGCACGGGCCTTGCGGGAAAAAAACCGCTGGGGAATCTCCGGTTTTTCCAGAAGGGATCCGGTGGCGAAGACGTTTTCGCGAAGTCCCCGGCCGTTTGCCGCTGGCGAAAAAAAATTGTTGATATAGCAGGACGTCCTCATTTCAGGTATGAAGATTCCTGCCGCATTCACCGTACTCCTTGTGCTTGCCCTTGCCTTTTCTGCCGGCTGCACGGGCCAGCAGACCCCCCCGCAGCCGACCGCGACAACGGCGACGGTGACGCCAACGCCGATCCCGACCGTTGATACCCCTGCGGTCCCTGCCGACCTTGCCCAGTCGTGGACGCTCTCGTTAATGGCGATAAAGAACGGCTCTGCCATCATCAAGCCGGTCAAGGCGGCAACAATCACGTTCTGGCCTACGGGAGCATTGAGCGGGTACTCCGGGTGCAACAACTACAATGCGCCGTTCACCCTGAGCGGGGAGATGACGCCGAAGGGCAAAGCAATCGCGGTCGGACCGATCACCTCGACCCTGATGTACTGCCAGACCGTCGCCGACCAGGAGACGATGTACTACGGGATCCTGCAGCAGGCGGCAGCATACACCATCAACGGCGACAAGCTGACAATCACGGCATCGGACGGGACCTCGCTCTCGTTCAATATCGTAAAGCCGTAAGAACGTCCCTTTTTTTCTGCACGATTTGGATCAGATTCAGGCATCCCGTGCAGCGGCGCCGGGCCCGCGTTCCATCATGTCCCGGTACCAGGACACACCTTTGCGGTCTGGCGCGAAAAAGAAGTTGATATCCTTTGAACGACTCTTTCTTGCTATGAAGATCATCGCTGTCCTCCTCCTGCTCTGCGCAGGTGCGCTCGTCCTTGCTGCCGGCTGCACCGGCCAGCAGCCCGCACCGCCGACGACTATCCCCTCAACCACGACAACCGGTGCGACACCTGCGCCCTCTGCACCAACACCGTCCGTGACGGTTGCACCAGCCGTCATCCCTGCCGATCTCACCCGCACGTGGACGCTCACCCTCATGGCGGTCAAAAACGGTACCGAACCCACATCCCCGTCAGGCACCCCGGTGACCCTCACCTTCCGGGCGGACGGGACGCTGTACGGGAATGGAGGGTGTAACGATTATTCCGCTGACTTTTCCCTGGGCGGGCCGATGCCGGCAAAGGGTAACCCGATCGCGATCGGCCCGATAACGTCCACGAAGATGTTCTGCAACCGGGTCGCGGCGCAGGAGAATACCTACTTCGGCATCCTGAAAAATGCGGTAGCGTACGAAGTCGTCATCAACACGCTCAGGATCACCGCCTCTGACGGGACCTACCTCTCCTTTGTTGCCGGGAAGCAGTAGGCAGTCTCCTTTTCTTCGGGATATACCATCCCTCCTGTTTTTCGCGCTGTAGTGCCGGGCAATGAGATGTCAGCTCCGGGGCTGACAGATCCGGGGGTGTATTCAGCCCGGATTGCTTCATATGCACCAGAATAGTACGAATTATATTGAAGTCACCAGCAAGGTTTTGTACCATCGTTCCAAAATTTTTTTAACAAAATGATCGTGGAACACAAGAAACGAGGGAACGGTACAGGGCGCCGCTTCCCCGTACAAAGGACTGCCTGCACCGGCGAGGTTTGGTTGCGATCGATCCTCCGGAACAACCGGCTGCCGGGAGAGATCGCGGATGGCAATGCGCCGGCACGCCGGATGAGGGCAGCCGCATGACCCGGGGGCGGCGTCCCCTCGTCGCGCTGAAAGAGGCGTACGAGATCGCGCTGAAACGCGGCGAAGTTTTGCTGGTCTCGGACGGCAGGTATGAACACTTCCATTTCATCATCTTCCAGAAGGACCGGATCGTGTTCGTGAAGGTGAAGCGGACGCTGACCAACACGGATGACCCGAAAGCGATCCTGGACAACTACGATCGCGACGTGCGGCACGTCGCCCGCGTCCCGCTCAACGATGTCGATGCCCGGGAGCTGTGGGCCCGGTCTCCCCGTGGAGATTTCTTCTTCTTCCGGGTTGAGAAGGATCGGATCCTCCGGCTCCTGAGCGACGGAGCGGTCGTTCCGGGAGCAGAATACCCTGTCGCACCGGAGAAGCCAGAGCCCGCGCAAAAACCCCCGGAAGATCCGGCCGCGAACGGGAGCACGTGCGATCGCGCGTCCGATCCGGCCGGACACGATCCGGCGGGAAAAGAACCGGCAGGAGAAACCGCTCCAAAGAAACCTGCGCCAAAACGGAAGGGAAAAAATTCTCAGTCCGAAAAGGTTTCCGTACATCCGGCGCCGGCCGTTGAACCCGTGGATGGGGCTTGTCCGGAATCCCCCTGCTCGCAGGGAACCCCGGTCCCGACGGAGCCTGTGCTTCAGGGTCCCCCCTGAGACCCGGGCCCCTCCCTTGCCGGTTTCTCCGTCGGAGGGATGTGTCCACCGGCGCGAAAATACTGCCCCGAGACGAAAAAAGGTTGTGCAAATGGGGGAATTCCGGTGCACGGATCCGGAAAAAAGCGTTTTTAAAAGCCGGATTTCCATACAACGGCCTAAAACCTGCGGAAAATGATCGCTAACAGATGCAATTGGCCGGTGGAAGGTCTCCGGAAACGGGCTGCCTGTCCCGTTTTCCGGAAAAAACGGGGTTTTGGGATCACCTTTTGTAACCGGCCAGGCATCCGGATCACCTGCAGGGACAGGGGGAAACGGGGAATCCTCTCTTGCAGATCTCCGTCGGAGAAAGTTGTCCACCGGGATGCAAAAACCGGCAGATACCAAAAAAAGGTTGTGCAAACCGGGGAATTCCGGTGCAGGGATCGGAAAATACGGGCTTTTAGGGGCCTGATCTTATTAAACTGGCATATACGGGGCGAAAAATGATCGTTAACAGATCGAATGCAGCAGGCGATCGGCCGGGAATCCTGGCTACTGAGGGTAGAGCGGGGGCCGGAAAAGGGGAGGGATCGGCCCCGCCGGTGATCAGGATCCTGCGATGAATGGGACGGCTGAGCTTATTCAGCGTCGAACGGCTCGACCGGCTGCACTTCGGGCTGGAGGTCCATCGCGAGGATCGGTTCGAGACGGTCCACTTTCTTGCGGAACGATGACCGGTCGGGAAGGAGCTCGTCATTCATCCGGTCGTTTTTGGTCCCGGCGGCTTTCATGACCATGTTGTAGCGTTCGATCGAGACGTACTTCCACGTGCTGGCGGGACGGGCGTCACCGCTCTGTTCTGACTGCGTCATTTTCGGTATATAAAATTTTTACCGGGTGTTTTAAGGTGTTTGTGGTGAAAAACAGGGGAAAAACAGACCCGGGACGCCAGCCGGCCCATTTTTTTTGATGAAAAGATCCCGGACGCGGAGAAGGGTGTCACCGATGGTTACTTTTGGGGGCCGGGCTCATGGCGCAAAATGTCGCAGTGGTCAACCTCCAAAGGAAATCTGAAAAATTTTAAGCAACTTCAGTTTCTCTTCTTCTCCATCCTCAGCACATTCTCCCCGTCCACGTACTCGTACGACACCGTATCCATCACCTTCCGGATCAGGAAGATCCCCATCCCCCCGACAACCCGGTCCTCCAGGGCCGCAGTCACGTCCGGCTCCTTGATCGACAGCGGATCGAACGGGGGAGCATGGTCCCGGATCCCGATCCGGACCGTACCGTCGTCAACCGAACACGAGATGACGATCGTCCCCGGCTTCCCTGCATACCCGTGCATGATGATGTTGGTGACCGCTTCATCGACCGCGAGCTGGATGTCGGGCAGGATCTCCGGGTTGACACCGACGTCAAGGAGGAACCCCTCGAGCCCTTCGGCAATCACCGGGATATTTTTGATCTCGGCATCGATCGTGAACGAGAATGTCCGTGCCATCTCACACCCCGCGGATGACCATGAGCGTGATGTCGTCGGCCTGCGGCTGATCGCCGGAAAAAGCTGCGATGGCATCGAGGATGGCGGAGAGGATATCGGATGAGGGCCGGGCCGCGTTCTCAACGATAATTTTCCGGAGCCGGTCCTCCCCGAACATCTCCTGCGCTGCGTTGATCGCCTCGGTCACGCCGTCCGTGTACAGGACGACAGCGTCGCCTTGTGCGATCCTGAGCGTCTTCTGGGTATACGGCACGTCCTCCATTGCCCCGAGAATGATGCCGGTCGCCGCGAGCTCCTCCGTGGATTTGTCGGCGGCGTGGACGACCATGGGCGGGTTGTGGCCGGCGTTCACGTAGGTCAGCACCCGGGACTCTTCGTCAATGATCCCGTAGAATGCGGTGACGAACATCCCCGCCTTGGAATCGGCGGCGATGATATTGTTCGCATCCTTGATCGCATCCGCCGGCTCGGGGTGCCAGAGGGCATTGACCCGGATCACGATCCGGGAGAGGGCCATGAAGAGCGCGGCGGGGATGCCCTTCCCAGAAACGTCAGCGATCAGGATGCCGACCCGTCCCTTTTTAAGGCGCATGATCTCGAACGGGATGACATCGAAGAAGTCCCCGCCGACCTCTTTTGCCATCACGCTCTTTGCCGCGATGTCGAACCCGGGTACCGGCGGGATCTTCTCGGGAAGGAAGCTCTGCTGGATCTCGGCAGCGATGGCGAGCTCCGTGTTCTTCCGCTCGATCTCCCGGACGAGCGTGTCCCGCTCCGCCTGTACCCTGCGCTCGTTGATGAGGTTCATGATGATGACCGCAAAAATGAGCATGCCAAGGGCATTGGCAAACATCATCGGTATTGTCGCGTTCTCAACAACCCTGATCGCGTCGGCAAGGGGCCGGCAGATGAGAAGGGCCAGCACCATGTGGAGCGCTTCCATCTCGATGGCAAAGAGGACGGCGATTTTAATCCCGACAAACTTCTTGTTATTGAACCACCAGATGATCCCGCCCAGCAGCCCTGCGAGGATGGTCGCGAACGAGCACGAGACCATCGTGAATCCGCCCAGCGTCATCCGGTGTGACGCCCCGATCAGCCCGGCACCCAGCCCTACGAGTGGCCCGCAGGTCAGGCCAGCGACCATCGGTCCGAGGTCGCGCACGTTGATGATCGCGCCCAACACCTCGATATTGCTGATCGTCCCGTAGATCGAGACGAGCCCGAAGGCGACGGCGAGGACCGCCTGCGTCTTTACGGACGGGTGTCCCTTAAGGACCTCGGCGAAGTACCGGCTGCGGCTGATGAGGTACGCGGCGACGATGATCACGCAGCTCATCTCGAGCAGGGTTAACGATGTCGCGACGATCGGGATATCCATCGCTACCGGATTGCACCCCTTGGTACATAAGGCACGCGTTCTGCTTGCCGGAGCACTGGAGTTAAGAGGAACCAGATGCAAAAGTATACCCAGCAACAGGACGGTGAGAGGATGGAGATTGCAACCGAGAAGAAGGAGAAAGGAGCAGTCGTGCGGCCGAGTGGCAGGATCGATACGGCAGCAGCACCGGCGCTCGAGCAGGAACTTTCGAAGCTCATCGGCGAAGGGACCCGGAAGATTACGCTGGATTTCAAAAACGTCCCGTATATCAGCAGCGGGGGGCTGCGTGTCCTCCTCGCGACCGCAAAGAAGCTCCGCGGAGACGGCGATTCGTTCTCCCTCTGCAGCCTCAACCCCGAAGTCACCAAGATCCTAACCCTTGCCGGCTTCAACACGATCTTTTCCATCTACCCCTCTGAGAGGGAAGCCCTTGCCACGTGGTGACGAACCGATCGCCCACGGGTGCTGGCATGAGATTCCCGGCGTGGAAGGGGCCCGGATCTGGCCGTTCCTCCGCAAGGTCGACAACGTCTCCTCGAACACGTACCTCGTGCGGTCCGGGAGCCTGACGCTCGTCATCGATCCCGGGGCACTTCCGGACCAGGCGCGGGAGATCGCCGCGGCACTCTCCCCGACCGCGGAGATCGCCCCGCGCTCCATCCTCGTTATCCTCACCCATGCCCATGTCGACCATTTCCGGTCGCTGATCGATTACCCGTACTTCCGCAACAACCCGAGCCTCTGCGTCGCCGTCCATGAGACCGGTGCGCGTGCGGTTGCAACTGCGGATACGAACCTCACGCAGGCAGCGCTCCTCGGCCAGACGCTGCAGATGGTCGAGGTCGCGCTCCGGCTCTTTGCCGGACCGACCGCCCGGGTCCCGTGCGGCACCGGCATCCGGCTTGTGACCGGGGAACGGTCGCTCCGGGACGGCACCGTCATTCCGGAACAGGTCCTCAATACAGAAGATTCGTGCGATGTCTTCCTCTACCCTGCCCCCGGCCACTCCCCGGACAGCATCTGCATCCGGATCGGGTCGTATCTCTTCATCGGCGACCTGCTCTTCGCCGCCGGCATGGGGGTAGCCGGCATGTCGGGCTGGAACCGGGACGATCTCGTACGGTCCATCGGCCACATCCTTGCGCTCCTGCAGCAAGGATCGATCACCCACTGCTTCCCTGGGCACGGGAAAATCCTCACCTGCGAAGAGGCCGTCCGGGTTCTTGAAGGCGTAAAGCGCGATGCGGCGACCCTCGACGGCATCGAGGAGCTGAACAGCTCGCGGGCGACCGAGACGGCGCTCTACGCGGAAGGGCTCATGGACGAGGTAGAGGAGCTCTTCACCATCATTGCCGCACGCCTCCTGTACGTCTCCCACGTCCTCGACGAACTGGACGAGGCCGGTGAGGCGGATGCCATAAAAAAACTCATCGATACGGACCGGCTCGACGAGCTGATGACCGACTTCCACCGGTTCTCGGCGGAGCACCGGGCCGGCGGCAAGGCTGACATCCAGCTCGCGTTAAAAGCCGGCCAGATCGTCGGCAAGCTCGACCGGATGTTCGCGCAGCAGGACCTCGCGCTCGTCCTTGACCCGGAATACGTACGGCGTGCCGGCCGGCTCCTCTGCGACTACACGACCGTGCTCCGCGGGTTCCGCCAGCCCCGGATGCTCCGTAAGACTGCCCCTGCAACGATGGTGGCAGGGCTCATCGGCTCCCTCAACCAGTCCGGCGAAAGGAACGAGGACCTGATCGGCTCGGCCGACGATCCCGCCGCGTTTACCCGTGCGCTGATCCGGAAGATTGCGCGGTCGCCGGCGTTCGACGACGTGACCTGCACCTGCACGGAGGATTCGTGCACCTGTTCCGCGGAGATCGACGCCGCAATCCTCGGGGACGTGATCCTGGCGGTGCTCGAGGACCTCGCCGGGGCAGGCTGCCGGGAGATCGCCGTCCGGGTCGGGACGGGCGGGCGCGGTATTTCCATAACCATTGCATCGCCGTCCGGCATGCCGGTTCCGTATGACCTGCGCAAGCGTTTCCTGCAGGACGAGTGCGCACGGGCCGGCGGGACCCTCGCGTGGCTCACGGACGCAGAGCCTGCCTGTGTGCGGATCGATCTCCCTTCTCCCGACCTTTGAGGGGGGGCAGGGGTCCAAAATTTACATCCGCATTGCCATCCCGTACATCTGTTCGGGGAGGATGGCAGTCATGGTCTCGGTGCTGACCGCCCCTGCTTCGGCGATGTCGATGATGACTTTCGCAAGGATCTCGGCGGACGGCATCTCCACGATCGCGATGAAGTCGTAGCGGCCGAACGTGTAGTAGTGGCTGATGAGTTTCCCGCCTGCGTTCCGGATGATCTCCCCTGCCCGTGCATCCCGCTCCCGTGCGTCCCGCATCTTCTGGAGGGCCTTCTCGGTCAGTTTTCCCATCACGATGAACAGTGGCATGAGAGGGGGATCACACTGCAGGTAAATATAATTAATGGACAATGAATTCGGGAGCCTTGCTTCCTGGCCGGGGACGAGAAAAATGGAAATCCCGGTCTCAGACGCCGGGGACGGTATGATAGTCCGGCGCAATCGCGTACCGGGCAACGCGATCGCCGTGATAGAAGGGCCGGGCCTCCACGCTGAACGGCGCCGTTTCGCCTGGATCAAGGTCCAGTACGGCATCGTAGGCCGATCCCATGCCGGCGCCACTGTTGTCGTAGCTCGTAACAACGATGTAGACCTTGACGACCGGGATTGTGCCGGCGTTTGTTGCCGTTCCCTTGACGACGAAGGTACCCGAGGGATCGATGGCACCGGTATGCTGGATGGTCACCTCCGGGGAAGACAGTCCGGCAGCCTCTTTTGAGAACAGGGAGATGAGCCCGGGGTGGGGGAAGATGATGAAGAGCGTTCCGATCCCGAGGATGAGCAGGAGTGCGCCAATGAGCAGGAGGGCGACATTTCGCATACGGGAACGTTCCCGCAGGGGGTATTCAATATTGTCATCTGGTGTTCACCGGCACCGGACGGAGGAGATTCGAAGGTGCACGCCTGCCCGAATGCAGTCCGGACGCGCATCCCGCCTTTTGTCCCGACCAAACGATTAACATACCCCCGGCTTCACAACGGTACATACGGTGGAATGCTTTGTGAAAAGGAAATACCCCTTCCTCATCTCCGTCCCGCACGGCGGAACAACGGTCCCTGTCCCTGTGCAGGACAGGATCGCGTTGACCGGGGAGGAGATCCGCTACTACTGCGACCCGGCAACGCCGGATATCTTTGCGTTCAAGAATGTCGCCGCATCCATCGGCACGCAGGTTTCCCGGATGGTCGTCGACCTCAACCGGCCCCCTATCCCCCTGCCCGGGAAGGACCCGGATGGCGTGATCAAGCGGAGGACCATTGACGGGAAGGAGGTCTACCTGCCCGGCCGGTTCCCGGACATACCGTTTGCCCAGCGGCTGATGATGGAGCACTACTTCCCCTTTCATCAGAAGGTCGACGAGCTGATCGATTCCCGGCACGTCCGCATCGCGTTCGACTGCCACTCGATGCTCCCGGTCGGTTCCTGCGGCCAGAACGATGCGGGGAAGGAGCGCCCGCTCATCTGCCTCGGCAACAACGGTGACAAAAGCGGGAAGGCGAAGAAGAACAGCGTGATCACGTGCCCGCAGGAGACGGTAAAGGAGCTCGCGGAACGGTTCCGCGCCGGATTCGGGATCGAAAAGGAGGTTGCCGTCAACGACCCGTTCTCCGGCGGCTTCATCATCAACGCCCACTACTGGCGCAAGGGCGTCCCGTGGATCCAGGTCGAGCTGAACCGGTCGCTCTACGAAAAGAATGGCAGCGACGGTCGTCTCACTGGCCGGCCGGACCCCGCGAAGATACAGGAACTGCGCGACAAGGTCTGGAGCGTCCTGACCGGGTTCTGGGAGAGCATTGATACGAAAGGAGCGTGAAAATTTCCGACAGGAATGTCGGGTCGCCGTCCGGCCCGGCCGGAACAGTCCCGCCCCGGGAAATTGAGGTGCTCCCATGAACATTGAGGTGCTGCAATGAAACCGCTGATCCGTTCTTTTATCCTCGCCATAATCCTGTCTGCAGGTCTTCTCGCCCTGCCGGCGGGCGCTTCTATCGTCCTCTCCGATGTTGCCGTCCAGCCGAACACTTACCCGCTCGTTCCGTTGTCCGTTGTGAATGTCACCGCACACGTCACCCTCGAGCCGTTAGCTGCCACCACCTTCCGGGACGGGCACCGGCTCCAGATGCAGACCGATCTTCTGGGGGCGACCTGGGACACCCGGATTTATGTCGATGGCGTCCCGGGGGCGCGGCAGCCGGCCTCCGGCACGTCAGCCTTCATCAACGGCTACCTGCTCTCGTTCGGGAGCGACCGGGACGTCTCCTTCATCGTCACCATCCGGGGGACCGTGCCGGACACGCCCGGGCAGCAGGTTCTTCTCATCCGGATATCGGAACTGGACAGTACCGGCTCTCTTGAGACGACAGTAAACCCGATAACCGTCAGCGAACCGGTCGCTGCACCCGTTACCGTGACGACCACGAAGCGGACGGCCCGCACGACAACAACGCCGGCAGAAGAACCAATAACGGCACCGACCGAGGCAGGCACCGAAGGAGTAATGCCGGTCCTCGCTCTCGGCGCGGCGGCTGCGCTCATATCCTGCGGTATCAGGGAACGGTAGAACCGTTCAAGGAAGACGGCATGACGCAATCAGGGGAGATCCCGGGCGCACCCGCTCTCTTTCGCAGCCCTTTTCACCGCCCGGGCGACTGCCCGTACCACGCTCCGGCTCAGGACCGGGGGCAGGATCCGGTCGCGCCGCGGATGTTTTACATAATCCGCGATCGCGTGGACGGCGGCAAGCTTCATCTCGTCCGAGATCCGGGTCGCGCAGGCGTCGAGCGCACCGCGGAAGAGGCCGGGGAAGGCGAGCGCGTAGTTGATCTGGTTGGGGAACTCGCCCCTGCCGGTCCCGACGACTGCTGCCCCTGCGGCGAGCGCATCGGCGGGGGCGATCTCGGGCTCGGGGTTGGCGAGCGCGAAGATGACCGGCTCTTCGTTCATCGACTGCACCATCTCCTGTGTCACGATCCCCGGCGCGGAGACCCCGATGAGCACGTCCGCCCCCTTAAGCGCATCGGTAAGCGTCCCGGTGCGCCCCTCGCGGTTCGTCTCCTCCGCCATGATGAACTTGTACTTGTTGGCGTACAGCCCCTCGCGGTGCCGGTGGAGGATTCCTGTCCTGTCGCAGACAATGATGTCGGCAACCTCCGGGAAGAGCCCGGGTCGGTACCCGATCCCGGCCAGCATCCTTATGATCGCGTACCCTGCCGCACCGGCCCCGCTGACCACGACCCGGAGGTCGGAAAACCGCCTCCCCGTCACCCTGCACGCGTTGAGGAGCGCAGCGAGGACGACTACGGCTGTCCCGTGCTGGTCGTCGTGCATCACCGGGATCCCGATGTTCTGTAACGACTCCTCGAGCTCGAAGCAGCGGGGCGCCGCGATGTCCTCGAGCGCGATCGCCCCAAAGACCGGCGCAAGGTTCCGGATGTCGTCGGCAAGCTGCATGTGGTACTTCGCGAAACAGAGCGGAAAGGCATCGATGTCGGCGAGTTTCTTGAAAAGGAGCGCCTTTCCCTCCATGACCGGGATTGCGGCAAGCCCGCCGACGTTCCCGAGCGAGAGCCCCCGGGAGCCGTCGGTCACGATCGCGATCGTGTTGCGCTTGATGGTGTAGGTGTAGGCAAGCTCCGCATCCTTCGCAATTGCCGAAGAGACCGCGGCAACCCCGGGCGTGTAGGCGAGCGAGAGGTCGTGCCGGTTCGCGAGCGGTACCTTGGAATGGACCGCGATCTTTCCCTGGTACTCTTCGTGGAGCGCGAGGGACTCGGCAAAGATGTCCGGCCTCTTCTGCTTACGCCCCGTCCTGCGTGGCATTCCCCCTCCGGCCTCCTGTACGCTGATCCAATGCAACGGGATCCCATGAACCTTATTGTTCAGGAAAAACGGCGGTCTTCCTGCCCCGGCATCAGGGCTTAAAGCAGATCACGGGAAAGTACCTGTAGGGATACCGTGGCAGACGACCGTGCTGCATCCGCAGCGCTCATGGAGGAGTTTTCCGAGGACGCGGCCCACATCCATGCCATGGCGCAGCGGCTCTGCGCCGCACGGACGAAGGGGGAACTCGGGGAAGTCCTTGCAGAAGAGGCACAGAAGTATACCCTCTTCGAGCTGCAGGTGATCGGCGGCAGGATGTATGCGGAGGTGGAGAAACTGCCTTCCCCGTACCGGGAGCGGATCCGGCCCTACTTTTCAGAGCAGCTCTTCGGCGCCTACCACCGGCTCCTCGCGCTGCAGCGGGCCGGGGAGTTCCGGCGGATGCAGGCGCCGGTTGCGGACCCGGAGACCTTCGCGGGGTTCTGCCGGATGCTTCCGGCGGGATGCTTCTCGTGGAACGACCAGTCGGAGCGCAACCCCCATTTCCGGAACCCGCGGAACCGGCTCTTCTACTACCTGATGGCCGCGTTCACGATGTTCGTGCTGGATGAGCCGGGCCATCCGGTGGGCATGCCGTTCCCCGGGGGGTTCACGGTGGAGAAGCGCGCGGACGGGTACTACTGCCTGATCCGGGACCGGGAGAAGGAGATTGTCTACTCCATCTGCAACTTCTGCCCGGCAAAGCAGACGGAAGAGAACCGGATCTGAAAATAATTAGGGTAAAATACCAGTTTAGCCCCTTACACCGTCTAATAATCATTCGTCCCCCTTGCGCCAGCCCTGCCCCCTTGGGGGCGGGGGCGCATACGATATCTCTAAATTACCTAAAATCCCGATACAAGGAATTCAGCACTATCGCAAATGGGGCGCCATAGCGGCGGGGCGAAGCCCCTGGAGCGTCAGTGTTTCCCGGTCCAACACGAATTCACTTTTTTACATTTCATTGCAGACATTCATTTTTTGCATTTTTCACTTCGTAAACTTTCTTTAATTTTAGGATTAAAACCGCATCTTGTCCATATTTATTCAAAGTTTCCATGAAAAGTACGCTGCGCTCCCGCGAAGAGCATTCCATTCTTCTCAGGGCCCCGGGGGTGCATAACCATTGCCTCGGGGATAATCCCGCGCGGATTCCCTCACCCGTCCGCCTCTCAGAGGTCCACGATTTCAGCGGACCTCGCGACCGTGTCCATGACAGCGACGGTGCTCCGCCCGGTCAGCTGCCGTTAGACCGCGCCGGGGTTCACGATCAGCAGGGAACCCTCCCGCCGTACCTCCGGCCGGTGCGTGTGCCCGTGCACCAGCAGGTCGAGCGTGCCGCAGCGTGTCAGGGTCAAAAGAAGGTCGCGGTCGTTGCCGTGCAGGAGCGCGATCCGCATCCCTCCGGCATCGAGATGGGCAAATGCCCCGCCGATCGTCAGGTGCGGGAGCGCCGAAGCTTTCTGTTCGAGGAGGCGCCGGTCCCCGTCATTGTTCCCAAAGACGCCGGTCAGCGGCGCTGACAGGTCTTTTAACGCGTCGATCATGAACGGGGATATGAAGTCACCCGCGTGCAGCACCTGATCAACGCCCCGGTTGTTGAACCACGTAACGGCGCTCTTCGTCTGGGCGATATCGTCGTGGGTATCCGACATAATGCCAAGGAGCACAGGATCCACCACCGTTCCATCGTCCGGGAGCATAATAAGGATTTGTCAGGCTTGTCCTGCGGGGGGACCTCCGGTACGGGATGATGCAGATACCGTTGGTGCGGCCGATACATCGATTCCGGCCCAGGTTCCTGTCATGAGAACGAAGGGACGTCCCCCCAGTAACGCGGAATGAAAAATGCGGATTAAAAACCGCGGCCCTTCCGGATTCTGACAGAGATTCCCCGGGAATTTTCCCGGACCAGGATCCTGCCGGAAAGTTCCTGCTGCAGGTGTTCCGGAAGACGTCGTGACTGCCACGCAAATTCCCGGGCAACATGAGCCTTCGCGAGGGCAGGGTCGGCTGCAGCAACGGCTTTCAGGGCATAGTACGCGGCCCCGGGGGCATGCTGGGGGACGTGTGCGGTTGCCACCGCCTGTCCTGCCGCACGTGCAGCAAAAAATGCCGGATGGTTGTCCTTCGCTTCGCGGGCGGCGGCATGGGCCGAAAGAGAAGCCCCCCGAATTTCTGCCATCCTGAAAACGCCGGTGCTCACCCATGCCCGGCATGTTTCGAGAGCTTTTCGCGGCCGGTCGTCCCCCGGGTATGCCTTTTCAAAGAACGGAAGCACTCGTTCGGCGCAATCGGCAGCCCAGGCCCCCATCAGGTGGTGATCCTGCCGGCAGTACTTTTTCATCCCCCGAATTCCTGGTCGATCCACGCCACGATCCCGTCCCGCACCCTCCGGTACCCGTCAAGGACCTGTTCGTCGTTCCCCGGGGTCAGGTGCGGGTCGGCAAACGCGTGGTGGATCGTCTTCTCCGCGTTCGGCACGATCGGGCAGAACCCGTGCGCCCGGTCGCAGAGCGTGACCGCAAGGTCGAAGGACTCGTGCCCGAGCCAGTCCAGCGTCTTGCTCTCCTGCCGCGAGATGTCGATCCCGATCTCGTTCATGACGGTCACGGCGCGGGCACTGATCGTCGATTTCCGGGTCCCGGCGCTGAATGCCTCGTACCGGTCGCCATACTTCGCGCGAAGGTAACCCTCCGCCATCTGGGAGCGGGCGGCGTTCGCGGTGCAGATGAAGAGGATCTTCGGCTTTTTCCCTCCGGTCGTATCCAGCCCGGTGGTCATGACCGGTCAGCTCCGGTCGTTTTTTCCGTATTCCTGCGGAACTCGGCAAGGAGCGCGTCTGCGTATTCTCCGCTGAATTTTTCAGGGATGTAATTTTCCCCGCCAACCCGGGCGAGAAGTGCTGCCTTCACCGCAGCATCTCCGGAGAGGTTCATCGCCCTGACATCGGCGATTGCATCGCAGAGCCGGGCAATCCCGACCGTCTTTCCGTTGACCGTGATCGTTTGGGTTCCGAACAGGGCGTCGGCCGCACAGGGGGATTGTGTCGTCCTCATGAGTTCAACAACCTGAAAGATTGTCGCGGGGACACGTGATGAATATTTTCGCCGGAACACAGCGCAGTTTTCCGCATCCGCCCTATCAACGTGTTCCATGGATATCGCAATGCGGGGAGCCTCTCCCGTTCGGGGGGAGCGGACTTAGGGAAAGCGGCATTCCCTTATCTTCGACGGTGCCAACGCGGAGGGGCAGAGCTTGAGCCGGGTGTTCCGGAAACTCCCTGCAAAAAAATTTAAAAAAATCCGGTAAAAAAATTATTTTCCCCCGCAGTCGCAGGGGGACTCCTTCTTCGGGGCGCCGCAGCAGGAACCGTCGTCCCCGCCGCAGCTGCACTCCGTGTCCATGTCTTTTCCTCTGAGTGCGGCGCCGATCATCGCCCACGCGCACCCCACCCCGCTCTGGACGGTGATCGCCTGGACCGGGCAGTTACCGGCACACGCACCGCACTCCATGCAGGCCGCCGGCCGGGCGAGCTCAGCGTGCTCCTTACCTTCGGCAAAGACCCCGTGCGGGCAAACCTGGGTGCAGCGTTTGCAGTTGATACAGCGTTCGGGATAGTATTCCAGGCTCGTTTCCGTATAACTGTCGAACATCACATCATCCCCAGGAGCCGGCTCACGCCGATCGCCAGCACAGCAAGCGATCCGATCACGGCCATTGCCGCCATGACCGGAACGTACCGGAAAATTTCTTTCTTCACGCCGGTCCGCGATGTAAACGTCGTGCAGCCGGTGAAGTTCAGGGCGAGGTACGCGACAACCGCGGGGATGAGGAGAAGCGCCGCAAGTGCCCCCAGAGCATTCCCCACAGGGAGCAGCGCGGGGATCGTCCCGAAGGAGACCGCAAAGGGAATGGCAAGTACGAGCCCGAGGATCAGCCCCTTGGTGGAGAAGTCCTTCGTCGGGATGAGCGGGAGGAGAGCGGGGAAGAGCACGGTTCCCCCGAGAACAGCGGTGATCGCCGCAAGTGCAGCGATTGGCCCGGCAAGGAACCAGAGGACTGCGGCCCCTGCGATCAGGTACAGCGCGACATGCACAAATTCCACCGGTGTCAGAACAAGCCGGTCGTGGAGCGGGAACTCCACCCGGCGCATCGCCGGTGTTGCCGTGTGCGTCTTCAGGTACTCCGGCAGGTCGCGGGCACGGACCGGGCCGAACTCCGTAATGAACTTCGACCTGCGAGCGACCTCCGGCCACGCAATTCCCGGCGCCCCGAGCTGGGGGACGATGATCTTCCGGTGCGAGACGATCCCGGGAAGGCCTGTCACCTCAATCCGGCGGACCAGCTCATCGGTGCCGAACGTCCCCTTTCCTGCAGCGCACCATACGTTGATCCCCTTCGTGTCCAGCACAAGGATCCATGCAGCGGTCCCGGCAAGTGCGGACCGCAGCGCATCGAAGCTGAGCGTGTAGTTGGCCGATGCAAAGACCGGGGATTCCGGTGCAGGATTATTCAGACGGTACAGGCCGGGCGGAACAATGTGCCCCATCCGGTTCACACCCCAGCGGGCGAGGGCGTGGTCGATCCTGTTGGCAGACGTGATCGTGCTGTCCGTATCCATGATCTCCTGCGGCGTTTCGGGCCCTGTCGCACCCGGGCAGCAGGCAGTTGTCGGCTGGCTGCAGCAGGTGCAGCCGTTCGCTTGTTTCGTATCCATTGTTCAGCAGCCCCGATTACTTCCGGTCCATGCCTTCGACCAGCGGCCCGAGTACGTCTTTGACCATGCCGCTCAGGTTCTCCACCTTCAGTAACGCGAGGCAGCAGACGCTGCCGTCCCGCTCCCAGCCGATCAGCGCAAGCTTGTCGCCGGTTTTTATCCCGGCCTTCTCCCGTACGTCTTTCGGGAGCACCATCTGGCCGCGGTCATCGACAGAGAGTACGGCCTCGACCCGGCACGTGGAGCCCGCCTCGCACCCGCACGAATCCTCAGTACCTGATTCCCGTTTTTTCTGCATCATGAAACCTTCCTATAGATATGATCCTGCAGAGTATTTATATTTTTCAGAAAAATCAGAAAAATCATAATGGTTGGTACCGGATGGCGGAATGCGGATCTGATATGGAAAAAAGGGGACCATCACCGGGCAAGCGATCCCTCGGCAAGCTGTTGTTGTTGTTGCACCAGGTCCATACCCTCTCCCCTTCGCCCTCACGGCCGATCAGGGAATGCTGCGGTCAGACATAACGGGGCACACGTGTGCAGTAATCCGAATATTCCCGGCCGAACACATCCTGCAGGTGGTTCTCTTCCGCAAGGACGATGCGGTGATGGACAATGACCACGAATATTGTGAGAAGGATAACAACCGGGTTCAGGGTATAGAGGGATGCGGCAGCAATCGTTGCATTCATTCCCACGTACATCGGGTTCCTGGTGAGCCGGAATAATCCGCCCGTTTTCAGGAGTGTGTCCTCTTCCGGGCTCCCGAGACGGAAGGAGTCTCCCATGGTGAACCGCCCGGCATACATGAACAGGAAACCAATACCCCACAGGCAGAGCGCGATGATCCGGATGACCGGGGGGACCTCGACAACGGATATGCCTGCGCCCCAGCTCCGGATGACCATCGCCCCCCAGAGAACAGGGATGGAATACTTGCTCGCGTAGAACAGCAACCTGTTGATCGGGGCCTTCCCGTCCTGCATAATATTCCTGCGCGAGAACAGAGCACCCCCGCCAAACAGGATGATCAGGAAGCCAACAGGAAGGATCGTCACGAGTGCAGATTCAATCATATCAGTCTCCCGGATGTATCCCGTTCTCCGTCCTCAGGAGCTCTTCGAGAATCCTTGAAACAGTACCCAGATGCCGGCGAGGATGAACAAACCTGCAAAGGCATACGGCCAGATCGCAGCCGGCGCAAAGACAATGCTCAGGCTGACCAGGATAAGGAATGCCCCGATCAGGAGCAGGGTTGCATTTGCGCTTCTTCTTTCCGTGCACGCTCCCTGCGCAGGTTTTCGTATGAGCGGAAGAAGTCCTTCGCCGACAAAGCCGAGCCCGAGCCCGATCAGGAAACAGGTGAATACGAGATCGGTGAGTATCCCGATGCCGAGCCCGATCAGGATTCCGGCAGGTATAATAAACCCGCTCTCCTTCCGGTGTTCCCCGGGTTCTGTAAGCCCTGTCTTCAGTTCAATCTCGCGTGCATCCATTGTTTTTCCACAGTTATCTGATGTCATGCTTCGTTCCTCATGAACTGATTAAGAAAAGGCCGGGCGGGACGTTATGAATTGAGCCATACATGTAGGGGCATATATTATATCCCCCCACACAGAGATCGCAGTGCATGAGGAAGATGACGGTCAGGCTCTCCGCGGATATCTTCGATTACTGCAAATCCTATGGATCGGTCATCGAACGGTTCGAGGTGATCTCGCTCTTCAAACTGGATGGCTACCAGCACAGCGAAGTATGCAAATTTACCATTAAGGACGGGATCCCGGTCGATCAGATCAGTTGTAATTATGTCTCGAATCTCATCGTGCTCCAGAACAAAGGTCGCGAATATACCTGCCTTGTCAAGGGAATATTTTCCGATGATATTACCCGGTTTCTCCTGACCTACGGATCAAAATTCGAGCCCCCGGTTGTCTTCGAGAACGACAGCCTGTCGTTCAGCATGGTCGGGGAGCCGGAGGACTTCAGCACGTTCGTCAAGGATGCTGCAGAGAAAGGGTGGGGCCTCGAGATCCTCTCGGTCTGCGATTATTATCCCGATGCTAGCGGGATTTTTGAGATCCTAACGCCCAAACAGAAAGAGATCCTGCTGGAATCGTACCACCGTGGATTTTTCGATCATCCCCGGAAGATCAATGCCGGCGAACTTGCGGAGAAGATGGGGATGCATAAAACAACGCTGCTCGAACACATCCATAAGGCGGAGAAACGGCTGATCGGCCATATCCTCGAACAGGTTGCCTGAGAGATCCCATCACTGTCCTTTCTTACCGGTTCACTTTTGTGAAACAATTGCGTCGTGGCAGTGTCCCACGCACCGGTGGTGAGGGGCAGAACTATCCCGCTCCTCCGCCCATTGGATCAACGGCCGGACGGCTTCGCAGAGTTTTTTCCCGTCATCTGTCAGGGAATATTCGACCCGGGGCGGGATCTCTGAGAAGGATTCCCGGTGGATCAGGTTCTCTCTCTGGAGGTCTTTCAACACATCCGCAAGCGTCTTGGGGCTGATTCCGTCGAGCCGCTGCATGATGTCACTGAACCGGATCCGTTCGTGGTGACCGATGATGCTGATGATAAGGATGGGCCATTTCTTGGCGATGATGTTGATGATACCTTCGAGCGGGCACAGGCAGACGTGGTCGCTATGATTTTCCATAGTCACTATGATACTACAGACTTGATAGCTTTAATACTATCCGATGAATAGTATCAGTCAGCCAGTATCTGGACGATCATCATGTGTCACGATTTATCAGCAGGGTCCGGGCAGAAGGGGCAGGCGCAGTGCGGCTGCTCCTGCACCTGCCCGGCAATGATGACGGTCGAAGAGGAGATCCGGCTCCTTGAGAAGCACAGAAACCTCATGCAGGACAAAGTCGGGGCCATTGACCGGAAGATCGCAGCCCTGAAGTCCGCGAAGGGGCCATGACCGCGATCGAAGCCGGCCATCTCGTCAAACGCTTCGGCAGCGTGACCGCCGTCAACGATGTCAGCCTCTCGGTACCGGACGGCCGGATTTTCGGGTTCCTCGGCCCGAACGGGGCGGGGAAGACAACGACCATGCGGATGCTCACCGGGGTCCTGACACCCGATGCGGGGAACGTACGGATCAACGGTATCGATATCCACCGTCATCCGCTCGATGCCAAGATGCAGATGGGCGTCATCCCGGAGAGCAGTACGGTCTACGGCGACCTCACCGCCGAACAGAACCTGCACCTCAGCGGGAAGATGTATGGCATGCCCAGGGGGGTGCGGGACGAACGGGTCAGCGAGATCCTTTCCCGGATGGGGCTTGGAGAGAAACGGCACCTCCCGGTCCGCACATTCTCCAAAGGGATGAAGCAGCGGGTGAGCATCGGCTGTGCCATCATCCACCGGCCAAAGATCCTGTTCCTCGACGAGCCAACGAGCGGGCTTGACGTGCAGAGCAGGCGCCTTGTTACCGATACCATCCGCCAGATGAACGGGCAGGGCAGCACGGTCTTTCTCACCACTCATAATATCGAGGAAGCGAACATGCTCTGCCAGACCGTCTGTATCATCAACAAGGGGGGGATCGTTGCACAGGACAGCCCCGAGCGGTTGAAGAAGATGTTCGATACGACGCAATCGATCGAAGTCTCCTTCGACCGGCCGGTGAATGGCGACCTTTTTACCGATCCAGGGATCCTCCGGGCCGAGCTCTGCGGCGACAAATGGCGGTTATATACAGAAAACCCGGACCGGATCCTGAAATTTATCGTTAAGGAAGCGGCGAACAGGTCTCTTGGCATAACCTCCCTTGCGACCTCCGGCCCGAGCCTTGAAGAGGCGTTCGTCCACCTTACGGAGTGTGCCTGAATGGAAGTCCCGCTCGCCCTCCGGGGCATCCTCGTCATCACCGGCAAGAACATGCGGCTCTATTATACCAAGCCACCGGTCCTGATGTTCGGGCTCCTCTTCCCGCTTTTTATGTTCCTCGCGTTTTTTGTCGGGCGGGGGCTCGATCTCGTCGCATTCTTCCCGGCGTTCCTTGCGATGATGCTTTTCTTTACGTCATCATCGGTCGGCCCGCTTATCACGCCATGGGAGAAACGGGAGAAGACCTACGAGCGGCTCCTCTCGTACCCGGTGACGCAGGATTCCATCATCCTCGGCGACATCTCCGCGGGAGTCGTTTTCGGGATGGGGATCTCCCTGCTCGTCTGGGCGGCGAGTACCGTCGTCGTCCCCGTCCCGATCGCAAACCCCCTCCTCTTCGGCGTCGCGTTCATCCTTGGAACGGTCTCCTGTGCCGCACTCGGCGTACTGCTCGCGTCGCCGGCGTCCGACAGCCCGCCCAACGTGATGATCCTCTCGAACCTGATCCGGTTCCCGCTCATCTTCATCTCCGGGATCTTCGTCCCGCTCTCCCATATGAGCGGGGCGGCCCGGGCACTCGCGTACTGCTCGCCGCTCACGTATCTCGTTGACCTGTTCAATGCAGCCATGGCCGGATCATCGGCGTTTTCATCGCTGCTCGACTGCGGGATCCTTATCATGGTCACCATCGTCTTCATCGTAGCAGCGAAGGTTATCCAGAAACGAAACCTGACGAAGGGCTTGTGAGGAAAAAGAGGAATTCACCGTCAAATTCCCATAAGACGGTTCACTATGCCGGGCTGCACGCCGCGCCGCCAGTCCCGGCATACCACTTCCCCTTCAACCAAAGGGCCACGTTCACAAGCCCGATCAGCACCGGCACCTCGACGAGCGGCCCGATGACGGTGGCAAACGCTGCGGGTGAAGCGATACCGAAGACGGCAATCGCGACCGCGATCGCGAGCTCGAAGTTGTTGGACGCCGCGGTGAACGAGAGCGAGGCGGATTTCCCGTAATCGATGCCGAGCCGGTGCGCCATCCAGAAACTGACGAAGAACATCATGATAAAGTAGCAGAGCAGCGGGAGTGCGATCCGCACGACATCAAGCGGTACATTGACAATATACTCGCCTTTGAGCGAGAACATGACGATGATGGTAAAAAGCAGGGCGACGAGCGTGACCGGCGAGATCTTCGGGATGAACGACTGCTCGTACCATGCCTTGGACTTCACGCGGAGCAGGGCAAACCGGGTGATCATGCCGGCAAGGAACGGGATGCCGAGGTAGATGAAGACGCTTGTCGCGATCTGGAGGATCGTGATGTTGACCGCAGACCCGGCACCGATGCCGAGCAGCGGGGGCAGGAAGGTGATGAAGAACCAGGCGTACACCGAGTAGAAGAAGACCTGGAAAACCGAGTTCAGCCCCACGATCGTCGCACAGTACTCGCAGTCGCCGCCCGCGAGGTCGTTCCAGACGATCACCATCGCGATGCACCGGGCGATCCCGACGAGGATGAGGCCGTACATGAAGAAGGGCTGGTCGCGGAGGAAGACAACCGCGAGGATGAACATCAGGACCGGCCCGACGATCCAGTTCTGGACGATGGAGAGGCCGAGCACGTTCGTATCCTTGAAAACCTTCCGGAGTTCTTCGTACCTCACCTTCGCGAGCGGCGGGTACATCATCAGGATGAGGCCGATGGCGATCGGGATTGATGTTGTCCCGACCGAGAGGCCGGTGATCACGAGCGGGACCGCGGGCATGAAGTACCCGATGGCGATCCCAACCGCCATGGCGAGGAAGATCCAGAGGGTCAGGTAGCGGTCGAGAAAGGAGAGGGATTTCAGCGAGGTCATGGTTGTTTTCGCCCGTTGTCGTTCAGGAGGACTTCAAGAATGTCGGCAGCATCCCGCACCAGCAGTGGGCACTTGTCAATGAAGATGCCGCTCTCCCTCGCCGCCTCATAGTCATCGGGGATACTAAGGTTGTACCCGAGCAGGTCAGTACAACTGATTGAACCGTTCTTCCGGGTGAATTCTGCGATGAACTGCCGGACAAGCGCCCGGGTCTTCTCGGTCGCGGCATCGTCGCCTTCTTCGGCCTTCCCGTGTGCAAGCCCGATCACCATAATGGCGCCGGAGACCGCGCCGCAAATGTTTCCGGTCTTCGAGATCCCGGCCCCGAACCCGCACGCGATCTTCCTTGCGACACCCGGGTCCAGTCCCAGATCTTCGGCAAACGCGGAGAAGACCGATGCCGAGCAGGTGAACCTCTTTAAGAAACTCCGGTGTGCATCATCCGCTTTTGTCATGAACACTCCCGATTCCGGTCCATCCTGCCCCTGTGTCAGAACCGGTTGCTCTTCTGATCAATTATTTTTTCCATTTCTTCAGCAAAGGGCATCACCCGTGCCCCGGCATCAGGCGACACAGCGGCAATCGCACGGATCAGCTCCCTTACATGCAGGAGGCCCGACAGTTCCTTGTCGCAGGTCTTTCCGAACCGGGGCGCGCGGCAGAAGTGGCAGATCCGCAGGCCATAGTGCCGGAGCTGCTCATCGCCGATCGTTGTCCCGGGGAGTTCCGCGCTTGCTGCAACGGTCGAACCGCAGGGAGAGCCCCGGATTACCCGGATATTTTCAATGATTCCATCATTCCGGACTTTGACGTCAAATGTCGGGCGCCCGAAGACCTTAGCGAACTCATTGATCTCGGGAACCCAGGTGTTGTCCTCTAAAGAGCACATCGTGACCGGCGCAATAATATTTTCATTGATCCCTTTTGCCTGACGGAGGAAACCGGGCCCGAAACTGACCCCCAGGATCACCGGCTTTTGCTTCTCGATAATCGCAAGAGCTACGTCAGGATGGCGCACATAGGAGATGTAAAGGTCGCAGTCCGGCAGGGGGAGATCGAGGTCGTCGACGACCATGCTCTGCGGGAAGGGCGCGTTGATCCATTCGGTTGGGAATTTCTCCCGGATGATCTCGAAAGCCCGATCCCCAAATTTTCCATCGCTGATGATACCGATCTTCATGTTTTTCATCACCCGGCAAACGATCCATAGATCAGCCCGGCGAGCGTGCAGAAGAATACGATCAGGATCACATAGACGATGGTCTGTTTCGTTCCCATGTATTTCCTGACGACAAGGATGCTCGGGAGAGAGATAACCGGATCCGCGAGCATGTAGGCAAGCAGCGGGCCTTTAGCCATTCCCAGGTCCAGGAACATCTTCGCCATCGGTACCTCGACCAGCGTGGGGAAGTACATGAACGTCCCGAAGAGGACTGCGATGAGGTTTGCGCTCACCGTATTCGACCCCAGATAGGCGCTGAGAAGATCCTTCGGCAGGAGGGCACCGAGTATCCCGGCGACAAATATCCCGGCAAACAACAACGGGAAGATGGTCTTCATAAACGACCACGTCTCTTCCAGCCAGCTCTTTCGCTGGTCCGGGTTGAACCATTTCCATGCTTCTAATATCACCAGGATGATGAGGAACGGGAGGGTGACGAACCGGAGCGGAATCCCTGCCAGGCGGTTCTCCATGAAGATCGCCCATGTGCCGACGAAGAGGAGCGCCACCAGCGTCCCGATGAAGAGGATGACGTGCTTCTGACCGCCTTCCTTCGCTGTTCCGGGATCGCATGCGCACGCAATGGGGACCGGCGGTGAAGATTCGGGAGTTTTTTCCTTAAAAATTGTCGAAATGATGATCCCGATAATGATCGCAAAGATGATTGAAAGAATGATACGTGCAAGCGCGAAATCAGCCCCGATCACGCTCCAGGTCAGGGATATGGCAAGAATATTCGTAGCCGGTGCCGTGTACAGGAAGGCGATGGCCGGTCCGAGGCCGGCACCCTTCTTCTTGATCCCTGCAAAGAGGGGAAGGATCGTGCAGGAACAGACGGCGAGGAGGAGCCCGGAGACGACCGCAACCGGATACGCCTTGTAAAGCGGGACCTTGGTACCCAGATACCGGGTAATCGATTCTTTGTTCAGCAGGGCGGTCATCGCACCCGCGATGAAAAAGGCAGGGATAAGGCAGGTGAGCACATGGGCCGATATATAATCGATAAACGACGTGACACCTCCCATCAGCCCCGTAATAATTAGGTCTTCGTACATTCGTTCTCTCCACGGGTGTCCATAATTACCCGGACAATTTTCTCGATCTCATCATACTGCACCTCGCCCATTCCTTTCTTCTCGATGCCGAGCTCGGTTGCAATAATATGCCGGTGAGGGACGAGGTTTGAATGGGCAAGTTTCTTTGTTGCGCAGCAGTCTGTACACCCGTCGAGTACGATCACTTCTTCAGCGTCACCAATCTCGGCTTCGAGTGTCGCAGCGGATTGTTTGGCATGCATCCAGACGAACTGTCCCGGTTTCCGCTGGAGCAGGATCTGGGCCGCCTGTGTCGTGAGTTTCCCGGTATTGGAAATACCGGAGCAGGTGACAAGCGTGAAGGTCATTTGTATCCCGGATCTTTTAGCAGGTCCCGCCGCACCCGCAGCCACATCCGCTGTCCTTGCCGCCACTCTTTTTACCGGGCTTTGCGGGTTCCGTCTTCCGGCCTTCACCTTTCCAGCACGCGGCAACGACCTTCTCGATGTCGTCATCAGTGTAGGATTTCGATGGCCCCTTGGCGATACCCAGTTCGGTCAGGACGAGGTGCTGGCCTGCCGCAACCCCCTGCGCACCGGCTATCTTCTTTGCACAGAGCATCGGGCAGCCATCAAGGATGACAACTTCGTCAGCATTCAGTGCGTTCGCGATCAGGCTCTCCGTCCCGATGCCGAGAAGCGCAAGGCAGGCGATATTCCCGTAGCCTTCCTTGGTGAGCTGGAGCGCTGCAAGGTTGGTCAGCTGCCCGACATTTGCCTGCCCGGCGCAGGGAAAGATGATCCGCTTCGGTTCGTTTGCTCCGCATGAACATGTTGGTGTTTCTGCCATTGTCGTTACTCTGTCAACATTTTCTTGATCTCATTCACGTCAGGTATCCTGCCTTCCGCCCGGACTACCCCGTTGATGAAGAGTGCAGGCGTCATCATCACGCCACGGTCAACGATCGCATCGATGTCTTCTACCTTAACTACTTCCGCAGTGATCTTCAGTTCCTTTACAGCCTGTTCGGCATTGGTAAAGAGCCGTTTGCATTTTGCGCAGCCTGTTCCGATAATTTCGATTTTTGTCATGATGCTCCCGTTTAATGTCCCTGGGCTTTGGTTTGTTCAGTTCTTCAGTTTTGTGTACAGCCCCGGTATCTTCTCACGATAGGATGCGAGGATGGTCTTTTCATCGGCCCCGATAGGTTTGACCGGGACGCGGTCCATAACGCGTTCGGGAGCAAGGCCCGAGACGTGCATGGTGGAGAGCGTCCCTTCGGCCATCTGGCAGACCGCCTCCGCGGCTTCATCCCCCGTCATACCGAATGACTGTGCCAGTGCCTCGAGCTCATACAGCTGGAACCACAGGTAGGTTGGCCCCATCGCAGTTATCACCGCATATGCCTCCAGCTTTCCTTCTGCAACCTCCGGACAGGTTCCGAATGCGGTGAAGAACCGGGCCATCGCAGCCTTCTCTTCTTTCGCCAGTCCAACCGGGTAAACAAGGGGATTGTATCCTTTGCCGATGACCGCCGGTGCGTTCGGGATCATCCGGATGATCCGGGAGAAACCACCGAGCATGCCGGACAATTGGACAATGGTCAGTCTGGGCATCAGCGAGACGATGACAGCGTCTTTCTTTATTGCCCCCTTAACTGATCCCAGCACCTCACCTGCTGCCGGGGGATGGAGAGCGACGAAGACAATGTCCTGCGCAGCTGCCTCTTCATTTCCGCCGGTAACCGTGCGGACGTTCGGGAACTGCTGCTGAAGGGCTCCGAGGGTATCCGCGTTCCTATCTCTCACAACGATCTTTTCCGGCAGGGACTGGTTTTTCTTCAATGCGGAGAGGAGAATCATGGTAATCCTTCCACCCCCGATAAATCCAAGTGATTTTTCTTTCATGATTGATGTCACCTTCCTTTTTCGCCCATTCTCTCCACGCTTTTTGTGTATTCTTCCATGACAGCCCGGGCATATTCTTCCTCAACTCCCGGAGGGACGTAGTTATAGATCCGGATCTTCTGCATCAGCGCCTCACGGATCCGGGTATCGCTGCCCGGGTTTTGCGCCTTCACCTGCGTAATGCTCTCATCCAGCATCGTGATACCGGTCATGATTCCCTTCACCGGGATCTGCCGGATTCGCCTGAGGGCCTCGGCAGCACAACAGGGCTTGTCATCGTCTCCCATGGACATCCTGATCCTACAATTTCAAATTTTATTGAATTACAATAAACAGGGCAAGACTATATATCTTTTCATTTCAGATTAGTTTGAAATGAAACGGAAGACATCGTCCTGTTGTGGGACACCGGTACAGGAGGGGGATCCCGCGACAGAAATTCCGGAACAGATCCAGCACGAACTCGATGCAATGGGTGGGCTGGTCGCGCTCGCGGGCCGCATCCCGGAAAAGGCAGAGCTTGAGAAGAGAGGGAGGATCTACCATGCCCTTTCCGATCCGCTCCGCCTCTCCATCCTCTATATCATTCGGGACCAGCCCCTCTGTGTCTGTGTCATCAACCGTTTCATGCAGCTCTCGGGATCGAAGCTCTCGTACCACCTCAATATCCTGAAAGAGAGCGGCCTGGTCACGGGCGAGTATCACGGGAACTGGATCATTTACTCGGTGACCGATCTCGGCAGGCACCTGCTCCGCTGCACGGAACATGCCGGGAAATAATCCCGAATGTGGGGGAGCAACATATCCAGGGGAGTATCTCCCGGCCTTTTTATCCCAAGAGTTCCGACACCCGCCATCCTGCTGTTCATCCAGCCCTGGTATTGGAAAAAACATTAACATCCCTCCGGTGGTAATATTCTATTTTTTGGAACATCCGCCAGTGCTAATAACCCGGAAAGAGTGGAATGGTATGCATTATGGATGGTTATGCTGGGAAGATTGTCTATGCCGATCTTACGGCCGGCAAAGTCACACTCAGTCCCACGCCCCCGGAACTGAAAAAGCAGTACATCGGTGGGCGGGGATTTGGCATCCGGCTGCTGACGGACATGGTTGATCCGAAGATCGAACCGCTCGGCGACAGGAATGTCCTCGTTTTCGCAGCCGGGCCGCTGACCGGCACCGGCATCCCGCTGGGGAGCCGGTACGAGGTCTCGACGATCTCACCGCTCACGGGGGCTGCCATGAGCGCCAACAGCGGCGGGGTCTTTGGCTGGAAGATGAAGAAGGCGGGATTCGATGCGGTTGTTATATCCGGCAAAGCGAAGAAGCCGGTCTACCTCCTGCTGGATAACGGGAAGGCCGAACTCCGGGATGCAGCCGGGCTCTGGGGAAAAACCACCGGGCAGACAACCGATGCCATCGAGGACGAACTGAACGACAAGAGTGTCAGGGTCGCCTGCATCGGGCCGGCCGGTGAAAAACTCGTGAAGTTTGCCTGCATCATCAACGAGAAGACCCGGGCCGCCGGCCGCGGAGGTGCCGGTGCGGTCATGGGTGCAAAGAACCTCAAGGCGATTGCTGCACGGGGAGACCTGCCGATTACACCTGGAGACGAAGCGCAGCTCAATATTGTCAAGGAGCGGGTGCGCAAGAAGATCACGGATAATGGGATCGAACAGGCGCTGACGAAATTCGGGACCGCGGTGCTCGTCAACATCATCAACGAGAACTATGTCCTCCCCACCCGGAACTTCCAGACCGCCCACTTTGCGGCGGCGGAGAGGGTCTCCGGCGAGACCATGGCGGCAACAATCCTGAAGCAGAACAAGGGCTGCTATGCCTGCATCGTGAAGTGCGGCCGGGTCTGCGAGTTCGATGGCGAACACGGGGAAGGGCCGGAGTACGAGCCGGACTGGGCGTTTGGGCCGGACTGCGGGATCGACGATCTCAAGGCGGTGGCCCGGGCAAACAACCTCTGCAACGAGTACGGGCTCGACGCCATCTCGGCGCCGACGACGATCGCCTGCCTGATGGAGATGGCAGAGAAGGGATATGTAAAACACCCGGTCCGGTTTGGCGATGCAAAAGGGATGCTGACACTTGTGGAGCAGATAGCAAAACGCGAGGGGATAGGGGGCGAGCTCGCCGAGGGGTCTTTCCGGTTCGCGACCAAATACGGCCACCCCGAGTGCTCGATGAGCTCCAAGAAGCAGGAACTGCCGGCCTACGATCCCCGGGGGATCCAGGGATACGGGCTTGCAACAGCGACGTCGAATCGCGGGGGAGATCATGTCTATGGCTACCTGATTTCCCCCGAAATTCTCGGGGCGCCCGAGAAACTGGATCCGTTCGTAACCCAGGGAAAACCGCAGTGGGTCAAGACATTCCAGGACCTGACGGCGGCAATCGATGCTTCGGGGATGTGTCTGTTCACGTCGTTTGCGCTGGGCGCTGATGATTATGCGGACCTCCTGAGCGCGACCACGGGGATCAAGATCGATCCTGCCGGGCTGCTGAAGACTGGCGAGCGGATCTGGAACCTCCAGAAGCTCTATAATATCAAACGCGGATTCGGGCGCAAGGACGACACGCTGCCGGCCCGGCTCCTGAATGAGCCATTGAAAGAAGGCGCACCTTCAGGGCAGGTCTGGAAACGGGACGAGATGCTCGACGAATATTATACCCTCCGCGGCTGGGATAAGGAGGGGACGCCGACAAGGGAGCGGTTGAAAGAGCTGGGGCTCGCATAACCGGACAACCCCGGTGGCGAAAAGATGACGGCGGAGCATGCAGCAGCCGGTTCTTTGGGTCCCGGAATGGAAGGCCTTTAAGAAACTGGTTTGATAGAGGAATGGGATGTCCGGCAAAAAACGCATCACCGTGACGGTCAAATCGTTCGCTACCTTGCGGGAAGTCATGGACCCGGAGGTCCGCCTGGATTTCGAGGAGGGGGCAGCCATCCGCTCCCTTCTCGCTGAGCTGAGCGTGCGGTATGGGGGATTTCACGAACGGATTTTTTCAGCCCCGGGTAACCTCCGGGATTTTGTCAATATCCTTAAGAACAGCAGGAATATCCAGTTCCTTGCCGGTCTGGATACCCCGCTTGCCGACGGCGACACTATCGCAATCTTTCCGCCTCTTGCCGGGGGATAAGGAATCGCTGCGTTCTGCGACCGGGTATTCAGGCTTCCGGGCAGGATCGTTTTTTGTGAACCCTGACGGGAAGATACTTTAAAAAACACGGCAGAGAGCGGCGATAAGGAGGATACGCATTCCTGATTGCAGGGAATAAATAGAGAACCGAATGTCCCCGGATTGGTTACACGAAGTTCACTGACCGAGAAATTTTTCGAAATTATTGTGAAACGTCACCCGGTTCTTTTCATCTGCCGGACATACGACCGCAATTCTTCTTCCATCACTTCCGGTTCGTTTCTGTACTGCTCAACGATCCTGACGATTGCGCTTCCCACAATCACCGCGTCCGCCCCTGCCTCTGCAAACGTCTGGACATGCTGCGGGGTGGAGATCCCGAACCCCGGGGCAAGCGGAAGGCTCGTATGCCGGCGGACCCGGCGCAGAAGTTCGATAGCTTCTGTATCCACGCTCTCCCGCACGCCGGTCACCCCGAGCACCGAGACGAGGTAGAGGTATCCCCTGGCCCTGGATGCGATCGCACGGATGCGCTCGTCGGTCGTTGTCGGGGCGATGAGAAAGATGGGATCGATTCCGTGCCGTGCAGCGATCCCCGCGACCTCGTCCGACTCTTCGTATGGCAGGTCGGCAACAAGGATCCCGTCGATCCCAGCCTCCGCTGCCTCGCGGTAGAACCGGTCGGTGCCGCGCCGGAATACAAGGTTGTAGTAGGTGAGGAGGACCACCGGGACATCCGAAAATCCACGGACCTGACGGACGAGGTCGAAGACAACCGCCAAGTTCGTCCCGGCAGCGATCGCCCGCTCGTCCGCCCTCTGGATGACCGGCCCGTCCGCGACGGGATCCGAGAACGGGACGCCAAATTCGAGGATATCTGTCCCGCCGTCGATGAGCGCTTTCGCGGCACGGAGACTTGTCTCCTTATCAGGATCACCGGCAATCGTGAACCCGATGAAGGCCGGAGTTTTCCTGCCCGCGAATACGCCGGAGATCCTGCTCATGCCTCCCTCCCCTGCATCCGGGCGACTTCTGCGACGTCCTTGTCCCCGCGCCCGGAGAGGTTGACGATCACGATGTCGTTTCGGTCAAACCGTCCGGCATTCTGCATCACCCACGCGACCGCGTGGGCGGACTCGAGGGCCGGGATGATGCCCTCGGTACGGGAGAGGAAGGAGAACGCTTCCAGGACCTCCGGGTCGTTGGCGGTTGCATAGGTCACGCGGCCCGCGTCCTTCAGCATCGCATGCTCCGGCCCGACACCCGGGTAATCGAGCCCGGCCGAGATGCTGTGGGTCGGGAGGACCTGCCCGTCAGCGTCCTGCAGCAGGTACGAGAGCGTGCCGTGGAGCACCCCCGGTTCCCCCGCGCAGAGGGTTGCGGAATGTTCGCCGGGCAAAACGCCTTTTCCCCCGGCCTCGACACCGATGAGTTCGACATCGTCGTTGATAAATGGCGTGAAGATCCCGATTGCATTCGAGCCCCCGCCAACGCAGGCGACGATTGCATCGGGGAGCCTCCCCTCTTTCTTCCGCACCTGCTCTTTTGCCTCCCGCCCAATCACGGACTGGAAGTCGCGGACCATCAGCGGGAAGGGGTGCGGGCCGATCACCGAGCCGATGAGGTAGTGGGTGTCCCGCACGTTCGCCACCCAGTCGCGCAGCGCCTCGTTGACAGCGTCTTTCAGGGTCCTGGTGCCGGACCTGACGGGGATGACCTTTGCCCCCATCAGCTCCATCCGGAAGACGTTCAGGGCCTGCCGCCGGCAGTCGACCTCGCCCATGTATACCTCGACCGGCATGCCGAGCGCTGCCCCCACGATCGCGGTCGCGACCCCGTGCTGGCCGGCCCCGGTCTCGGCGATCAACCGCTTCTTTCCCATGTGCTGTGCGAGGAGCGCCTGCCCGAGCGTGTTGTTCAGTTTGTGCGACCCCCCATGGACAAGGTCCTCGCGCTTGAGATAGATCCGGCACCCGAGTTCCTCTGAAGCATTCGCGCAGAAGGTCAGCGGCGTCGGCCGCCCGGCATACTCTGCCTGGAGTTCTGCAAGCCGGCGGTGAAATACCGGATCGTTCCCGACACGGAAGTAGGCCTCCTCGAGCTCGATGAGCGCTCCCATCAGGGTCTCCGGGACATACCGGCCGCCATACTTCCCGAACCGTCCTCTCGCTTCCATATCAGGCCCTCCTGCTTGCGGCGATGAATGCCCGGACCTTTGCAGGATCCTTGATCCCCGGTGAGACCTCGACCCCGGTCGCAACATCGACCGCGTACGGGCGCACCTGCCGGATTGCAGCCTCCACATTCTCCGGTGTGAGGCCCCCGGCAAGGATCACCGGGACCTTTGCATGCTGCACCGCGTTCTTCGCGCCGGCGAGGTCAAAGGCCGTCCCGCTGCCATGGCTCTCATCGATGATGATCGCATCACAGTCTTCCGGGAGCGGTTCACCCTTTCCGATCGCCTGGATGATTCGCACTTCCGTAAGAGAAGTCCTTTTGAAGGGGTGAAAGATCTGGACTGCATCGGGCTGAATCGTGAAGATCTCCCAAAGATCCTCTTCCGAGCGCGTGTGGGTTACGGCAACGGTGGTCACAAAGGGTCCGACCGACAGGAAGATCTCGCGAGCACGGTCGAGGGAGACCTCCCGCTTCGAGCCGGGCGAACAGACGACGACGCCGATGGCATCTGCTCCCTCTTTTTCCGCAAACCGTGCATCCTCCGGCCGGGTGATCCCGCAGATCTTTACGCGCATACGAACTCCTCCAGTTTCTTTGCCGGTTCCTGATGAGCCATGATGGACGACCCGATCAGGAATGCATCGCAGTAGGGTTTCAGCTCCCGGACATCATCAGCCGAACGCATCCCGCTCTCCGCAACAACGAGCCTTTCGGCCGCCCGGATACCGCCCGCAAGAGTACGGGTCGTCGAACGGTCGATCGCAAGCGTTGCGAGGTTCCGGTTGTTGATCCCGATGAGTGCTGTCTTTGTCGCGAGTGCCGCCCCTGCTTCCGCTAAGGTGTGGACCTCAACGAGCGGCTCGAGGCCGCAGTCGAATGCGGAGTCCACATACGCCGGGAGGTCATCGCGGAGGACCGCCGCGATCAGCAGGACGGCATCAGCGCCGAGCGAGCGCGTTTCGTGGAGCTGCCGCAGGTCGATGATGAAGTCCTTCCGCAGCACCGGGACCGGGACTGATTCCGCGACCTTCGTGACATCGCGGACAGATCCGCCGAAGTAGTACGGTTCGGTCAGGACCGAGATGGCGGAACACCCGCCGGAAACAAGGCTCCGGGCCATTGCTGGCATGTCGACATTGCGACGGATTACCCCCCGGCTGGGAGACGCGCATTTTATCTCCGCGATCACCTTCGTCCTGCCGTCGCGGTTGCGGATCGTGTCCGCAAGCCCCGCGTGCTCCCGCTCCGGCGTGTCCGGGAACGTTGCCGGGAGACGTGCCACCCGCCGCTTCGTGCGGGAGACAATGTCGTCAAGGATCATGCCGCACCCCGGGTTGCGTCGATAAGGGCGTCCAGTTTCTGCACCGCCGAACCGGAATCGACCGATCCCGTCGCAAGGATGAGCCCTCCGTGCAGGTCGGCCGCTCTCCCGCCCAGGTAGATTGCCGCGCCGGCGTTCAGCAGCACGATGTCCCGCGCCGGCCCATGCTCCCCCTCGAGCACACCCCGCAGGATCCGGGCGTTCTCCGCTGCGTCCCCTCCGGCAAGGTCCTGTCTGGCAACAACCGGGATACCGAACTTTTCGCAGGCAATCGAGTACTGCCGGATCGACCCGGTGTCCAGTTCGGCAACGCGGGTCTCACCGGTCGTCGTGATCTCATCCATGCCGTCGCCGTGCACCACCATCGCCCTTTTGAGCGAGAGGCGCCGGAGCACGTCTGCAATGACCGGGATCAGGTCCGTGCTGTAGACCCCGAGCAGTTGGGCTTCTGCTCCCGCGGGATTGGCAAGGGGGCCAAGGAGGTTGAAGACGGTCCGGCACCCCATCTCCTGCCGTACGCCTGCGACATGCCGCATCGCGGGGTGGTGGGCAGGTGCGAAGAGGAAAGCAATGCCGATCTCCTCGACGATCCGCTCAAGCGCCGCAGGGCCGGCGGCAAGGTTGACGCCGAGCGCGGAGAGGACATCGGCCGACCCGCACCGGCTGCTCATCGCCCGGTTCCCGTGCTTGACCACGGGGATACCGGCACCTGCCGTGACAAAGGCTGCCGCGGTACTGATATTGAAGGTCTGGGAACCGTCGCCTCCGGTCCCGCAGGTATCGACGAGCGTTCCGGCAACCACGGGCCGGATACGGATCGCGTGCTCCCGCATGACCCGCGCGAATGCGGCGATCTCGGCCGGCGACTCGCCCCGCATCCGGAGCGCGGTGAGGACGCTTGCGACCTGCGCCGGGGTCGCCTCGCCGCTCATGATCGACTGCATCATTGCGGCAGCATCAGCCGCTGCCAGTTCCCGGCCGGCAATCAGCGTCCCGATCGTCTCCTTCACCATCATGATCCGGTCACCCCGTTCCGCAGGAAATTTGCAAGGATCGTATCCCCTGTCCCGGTAAGGATACTCTCAGGGTGGAACTGCACGCCTTCGACGGGATACCGCTCATGCCGGACGCCCATCACGTACCCGTCATCGAGGCTCGTTGCCACGACCCGCAGCTCGGGCGGGAGGCTCTCCCTTTCCGCGACCAGCGAGTGGTACCGGGTCGCGGTGAACGGGCCGGTTATCCCGGCGTAAATCCCTGCACCGTCGTGCCGGATCCGGGAGGTCTTCCCGTGCATCAGGCGGGCTGCACGGAGGACCGTTCCGCCGAACGCGGTGCAGATCGCCTGGTGGCCGAGGCAGACACCGAGTGTCGGTACTTTCCGGCTCATAGTTGTGAGAACATCGCGGCAGACCCCGGCGTCCTCCGGAGTCCCCGGTCCCGGGGAGAGGATGATCCGGTCGCAGCCGGTCTTCTCCAGCGCCTCCAGCGGGGTATCGCAGGTCCTGACAACAGGGTTCCCGCCAAGCTTTCCCACCTGCTGGTACAGGTTGAACGTGAAGCTGTCGTAGCAGTCAACGATCAACACTCTCATTCCCGCACACCCGCCATACCGATCGCCCGCATCATCGCAGCGGCCTTGTTCTCTGTCTCCATCCACTCGTTTGCCGGTACCGAGTCGGCAACGATCCCGGCCCCGACCTGGACATACGCCCGGTTCTTTCTGACGACAACGGTCCGGATGGCAATCGCGAACTCGAGGTTCCGGTCAAACCCGATGTACCCGACAGCGCCGGCATAGATCCCGCGGTGGACCGGTTCTTCCTCCCCGATGATCTGCATCGCACGGATCTTCGGTGCGCCCGAGACCGTGCCTGCCGGGAAACAGGACTTCAGCACGTCATAGCAGTCGAGGTTGTCCTTCATCGTGCCGGAGACCGTCGAGACGATATGCTGGACGTGCGAAAACTTCTCGATCCCCATGAACCCCTCGACCTCCACCGACCCGAACCGGCAGACCCGGCCGACATCGTTCCGGGCGAGGTCGACGAGCATCGTGTGCTCGGCCCGCTCCTTTTCGTCGGTCAGGAGCTCGCGTGCGAGCCGTTCGTCCTCCTCCGGCGTCTTCCCCCGGGGACGCGTGCCGGCGATGGGGACGGTGGTCACCCGCCGCCGCTCCACCCGGACCAGCATCTCGGGGCTCGCCCCGATCACCTTCTCGTCGCCGAAATCGAGGTAATACATGTACGGGCTCGGGTTGATCCGGCGCAGCGCCGTGTATATTGCGAACGGATCCCCCGCGATATCACACTCGAGCCTCCGCGAGATCACGGCCTGGAAGATATCCCCGGCAGCGATATGTTCCTTGATCCGGGCGACCGAGTCCTCGAAGGCTTTTCTTGAGACCGTGGAAGAACAGGGAGTCATGCCCGTACAAGAGCCCTCCTGCACTGGATCGCCTTGGTGGGGCCCGGCAATGGCTGAAATTTTTTCTGCTACGGACCGGATCCGTGCGGCGCTCCGGTCGTAGCCCTCCGTAAGATCCGATTCATAGGTCAGGAGGGGGGAGGAGAAGATGAAGAGGCTCTTTTCCCGGTGATCGACGACGACGCAGTCCGTGCTGAGCATGAACCGGGCATCGCGATCTTGTACAGGGTCCCGTTCCGGCCGCCTTTCCTGACCTTTGCAGACCTTGTCGAAGAGGGAGGGGATGCAGTCATAGGCAAGGTACCCCACCATCCCGCCAAAGAACCGCGGCGCTTTGACGTTCACATAGCAGAACCGGGAGAGGACCGACCTGACCTGGTCGATAGCGTGCGCACCTTCCGGTTCGCCGGCAATTGCACAAAAACCGGGCGTGCCTGCAACTTCGATGCGGTCTCCCAGGGTGATGACAAGTTCCGGTTCATTCCCGATGAAGGAGTACCGGGCGATCTTCTCGCTGCCTTCCATCGATTCAAGCAGGAACCCGCGCCCGGAAGATAATCCCGAAAAGATTGCCAGCGGCGAAACTTCCGGGAGCGGCAGCCGTGCACAGAGCGGGATGAGAAGGGGTTTGGGCTGGTCCCGCACCGCATCGATATACTCGTCGCGGCTCAGGTTGAGGAGAAGATCCGATCCCTTCACGACAGTCTCCAGTCCACCGGCATCACCATCGCGTGTTGTAATGTCATCGTACTGAAACCTCCCTGTATGCAGGCTGGGCACCTGCCTTGTTCAGGGTGATAATAACGGTGTACTCTGTACATATTTATACATTGTTGTAACTTTTTGTTGAAAGATGTAGTATTTGCTGCATAATGAGAATGCTCGTCCAGATATCCGGGGCAGGATCGCGAAAATACGTCAGGCCGGCGGATGCCGGACTGCAACGAAAGCCGGCAGGAACAGTGCCCGGGAGGATACCGGAGAACCGGGGCGACGCCTGCGGCATCGTTTCGTAAACAGTACGGTTGAGGCAGGAGGGATTTAAACCACGGTGATCAATAGGTAAGAAGGGCTGGTCTTTTATGCGGTGGTCGCACGAGAGCTCACCGGGCTGGGTCTTTGTCACCCGGATGATCGGGTTCATATCCTTCCTGATCTTTGTCGTGCTCGCCAACATCCTGCCATCGGTCTATTCGTCCAATGCTGTTGTCAGGGCAGTCGGGTTCCTCAACGCCAACCTTCCGCTCCTCATCATCATCGCGATCCTGATGATCGTCGCTGACATCCTCTCCGCCTTCCCCTTCCCGCTCGACCTGCCGGCACCGATTATCCGGGCGTTTGGTGCCGTCTTCATCATCGCCTTCCTCCTTGCCCTTGTCCAGTGGCTGAACTTCAGTTCTTCCATCTCGAACATCTTCCAGATCCTCTCCTTCTTCGTCGTCCCGCTTGTCTTTCTTATTGTGCTCATTGGGGGGTACTATAAAATCCTCAGGCGCCTCTTCCAGGACGGCCGGGCAAACGGTACCGTCCCGGCCGTTGCCGATCCGACAATCGGGACCCCGGGATTCAGTATACCGGCAACGACAGCAAAATCATGGGAAGACGTCCATACGGAATTGCGGATGATGCTGTGGGACCTCTTCCACCGGCTGCGGGAAGAGATTGGACGCAGAAAGTAGCGGCACGATTCACGCCGGGCGTCCCAGGGGTGCTGTCACCACCTGGTACAGAAAACCCGACATTTTCCTCAGGGGGATGAGCCCCCCACTACAACATTCGCTGGCGGCGGAGGGTATCACCATAGACCTCGTTGAGCCGGGATATCCGTGACGGGGAAGAAATGCATACGGTCCCCTCGGGGAGAAACCTTTTTTAAAAAAGGAAAATTTGGTGGTTCGCTTAAGCGTTGTTAGAACCGGGGTTTCCGGTGCTTCGGAAGGCAGTCCCGGCAGTAGACGGGGCGTCCTTCGGTGGGCTTAAAGGGGACTTCACACTCTTTACCACAGTCTGAGCAGACTGTCTTTGTCATCTCGCGGGGGCCGAAGTTTCTCGGTCCGCCAAAACCTCTCTTTTCCATATGGTTTTACTCATGCAGGTTTTTATGCTGCGTATATACAATGAACCGCTGGGTATAAATACATCTGCATGGGATCAGCAACGGCCTTACGGGATGATCTCGCACCCGTTGTACTTCTCGTGGGCAAAATCCGCGGGGGTGATGACACCCCCCCGGATCAGGGACCTGACCGTTGGAACCGCAGCCAAAAGAGCTGCGTGCAGGTTCTCAACCGTCCCGCAGACCAGCCGGCGCTGATCTGCGTTCCAGGGCGCAACAATGCTTGCGTACAGGCAGCGCCCCCCGCAGAAACCGCGGATCCGGCACGCCGAACAGTCCCCGCCGACCGGTGTCCGCACCAGATCTTCCGGCCGGCTGGTCCGGATATGGCCGGAATAGAACCGTTTCATGCCGATCATCACCGGGCACGGTGCGATGTGGCCGTCGGTCATGATGGCGAAGTTGGTGTGTCCCGCTCCGCAGCGCAGAAGACTCTGCCGCCCGTGGAGCAGGTCATCCATGGTATCGAGGAACGGGTACCAGCGGGGGACGGTACCGGTCGTCTCCATGAGGCTGACCCAGCGGGAGACGAGCGTCCGAATGCCGGGATTGTAGCTCTCCTCTGCCCATGCTGTAAAGTTCCGGGAAGAGAAGTCGGCAGTAAAGTTTGCATCCAGCTGCCAGTGGATGGAACCAAACGTGTGATCGGGATTATCGGCAAGATACGTGACCGCGTCGACAATATCGGTGTCCTCCGCGACGGTCATCCTCGCGATCAGCTCACCGGCATACCCGCCGGAAAGGATCCCCTGCACGTTGTCCATCACCCTGCGGTATGTCCCCGGCCCGCGATGGGCATCGGTAAGCCCGGCCCTCCCGTCCAGCGAGACGAGGATGGTTGCGAACCGGTTGATGTAGTCCTGCCCGAGCCTGTCGAGAAGGAGGCCGTTGGTCTGGATCATGAACCGTCGGACAGGGGCATCGTCCATGATCCTGCGGATGATGTCCGGCCGGAGGAGGGGTTCGCCACCATAGAAGGTAAGAACCGGATCGGTATCGCGGGCGAGGAAGGCATTCAGGTCGGAAATGTCGCAGGCAAGGTCAACCGGGAGATCTTCATCGATCTCGACTGCCGTACTGCATTCGTTAACAGGGTCATCGAATGCCTTGGCCCGGCAGTACGAGCAGCAGAGGTTGCAGTCATCCGTGACGATGAGATGGTAGTACAGGAGTATCGCATACGATTGGGCGCGTGAAGCGATAATCCTGATTCCCGGACTGCAGATCCATGAACCGGGATACCGCCGATCCATGCCGGCGCTGATTTCCCGTGACCGACAAAACTTCGCAACCCTTAACATCGCCACTGCTAAAAAAGTCTTCTCATGGCAGGCCGGCGCATCTGTCCGACAGGATCTTCCGATGCATGTGACGCCGTTACCGGTCTTGAACTCATCCTCTTCTCTGCAGTCCTGATCCTGTGTGCGGCTCTCGTCATTCATATCGCGACCGGTTCGTTCCTTCCTTTCGAGCTTGAGCGGGGGATCGTCCCCGGCGCTTCAGAGCAGGGGTCCGATCAGCTCAATGTTTTCGGGAGCATCCACGGGTTCCCCGCGACGACCGGATCGACCGGCGGGGGTGCGGTCATCCGGAGCAACCCCGATCCGCAGCGGCTGGGAGCGATCGGCATGACGCTCTCCATCTTTCTTGGCGGCACCGCGGGTGTCGACCTTGCAAGGACCGATGTCAGCTGGACGGACGCATCGGGTACGGAAGTCCTTGCCCTGACAACCGCAACTCCTGTCGTCTGCCCGAACTGGACGGTGATCAGCAAATACCATGTCAACCCGTTCAAGTCCGCCGATGAGGACCTCGTCCTGGAGCCGGGAGAGCAGTTCGATCTGTTCATCTGCCCGTCCGGTACCCTTCCGCCGTACGAAGAGTTCACGGTGGTCTTCGATCCCCCGGGGCCCGGCCCGCGTTTTCCGGTTAAGTGTTCGGTTCCCTTTCCGATTACGCGGACAATGGTGCTCTGAAATTAAAATCCAGTCGTTTTAAAGCGGAATAAAAACAGCGGATTTTGCGCGCCCGGACGCCCGAAATCCGCCTTTTACCCCCCCCGTTCAAAAACTTTCGTCGGCTACCGACGAGAAACCTTTTATAGTATCGGGCGGAACATCTCATTATCAAAACTCACGTCGGAGTTTTGAGGTGTTTACATGGGAACAAAAGTTGGAAAAGAAAAGATCAACCGTGAGAAGGGCTATCTGTACTTCGTCGGCAAGGACGGTTACGTCTGGGCCGCACCCATGAAGTCGAACCCCGGTGGCAAGAAGAAGAAGGTCGGCGGCGAGAAGATCGCAAAGGAAGCCGGCTACATGTACTACATCGGGAAGGATGGCTACGTTGCAAAGGCAAAGATGAAGAACGCCTAAATTTTTTAATCTTATTCTTACCTGTTCTGAAGTTTTTTCTCAGGAGCCCGTGCGATCCTTCACGTCAGCAGCGATCGCGGGCCGGCCCCGCCCCCCGCCCGGTCGTCTGAAAGGACATCTTCGTCGATGAGCAGCCGGGGACGGTTGCAGAGAGGCAGGTGGGCGGAGAACGTCCGGGCAAGGAACGGTGTCGCGGCATCGGGGGGCAGGCCGAGACCTGCAACCGTGCGCCGGCAGATCGCCATGAGATCGTCCGGGGATGCTGCAGCAGCACCGAGGACTGCCGTATGCACCTGCTGGAGGTAGGCAAGGGCGTTTCTCAGGTGCTGGTAGGCAAGGATACCGTGATGCGGCTCGTCCCATGAAGCGAGCAGGGTGCGGATCCCGTCAATCCTCGCCAGCCGCTTGAGAGACACCACCGATGCGAGGACATCGTCATAGACCGGAATGTTTCCCGCAACCGGCACGGCGTCCCCGGTAAAGAGCAAACCGCTGCGGTTCACGAGGAGCGAGATCGATCCGGCCGAGTGGCCGGGGGTATGGAAGACAATGCAGTCGAGCCCGTGGCGGGCGCAGAGTTCCACGGCGTCCCCATCGTCCAGCAGCCGGTCGACCGGAACGGGACCGCCGACCAGCGAATGGAAGCCGGGCACCGGGCGTTCCCGGCACTGGAGGTTGACGTCCTCGATCCATGCCCGTTCCGCCGGGTGCGCTGCGATCTCACACCCGGTCTTTTGCCGGATCGCCTGCGCCGCACCGATATGATCCGGGTGGGAGTGGGTCAGGATCAGGAGAGCAATCTCCGAGGGGTCACGGCCGATCGAGCGGATATAGTCAAAGATCCTCTCCTCGGATCCCGCGACACCCGAATCGATGAGGGTGATCTGGGATCCGGCGACGACCAGCGTGTTAACGAACCGTTCGATGGTAATCGTATCGGAGATACTGATGGAGAACGGGATCCTCAGCATGTGGATATGCGGGGCTACCTGCATCGCCTTTGTCCTGTACCTCAGAGTGACAGCGATCTGCCTTCAATCTGGCGGTCCCCCGCCCCCAACCGTGGGCCGGTCAACCTTTATCGTTCGGGCAGTACAGGGATTGTACGGGAATGTCAGCCATGGGACCGCTCGCGAACCGGAAATTCCGGGAATGGACGGAAGGGCTCGATATACGGGAGTCGATGATCTCTATCTTCACCCATATCCGCGACATCCCGTATGCGCTCGTTTCCGGCCCCCGGTCGGTGGAGGATTTTATCGAGGCGATGCTGCGGGACGGGCAGGGATCCTGTGCACCCAAGCATTACCTCCTTGCAGCCATGTACCGGAAGCTCAGCGTAAGCGTTGCCTATGCCACGTTCCCGTTCCTCTGGGGCGAGCAGGAGGTAAAATACCCCCCGGCTCTCCGCAGGGATGCGGCGGGGCTTCCGGTCGCGTACCACCTCGCCTGCCGCGTCCAGATCGGGTGCCGCTGGGCCCTTGTCGATGCGACCTGGGATCCGCCTCTGGCAAAAGCGGGTTTTCCGGTCAACCTGCACTGGGACGGGATCGCAGAGACGCGGTGTGCGGTCCGGCCGCTTCAGGCACCGGGCCGGGCGGTGCCCGCTCATGCAAGGCCATATGAGCCGTGCCGGGACCCCCTGGATTCCAGGATAATTCCGGTTGACGGGGAGAAGGACCACTGGGAGGCAGAGGACCGGGAGCAGTATTACCGGCAGAATGTCGGGAAACGTTCCCCTGCAGACAGGGAGCACACGGCGAAGTTTTATGAAGGCCTGAACGTGTGGATGAAGCAGGTGCGGGAATCCGTGGAGGATACCGGGACCCGCTGACATCATCTCGGGCCACGGAATCCAGATATCTCCTCAACGGGCAGACCCATACCCTCTTTAACTCTTCCGCCCCAGCTGAGGATGCAGGGCTCCTCCTGTTCAAAGATCCACGGATACTATCGAACCTGCCGTTGCAGGGCCGGGAAACCTGCGGAATTCCCGGACGGCGGACCGTACAGCAGCAGTATCAGAACAATGGCATATACGGATTACTTCAAAAACATAACCCAGCGACGGCTCATCCTCTCGGTCCTTGCCGGGGGAATATCGGCGCTCGTCCTCGAAGCTGCCCTCATTTTCCTCGGCATAACGGAGCACATGCCGTTCATCCTTCTCGGCATCTTCGCCATTCTCTTAATCGCCCTCCTTGACTGGCTGGACTTCTGTTTTGTCGTCTTTGCAAAGCCCTAGAAAGAACACGTTCTCCCGAATACCTTTCCGGGATGGCGAAAAACCGGAAGATCCCGGATGAAGCGGGTTTATGGTGGCGGTCAGGAGTTGAATCCCTGTCCGAAAAACGGGATCGGGACCCGTCTTTTGGGGTATTCAGAGCCGTTTGTCCGAGGCCTTCCGCATGGGATTGTTGTAGTATTTCCCGGCAACAACCCGGCGGACCCCGCCCTTGGGATTGTCGGTATCCCCCTTGTATCTCGGGATAAAATGGCAATGGCAGTGCATCACGCTCTGGCCGGCAACCTCGCCGATATTATACCCGATGTTGTACCCGTCGGGGCGGAAGTTTTCGTCGAGGATCTCCCTGCAGACATCGATAAGGGCAACCATTGCTGCTTTCTCGTCAGCGGTCAGCGAGAAATAATCCGGGGTGTGCCGGAACGGCATCAGCAGGAGATGCCCTTTGCTGACCGGGAACCGGTCCCACCGGGCGTAACAGAGCGCATTTTTTGCAACGATATCGTCTGCATATGGTTTGCAGAACCGGCACACTTTTGCATCTGGCATGGGGATGAACGTCCAGCTATCAGGTTATACCGTCCGAATCCTTGAGGATTGTGTTTTGGGGTGCAGATCCGTCGCCCGCGAACAGGGCGTCGATCCTGTCCCGGAAGAGGACGTAGCGGCTCAGTTCCGGAAGTGAGAACACGATGTGGGCGTCGGATACGTACGCCGCCTCTGCCGGGGGCTCCTCATCACCGGGCAGCATCAGGTTGATCTTCGCGTTCCGGGTAAAAATGTGCCGGACGTACTCCGCATCGTCGAGATTTTCCGGAGGAATATAGCAGGCACAGAATTTTTTTCCCATGTCATGGTAGAAGAGCGAGGTGGCGATATGGCCTTCATAGCTGCAGGACCTGCACCGGAAGTAGTTGACGGTCCCGGCAATAATCATCTCCTTCTCCTCCGGGTTCGTTGTAACGTTGATACTGTTGGTTAAGAGGACGTCCTGCTTCGCCCTGCATGCGGGGCACTGAACTTCGACGAGATCCGTTGCGGCCATGGAAATCTGCTTCAATGAATGATACGGGACGGGAAAAAGGGATGGTATCCGGCCACAACCGGCTTCCACGAATGCCGGTAACGGCCGAAATCTGCGGAAATGGCTGTTTTAACCGGTATCGGGGGGATCTTGAAAAGAGACTACCCGTTCGAAGGTCCCCGGCCCTTCAACCGGGTATATGCACGGTGCAGGAGACGGATAAAGTTTGCAAGGAATCTGCGCTCCCTCTGGAGCCTCCGGATGATGACGGCTTCTTCCGAGAGGAAGAATCCCTTCATGGTGCGCATCTCCACCTTGGGAGAGAAGAAGACATAGATGGGGATACCGAGGAGTATGAGGAGTGATCCCAGGACTTTGTCGAACATCGAAGTGGAGAGGATCAGGTATCCGCAAATGATGATCCCGAGGAGGGGGAGCAGGTGCTGGCCATACAGGCCCTTCGCCCCCCTCCTCCTCAGGACAAGGAGGGCGAGACACGTCAGGAGAAAGGCGAACGCAATATTAAAGACAGAGAACGAGATGAGCTCGCGGATCCCGGTGAACAGGGAAAGGGCAAACGCAATCACGCCCTGGATGACGAGCGCTGCGTACGGTGTCCCGTACCGGGGGTGCAGCTGTGCGAAGATACGGGGGAAGAGCCCGTCTATTGCCATCGCGTATGAGAGCCGTGCCGTGCCGAGGATCTCCGATTCATCGGAGCCGGATACGGAGACCAGGGCTCCGACACTCATCATTGCCGCCCCCGCTGTCCCGAGCACTACGCCGCCGACCAGGACGAGGGGGGTGGCTGAATGGGAGAGATCGACCCAGTTGACCGTCCCGTAGATGATGAAATTGGTTGAGAGGTAAAAAACGGTCACGATTCCGATCCCGAGGATGATTGCTTTCGGGATCGTCTCTTTTGGATTTTTCACCTCCGCCGCAGGGAGCGTCCCCAGCTCGAAACCCACGTATGCCCAGAAGATCAGGACGAGGGCAATGCCAAGATTTTCAAGACCAAGGGGAAGGAGCGGCGTATAGTTCTGAGCCGGTATACCGGGTTGCCGCAGGAAAAAGAAGATTCCGGCAACGATGAGGGCAAGCAACGGGAAGAGCTTGACGAGGGTCAGGACATCGTTGACCCTGCCGGCCACCTTCACTCCCCGGATGTTGATCGCGGTGAGCGTGAAGATGAAAAGGCCCTTGACGAGGATCTCCTGCAGGGAATCCAGCGGGACCAGGTAATCGAGGTACTGGACAAAAGCGATGGCAAAGACGGGCAGGGCGAGCATCTCGGCAATCCAGAGGCTCCAGCCGGTGAGAAAACCGAAGAAGTCATCGAACGCCTCCGAGACAAATGCGAACGGCCCACCGACGCGGGGAACGTAATAACTGCAGTATGCAAAGACCAGGGCGAGGCAGGTGGCCATGGCCCCGGCAATCACCCATACGACGATGGAGAACGGCCCGATCAATCCGGCCGTCAGCGCTGATGCGATGTAGATGTCTGCTCCGATGATCGAGCCGACGACGATGTTGGTAATGTCGAAGAGTGTCAGGTCTTTCTTCAGGGGCATACCTTGCTACGGATATACGCCTCCGGGGAAGGCTTAAACCTGTGGATCGCTCCATAGAGAACTTTTATTGAGAGAATCGGATGCAGGAGGTCTTCTTAACCCTTTCACCAGGTAAAAAACAGGATGGGCTCGTCGAGATTCGAACTCGAGACCTCCGCCGTGTGAAGGCGACGTCATAACCAGCTAGACCACGAGCCCTGATGCATCGACCGGGAATCGAACCCGGGCTATAGGCTTGGAAGGCCTAAGTCATGCCTCTAGACCATCGATGCAATGATGCTGTAGAATTTTTGCGGGCGGGGGTATTAATGATTCCCCTTTTCCGACGTCCGGAGTACCGGATTGGGAGGATTACGGCAAAAACGGGGAAAGAAAATACGTTGTTTATGTCAGGAGAAGGAGCCCTCTCACTTCTCTGCAGGTGGTTCCGGCGTTTTCTCCTGCGGTCCCCCTTCCTTCAGGTTCTTCATCGAGGGGAAGAGGATGACTTCCTTGATGGAGTTGTTGTTGGTAAGCAGCATCACGATCCGGTCGATGCCGATCCCGACACCGCCGGTGGGGGGCATGCCGTACCCTATCGCGTTGATGAAGTCGTAGTCGATCATCTGGGCTTCGAGGTCGCCCTTCCGGCGCTTCTCGTCCTGCGCCTCGAACCGTGCCCGCTGGTCGACAGGATCGTTGAGCTCGGAGAACCCGTTTGCGATCTCCATTCCGGCAATGAAGAGCTCGAACCGTTCGGTGAAACCCTCCATCTTCCGGTGCTTCTTTGCAAGGGGCGAGTTCTCGACCGGGAAGTCGTGGATGAATGTCGGCTGGATCAACTGCTTCTCGACCAGTTCCTCGAAGAAGAGGACGAGGAACTCCCGCTGTGTTCCCGCCTTCTCCCATTCCTCGACGTTCTTCTCCTGCGCAATCTTCCGGAGATCGGGGACGCTTGTTCCGAGAACATCGATCCCCGCATACTCTTTCACGGCATCGGCCATGGAGAGCTTCTTAAACGGCTTTGCAAAGCTGACGGTATGCTCCCCGAACGGGATCTCCGTGCTGCCCCGGACCCCGGTTGCAAGTGTCGCGAGGAAGTCCTCGGTGAGTTCCATCATATCCGTAAAGTCGTGGTATGCCCAGTAGATCTCCACCATCGAGAACTCCGGGTTGTGGCTTGTGTCCACGTCCTCGTTGCGGAAGTTGCGTGCGACTTCGAAGACCCTCTCGAACCCGCCGACGATCAGCCGCTTCAGGTAGAGCTCCGGGGCAATCCGGAGGAAGAGCTTCTGGTCGAGGTAGTTATGGTACGAGGTGAACGGACGGGCGTTTGCACCGCCGTACACCGGCTGGAGGATCGGGGTCTCGAACTCGAGGAATCCCCGGTCATCGAGGAACCGGCGGATCATCGCGAGGATCCTGCTCCGGACGCGGAAGGTCTGCCGGCTCTCCTCGTTCACGATCAGGTCGATATACCGCTGGCGGTACCGCTTCTCGGTGTCCTTGAGCCCGTGGAACTTTTCGGGGAGTGGGCAGACCGCCTTGCACAGGAGGGCGATCGAGTCCACCCAGATGGTGATCTCGCCAAGCTTCGTGCGGAAGACGTGCCCGGTCACGCCGATGATATCCCCGCGTTCGATGTACTGGGTGAAGAACCTGAAGTTCTCCTCACCGATGTCGTTCTTCCGGATATACACCTGGATCCGCCCGGTCTCGTCCCCGATGTCGGCAAAGAGGGTCTTGCCATGGTCCCGGACGATGAAGATCCGGCCCGCGGTCGTGACCGTTTCTGCGCTCTTTTCGTGAGTCGCACCGGCAAAGACGGTCCGGATCTCCCCGATGGTGTGTCTGCGCTCGAATGCGTGGGGGTAGATGAGCACACCCTGCTCCTGCAGAGCTTTTACCTTATCGAGGCGCGTCTGGTCGAATGCGAGCTGGTCCTTCGGGTCGGTCATGAATTTCTCTCCGGAAGAATATGGCAAACAGCCTGTAGTACTTGGGAACGCGGGGTATTAATTATGCGGATAGCGAAGGCGTCCCAAGGCACGATCCGGGATTGAGAACGGCCCTGTGCGGGAGGAGGGGGGGCGCCCCTGCTTCGGAGCGATACGCCGGTAAATGGTTGTACCGACAGGAACCTTCCGGGTGATGCCTGAAAAATTCAGTGGTTGCCGGATTTCCGTTTCTTCAGCATCCCGGAAACATACTTCAGGAGGCCATATGCGCCATCGGTCGAGGGGTGGACTTCGATGAACTCCTCGAAATCATGGGCGGAATACCCTTCTTTTGCGAGAAATGCAAGGTACCCGGTGATGAGCCCGGCTCCGGGCCCGGCAATGGCGATCCCGGCAAGTGTGCCGTCATCCTCCACCCGGACTTTGGCAAGCCCGGTGTCCCGGTACGGCACGTCCCAGAACGAACCAGGTCCCGCCGGCCCGGGGATCGCGATCGAACCTGCGGTCGTACTCCCGTTCCCGCAGAACGCGAGCTCGTGGCCGAGACTTATCGACTGGGGGACGAACCTGAGATCGGCAGCACGGTCGATACCGAGGATGTTGTCCGCGGCAATGGTCCCCTGGTACCGGGCGACCGGCGTCAGATTGGGGGGTCCGGTCACATCCCCCGCAGCGTAAACCCCCGGAACGCTCGTGCGCATGTGGTCGTCGACAAGGATCTCTCCCGACGATCCTTTTCTCACCCCTTCCACCGCCTCGGAACGGGGGATGATGCCGGCCGCAAGGAGTACCGTTTTGCCCGGAACCGTGCCCTCCGTTCCCGCAGTGGTGACCCGGAGACCGGTCACTCCCCCGCACCCTTCGACAGACAGGAGACCGGTATTCTCCAGGATCTCCACCCCTTCGAGTTCCTGCAGGGCGAGGGAACGGAGCTGGGGATCGATATTTTTTAAAAAGCCGGTCCGGGCAATCACCCTCACATTGCTGCCGAACGTCTGGAAGATGAACGCAAATTCTGCCGCAACAACGCCCCCGCCGATGATCGTGATGTCCTCCGGAAGCTTTGGCATCTCCCAGAGGCTGTGCGTTGTATACACCCCGTGGAGGCCGATCCCCTCGATGTTCGGGACATTGGGTCGCGACCCGGTCGCGACCAGGACGGCATCAGTATCAACCGGTTCATCCCCGATGAATGCCTGCCTCCCCTCCGTCCTGCCGTGCTTCCCGTACACAAGCGTGACTCCCGCCTCCCTGGTCTCGGCATCGAGGATCCCCGCGATCTTCTGCTGGATCTCCTTCGTCTTTGCGAGGAGTTCCTTAAACCTCACCGTGGGTTTTTTGTCGATGACCGAGAGGTCGGCGAGCCGCTGCGAAGTCTTTACCAGCCGTGCAGCATCGTTCAGGGCACAGACCGGCATGCAGCCATAGTGGAGGCACTGGCCCCCGATGCCCCCGGCTTCGACAAGCGTCACGTCCTTTCCGGCAGCGGCGAGCCGGATCGCACCAATCCGTCCTGCCGGGCCTCCGCCGAGAACAAGGATCATAAAAGAGGGATGGTGAACGGGGAGTCACTACAGGTCAGAAGACCTCGACTCCCTCGTCCATCGGCTCCGAGAGGAGTTCCCCGGTAAATGCATTGACTTCAACGATCTTCTTCCCGCGAATCTGCCAGACGGGGATGTACACCTGCTTGCTCTCGACGGTGATATTCTTCCGGTCGGGCTTTAGGATCTTCTCTTCGTAGAAGATCGCGTCTCCCTTCTCCTGCTTGATCCGGACCTTCTGGGTCAGCCGTTCGATGAGCTCGGTCGTGATGCGCTCGGCGGCCTCTTCCTTTGCGATATGCGGGTCTGCCACCTCTGCACCGGCCGGGATCTCGTCCTCGACGACCGCTTTACCGTCCAGTTCGATCTTGATACCGTTGATGGCGTTGATCGCACCCCATCCGTCGGCATCAAAGGGGATGCGCCGGTCGCGGTAGACCTGCTCCCCGGTACTCCGGTAGTGGAAGAGATAGTACGGCATGAACCGGAGCTTGGCGGCCCCCTGGATCCCTGCAGTCCGGACCGCTGCCTGTTCGTTAATCTTGATCGGGAAATGCGGGAGGGTGATACCCGAGCTCTCGGCAGGCGCCGCAGCCGGGGTCGCCACGACCGAAGGTTTCTTCACCTTCGTCCCCGAAAGGTCGAGGGCGAGTTCGCGGCCGAGGATATCCGCAAGAACGGCCTCGCCGGCATACTGGACGAATTCATCGATCCCCCACTGGATGCAGTTCTCGGTGACAATGTCCTTCTCAAGGGTAAAAAGGAGTTTTTTGCAGGTCATCTCGTGGTCGTTGACCATCAGGCTGTAGTTCGTCCGGTCGAACTGGGTCGCAGCGTTCTTCTCGTTCGAACACAGGACAAGGAGGCAGGAGTCCTCCCGGACAGCGGAGAGGTCGAGCGGCTCGTCGACCTCGTCAACTTCAAAACGGGCCGCTTCCAGAATGAGCCTCATGGCATTTCTGGCCTTTACCCGCATATCGTCTTCCATCACATAGAGATTGACGTATGCTTATAGAACAATTTTTCTATTGCTTCATCGGAGATCTAGTGGTACAATGACCGGGACTGCAGCCGAACCATTGAAGTTCGTCAACCACAGCATCGATGATTTCGCCATGCAGGTCACCTACAATCCCGCGACCAATGAAGGGAAGCTTGTCTACAACCTCTCGTTTGTAAAGAACGAGGACCTTGAATTCGCGATCGGGATCTTAAAAGACGCGTACAAGACCGGCCTTGCGGCAAGCGGGCTCGTCAGATTCCTCCGGGAGGGGGAGAAGGCAGGAGATCTCAAAGTTCCTGCAGGCCAGACTGCGGTCTGTACCGTCTGCAGCGTGACGCTCGACGGGCTCCTGATCCGGCGGGGTGTCCCGGTCAACCCCATCGGGGGCGGCGTCGTTGAGATCGAGAACCGCAGCCCGATCCGGTTCACCCATATGATCCTGTACGAGCATACAACGATCGATCCCCTGCAGGTCCTCAACTCCCAGCGGCTCACCTCGGTAACGAGCGTCATGCGCCGGGGCAGCGGCAAGATCCTTGCAAACATCCGGGAGTTCCACATGGAAGCAGAACCGCTCGTCGGAGAAGTCCTTGACGAACTCGGGAACAGTTCCTTTATCGGCATCCTTGAAGTCGGGATGCCGAACCTCCCCCTCCTCGGGGTTCCGGTCAGTCCCCAGTTCATCGGGATCGCCTGTGTCGGCGGGACAAACCCCCTTGCCGCCATCAAGGAGAGCGGGCGGACCGTGCGGACAAATGCCATGAAGGGGCTTATCGATGTCTCCGAGATGACGGAGATCCGGGATTTCTGAAACATTTTTCCTAATCCCCATTTGTATGACCGCCTGCGCCGACGGTCTTTTTCCCGGGTTGATCCGGCATGGCACTCTTTTTGAGGAAAAATTGGTTTTCCGGGTGAAATCCGATCCGCCGGGCACCCCGCTGCCTGCAGGTGGCACCCTGAGCTTGCAGGAAGGGTATTATGTGGGTATAATGAGAAAGAAATGGTGATGTGGGGATGGGGAGGGGAGCTCCCGGAACCGTCGGTACGGTCGATCGGCGAGATGCGATCCGTTCTCGCCGATCCGTCCTGTACCTGCCGCGAGCCGCTCTATTTTATGTACCGGGACCTCGCCCTGACCGCCTCGGACCGGCGCTGGCTCCGGAAAAACAACCTCCGGTACGACCTGACCGTTATCCCCCCGCGGGACCTCTGCGGGGAGTGCGTCAAGACGAAGGGGCACTACCACCCGAAAAACCCGGCGGGTGTCGGGTATCCGGAGATGTACGAGGTACTCGAAGGGCAGGCACACTACCTGCTCCAGAACCGGCCGCTGGACGAGGTCGTGCTTATCGCCGCATCTGCAGGGGATATCGTGATCATCCCGCCCGGCTACGGGCATGTCTCCATCAACCCTTCTCCGGATGCGCCGCTCTCGATGGCGAACATCGTCTCGACCGCTTTCGAGAGCGAATACGGCGAGTATGAAGCACTGCACGGGGCCGCCTACTACGAGATGACGGACGGGAGCCTGAAGAAAAATCCCCACTACCGGAACACTCCGCCGCCCCGCCGGATCCGGGCGGCGAGCGGAAAAGGAAAACACCGCTTCTCGAAAGGGCCGATCTACGGGCTCGTCGGCAACGGGGAGGCACTCGCCTTCCTCAACTATCCCGAGCGTCACCTGCCGGCACTCTCGGTTCTCCTGAAAGACTAGGGGCGGGCATCCGCTTGTGGGC